>JGI24703J35330_11748414_pt1 | contig 15795 bp, 15 predicted proteins | sample TergutNt197P1_FD_35330 | JGI IMG/M metagenome (IMG submission 35330) | reverse complement strand
GCAAGCCGAATATAAGCCCCATAACCAACTGAATACCGCTGTCTATTATCATTGGTAGCGATTCGATTATTCCTTTTACGAGCCCGATTATCATTTCTATCCCGGTTTGTATGATTTCGGGAATGTTATTAACCAAAAAATCTATCAGTGTTTGAATGATAGTCGGCAATGCTTGTAGCAGTTGAGGTATGGCTTGCAAAAGCCCCATTACAAGCCCTTCCAATAATTGAAAGCCCGTTTCTATTATCTGCGGAATGCCCTCAACTAAGAAATTTATGATTGCCATGAGAATTTCGGGCAGTGCCGCAATCAGAATCGGCAGTGCTTCGAGCAAACCTTCGACAAGCCCCGTTATGATTGCAAGAGCCGCTTCCAATAACATGGGTAACTTTTCGATGATTGTTTGAACGATGAACACAAGCATTTCTGCAATCGCGGGCAGTAGGTTTGGCAGGGCTGAGACTATCATGGAATACCAGAACCATTGCAAATACAGGGAAAACGGCATATTTAATGAATGGCTTGCAAAACCGTTATTCGTCAGTTCAAATCTGACTGGTGCCTGAAAATGAAAGCCCCGCAATCGTGATGATTGCGGGGTTTTTACATTAGGCAACATGCCTCGGGCGTTGCCCCTATAGCATTTCCGTTTGACATAGACGCTTTGTTTCACCGAAAACGCCCTAATGCCGGCGATTTTCGGCTCGCAAAACGTCAAGTCAAACCGGAATTGCTATAATTGTTGCAAATTTCTTCAACTCTGTCTCCGTCCACGGTTTCTTTTGCCAAAAGCTCTTCGGCAAGAGCCTGCAACTTGGGCTTATTATTTTTAAGCAGTTCCAGTGTTTGTTTGTAAAGATGATTTACAAGCTCGCCGCATTCAAGGGCTGCGCGGCGGTCGTCTTTCAGAAGAGAGCGGTCGGCAATGCCCGTTCCCATGCCGAATTTTGTAACGTATTGCAAAGCCGTGGTTGTGGCTTTTTCGATGTCGTTGGACGCGCCTGTTGTAACATTGTCCGCCCCGAAACATATTTCTTCGGCGCAACGGCCGGCAAGAGCCACCATTATTTGTTGGCGAAGTTCCTGCTTCGTGTAATACATTCTTTCCGGCGGGATGTTTACGCAAAACCCGCCCGCGCCCGATGTTGACGGGATAATTGTAACTTTTGCAACGCGGTTTTCCGGGTTGGTAAGTTTTGCGGCAACTGCGTGTCCGGATTCATGCCACGCGGTTATTTGGCGTTCTTGTTCGCGAATGGCAGAACGGTCTTTTTTTTCGTTGCCCGCAAGCGCGGTGTAGTATGCGGCAGTAATATCCTCGGGAAGAATTTTCTCCTCGGTGACACCGGAGCGTCCGGCGGCACCGGAGCGTCCGGCGTTTCTTGCGGCGTTTAAGGCTGCGTCGTTCAAAAGACCTTCAAGCATCGCGCCGCTGAAAAATACCGTGTCGCGTGCCAATTTGTCTATGTCAATTTCGGCAGAAAGGGGCTTGCCCTTCGCATGAAGTTTTAAAATTTCCTTACGAGCGTTTACATCGGGCAAACCTATTTCTACGCGGCGGTCGAAGCGACCGGGGCGCATTAATGCCTCGTCCAAGGTGTCGGGGCGGTTTGTTGCCGCTACCACAACAATACCGGTACCTTCGGAAAAACCTTGCATTTCTGTTAACAATGCGTTAAGTGTTTGCTCGCGCTCGTCGTTGCCGTTAACGCCGTCACTGCGTTTTTTTCCCAAAGCGTCTATTTCGTCTATAAAAATTACGCCGCGCCCTGCCTCACGAGCCTTTTTAAACAAATCGCGAACACGCGCCGCACCCACGCCTACATACATTTGCACAAAATCCGAGCCGCTTACCGCGTAAAACGGAACACCCGCTTCCCCTGCCATTGCGCGTGCCATAAGGGTTTTTCCCGTACCGGGTTTACCGTGAAATAAAATTCCGCGAGGCATTCTCGCGCCGAAACGTGCAAAACGCTCCGGCTCGCGCAGGTAATCCACAATATCCTTGACGCTTTCTTTTGCCTCAAGATTGCCCGCAACATCGCTAAAACCGCTTTTTGCCGAGCCGTCTCCGGAAGAAACAGTAACGGGCGAAAGCCCACCACCAGCGCGAACCGCACTGTTTTTCTTTTGCACAAACAAAAGAACCCCCGCAACAAGAGCAATGGTAAATCCTATTTGAATAAAATTTGCCGCCGCGGCAGAATTCTCCCTTACGGATACCCCGTTAAGAAGCAAAAATTCTTTTAAATCTTCGCGTCGCGGATTGTTTGTATTATGTTCGTTTTCGGCAATCGTGAAAGCAATCATCGCGCCGTCGCCAATGGTTGCCGCTTCCACGCGACCTTCTTCAACGGCAAGCATAAATGCCGCATATTCCATAAATTCCGGCTGTACACGCTCGCGAATATACGACGCCGCAAGCACACCGGCGGTAGCCGCAACCAACATTGCAACACCGATTATATTTCGATACTTCTTTAACATATCCATATGTATCGCCCTCCCCCATGATTAATATTATAAACCCTTGGGGCGGACGAGTGCTAATGTAAGTTATGGAATACCACGACAAACGCAAGAACAAGACCTTGAGGGCTTTGCCCTCAAACTCCCACCCGCTTTTTGAAAAAAGCGGGGCAAAAACTTTAATTTAAATCAAAGTTTTGATGAAACTTTTTCAAAAGTTTCTGGGGTTTGGGGTGAAACCCCAAGGTTTTGACCTTCATGCGTTTGTCGTGTATGGGATACTTACTCTACGCGCACGGCAAACTCCTTCATCCACTCGTTTATTTGCAAGAAGTAAGCGATTGTTTGCGGATATGACATTAACTGGCCATACCAGTTTGGCTTTTCACAATCGTTTAAGAGACCGGCAAGGGTACTGCGCGAAACCATTGAAAATACAGGGGAATTTGCGTCTTTGAGTACATCTTCCAACATCGACTTTACGCGCCCAAGGTAGGCGGGGTTGTGGGTTTTTGGAAAAGGACATTTCTTGCGGAACAAAACTGCTTCGGGCAGAAGCCCCTTCAACGCCACGCGCAGTAATCCCTTTTCGCGGTTATCGTGATTTTTGAATTTCCATGGTACGTTAAAAAGATATTCTACCAAGCGATAATCCAGAAACGGCACGCGCACAGAAAGCCCTGCGGCGGCAGACATCGAATCATTGCGGTTGCTTAATGTTTGCAAAAACCATCCGATGTTTAATGCAAACATTTGTCGAATTCTTTTTTCCACAGGTTCATCGTCGCTGAGAATTTCGATAGCATTCACAGCTTTTTGATATCGAGAATTAACATATTCCGCAGGGCTTGCGGATAAATTTTCGGCTAACTCGGGATGGAGAAATGTTGCGCGATAATCCACTGACTGCGCCCATGGAAAACCGTTATACATCAGGCGTTCCTCGTCCTGATACCATGGATATCCGCCAAAAATTTCGTCCGCGCCTTCGCCCGACAGTGCTATTGGCACATCCTTGCTTATTTTTTTCAAAAACATTAAAAATGAAGAATCTACATCTGCCATACCCGGAAAACCGCGTGCTTTCATTGCGTCGGGCAAAGCGTTTACGATTTCGTCGGTACCAAGTAAAATCCCTTTATGCCTCAGGCTTAAAAAACTGACCATTCGGCTGATATATGCCCCGTCGCTCTCGGTTTGATAGGCGGTGGGCGTGAAATGTTTATCGTTACCTACAAAGTCAACAGAAAAACTTTCGCGGCTTTTTGAAAGTGCCGCAACCGCGCTGGAGTCTAATCCCCCTGAAAGCAAAGTGGCAACTCGTGTATTTTTTACCGTGCTTTGAAGCTTAACCGCGTCAACAAATAACGAACGCACGTTTTGCACCGTTTCCTTAAAATCATCAGGATGGGTTGCGGCTTCCAGCCGCCAGTATGTGTGCAGTTTCATTCCGCCGCCCGGTGTGTATGTTCCGCATTCCCCCGGCAGAAGCTCGTTTACCCCTTTAAAAACCCCCGAACCCGGCGTGCGGCCCGGCCCTATAAGCAAGATTTCTGCCGCGCCCTCTGCGTCGATTACCGGCAAAACACGCGGGTGCGCAAGTACCGCTTTTATCGTAGACGCAAAAACCAACCCGTATGACCCAACCGAATAAAATAACGGCCTGAGCCCGAGCCTGTCACGCGCAAGAAAAAGCCCGGTGCCGTCCCATAACGCCAACGAAAAAACTCCGTTCATGCGCTCTGCAACACTTTGCCCCCACGCCATGTATCCGTTAAGTATAATGGCGGCATCACTTGTATCCGTAAACCGATACCCCTTTTCCACAAGCTCTTTGTGCAACTCGTCTTTATTGTACAGCTCGCCGTCGTACACTAAAACATACGCTTTGTTCCCCAACGACGACCTTAGTGGCTGCTTGCCCCCCTCCAACCGCGAATACCCTGTGTGAATTACACATACCTCCTGCGAAATAAATGTTCCGTGTACATCTGCGCCGCGCCCTTTCAGCGCGGTTAACATCTCGTCGCACACCTGCGCCGCCGCAGGCGCGTCCGCTCCGTAACCCGCAATTCCGCCGATACCGCTCATTTAAAATGTCACCCTCCTCGCATTGTTTGGTTGCATGTTAAATGTCACCCTCCTCGCATTGTTTGGTTGCATGTTAAATTTCCCCCTCCTCGCATTATTTTCTTACATTCCCTTAATACCAATTTATGCGTCGGGCGTAAATAATGTGTGTGGCAACAAAGTATAACGGAAAAGCGACGCGCAGATGCCCAAATGGGGTGTTCAGAGGTTGCCGTGTAAATAACAAAAGGAAGAAATAAATTGCTTGCGTTGTTGTTGTGAAAAAAATTTTTTAATTTATAATTAAGGAAATAGTTAGATAGCTATGGCTATGTCGCCGGTGACTATGCAATTAAACGTTGCGGCTCTAACAGCCTCTCTTTTAGCTACGGGTCATGACCACTCGTTGGCAATAAGACCGGACGGTAGCTTGTGGGAATGGGGACGGGCGATTCGGCTTAGTATTGATGTTGCTGATGAGTGGGAATTTGAAGCCGTTCCCCGGAGGGTAGGCGAATATACATGGCTAAATGTCGTAGCGGGCGCAGTTCATACATTGGCGATAAGAGCTGATGGTATGATTTAATCTGGTAAAGGGGTAAATAATGGTGGTATAATGATTTTATAGGAAATGCGAAATTGGAGGAAAATAATATGTCAAATATGCAAGTTATAGCAGTTCGTTACATTCAACAACTTCCTGAAAACAAATTAAGCAGTGCCGTGGATTACCTTCGCTATCTGTGTGAACAGGAGTTTCCGTTAGACGATTTTGATTATCTCTTGGCTCGACGTGCAGACAACGACAAAAGTACAGAAACAATAACGCTTGATGTGCTTTTGCAAGATATGGGGATAAGTCATGAAGAATTGCAAGCGAATTGAATTTAAGAAGTCTGCGGAAAAATTTCTCAAAAGTCGCCCTCGAAAAGAACAGGTTAGAATACTTTCGCAAATATACAAATTGCCTTCCGGGAATCACATTAAGAAAATGGAAGGGTATAGTAACCGCTACCGTCTTAGGGTTGGTGATATTCGTGTGATTTATGAACTTCATGCAGATGGGGTAACGCTTATTGTGCTTGTTGCAGAAATCGGCAACAGGGGAGACATATATAAATGATTTCAAAGAGCGCACTTATGTACCACATAAAATGTGGTACGTGCGGAAAACTTATATAAGGCGGTGCATCTAGTCTGTGGTCGTGTGCCTACTAAATTTTATCCGTACATACTAAGCAATTAAAAATGATAGGATATACAAGGCTTTGCGGGTATTCTCGATTTTTACATACAACTGAAATTCGCATACAGTCGGACGCTTTTATCGGAGTGGGTTTCTACACGGCTAATCAGTTTGTGGATTGTTGCCTTACTCAAAATTTCGTTAGCCATGAAGTCATCAATCGCCGCAAGAATTTCCCGGCTGTCCTCTTGATACTTCATAAGCTGTTCGCGGCGTTGTTGCAGTGCGGCTAACTGGTTTTCCATTGCATCACGAGTTTTTGTAAAATCCTCGTACAGAAAATCGTAATCCCGCTCGGCAATTTTCCCGCGCATTTTATCTTGAAACAGAGAGCGTAAAGCGTTTTGTTGTTGTTCGAGTTCTTTTTTTAGTGCTTGTTCTTGTCTGTCAAGCCCCTCTAACTCAATTTTGCTAATTGTTACCGCGCAAAACGGCGGCGAAAATTGAAAGGGGAATTGAAAATGAACGTACAACTTTTAACCAACGCCGAAATCAGAGCGACGGGCATCCGCGCTGGACGGGCTGAAGTATACGACTTGATGAGCGGCGAAACGTATGATATTTTTTGGGGCGGTGCGCCGCGAACCCATACGGATTTTAGCCCACTAACCCCCAACGATACCGCAATCATGGAGCGCATTTCCAGCGGTTGGAATTGGATTCCGCGCCCCGTTATTTTGACCATACAAGGCGTAAGGCTTGCGGCTGGCGTGCATCATTTCCCACATGGTAGCATTATCGGCGGCAACCCTAGGCTTCCCAACATGAGCAACACGCGCCCCTCTAACGGTTGGGCGGTTGAAGGCTGGGGCTGGGCGATTGAAGCCCTTCGCATGGACGGCACACGCCCACGGGATGGAATCACCCGTCAAGAAGTAGCAACTTTACTTCACAGATTTTACAAGCCTTTCACGCAAAACCCGTGATTTGTTGCGTTACTAACTCGTTACTAACCGCATGAAAAATCGACCCCCTGCAAAATAGGGAAAATCGGGCGAAAGTGTTGCATTTATGCGGGTTTGAACGTGCAACAAACAAGGGAAAAAGGCATTGAAAATGCAACAAAATCATGGTAAAATAAATTCCAAAAATCCATTTGTGCCGAAGGCACGTTAAACATGTAAACTCGAAAGGCTGATTAACATGCCTGTTTTATTTTTTGTAATCTGCGCATTTTTGCTTGGGTTATGCTTTGGGTCGTTTGCGAATGTTGTAATTTATCGTCTGCCTAAGAAGGTTTCGATTGTAATGCCGCCGTCGGCGTGCCCTGCTTGCGGGAAACGGCTTGGGGCATTTGAATTAATTCCGCTTCTGGGATGGCTGTTTTTGAAGGGCAAGTGTCGTGGTTGCAAGGTGCGGATTAGTGCGCGTTATCCCGCTGTAGAGCTTTTGTGCGGCGGGCTTTTTGCGTCTATGACATGGTATTCCTTTGTTGACGAGTTGCCCACACTAACCGCTTTGCCGCTTATGATTTTTGCATTTATTTTGCTTGTTATTTCGTTTATTGATTGGGATACGCAGGAAATCCCCGACGGGCTAGTGATGATTGGGGCGGTTGCGGGTGTTTTATGGGTAGCGGGCGGGCATGTTTTCCCCGAGCTTCTCCCCTACTCTATTATGTGGCAAGATGCTTTGCTTGGGGTTGCAGCAGGTGCCGCGCCGCTTTTGTTTTTTGACCGATTGACGCTGTTAATTCTAAAAAAAGACGGCTTCGGATACGGCGATGTTAAACTTATGGCAATGGTGGGACTGTTTCTTGGTTGGCAGATGATGCTTATGGCATTTTTGTTTTCGTTTATTTCCGGGGCAATCTTTGCCGTTTATTTAATAATTTCAGGGAAAGCAAAACGCGGCGCGTACATGCCCTTCGGGCCCTTCCTCTGCGCCGGCACAATATCTGCGTTTTGGTTTGGTTCCAATGTGCTTGAATGGTATCTGGGGTTGCTTTAGGCAACCACTGAAAACCCGCTTTGGGCAGCCTTTAAACACTGCCGCGATGCAACAATGTGTGCGGTACATAATTTCGCCCGCAAAATGGCTGGTTTTTAGAAATCCGTTGTAATGTGTCCACCGCAAGGCGTCCCATGCTGTGAAAATCTTGATAAATTGTTGCAAGCGGCGGAGTAGTGTATTCCGGGGCTTTCAATCCGTCGAAACCAACCAGTGCAATATCCTTCCCGGGGGTAAAGCCAATTTCCTTTATAGCTCGCAACGCGCCAAGTGCCATAAGGTCGCTTGCGGCGTATATTGCGGTAATGTCGCGGTGTACTTGCAAAATTTTTCGCGTGTTTGCATAAGCCACTTCTTCTATAAAATCGCCGGGAATTACATAAACTTGGTCTTCGTTAAACATATGCCGCCGTGCCGCGTTTAAAAATCCGCGATGGCGTTGTTTTGCAACCTCAGAATCCGGATGCCCCAGAATATGACATATTTTCCTGTGTCCCTTTGACGCAAATAAATCCACAACTTCTTCCGACGCTTTTTCGTTATCCGTTGTTACAAATGCAGTGTGTTTTCCCTCGCGCTCTACGTCAATCAGCACACAGGGAATCGGGCTTTCCAATATTGAGCCAAAATATGGCTCGTCTTCTTCAATTCCGTGGACAATCGCGCCCATTAAAGTGTGATGCCTGCAAAACTCCGAATACGACTGCTTCATTCGCTTGATTTGTTGCGTGGTAAAAACAATAAGCTCCTGCCCTATTTCGCAAGAACGCTCGTGCGCGCCGCTTAACAGACGAAAAATATATTCATCCGTGCATGTAGAGTTTGTATTCAAGTCCATCACGATAAAACCCAGATACGGCTTGCGCCCGCGTGAAAGCTCTACCGCTGATTTGTTCGGGATATAATCAAGTTCCTTTGCCGCACGAAATATTTTTTCCTTCGTTTCATCTGAAATTTCGCTGTAATTATTAAATGTTTTCGACACTGCCGATACACTCACGCCGGCATGTTTTGCCACGTCTTTGATTGTTGCCATCTAATCACCCCGTACCGAAATTGAAATCACTTGACAATTTAACATATTTTCAGGTATAAAGTAAAAAAACTTTATAGGCAACCTCCGAAAACCCGCTTTGGGTAGCTGCGCCGTCGATTTTTTCGTTAGGCGAGGAGGCGCGAACGCCGCATAACGGAACATCTGCAAGTTCGCGCCGACAAAGCATAACGGAAAAAGCGGCGCACTGATGACCAAATGGGGTTTTCGGAGGTTGCAAACCCGACAGTTCGCAACCATCCTGTCGTAAAACAAAACTATGGAGGTTACCCGTGATTAACGAAGATTCCCGCGTGATGTCGCCGCTTCTTATGTATCTTTCGGTGGTTTTTGTTGCAATGCTTCTTATTTCCAATGTAATTTCAAACCACATGATTGTGTTTATTCGTTGGACAATTGACGCGGGAACAATCACATTTCCTATTACTTATATTATTTCCGATGTTCTTTCAGAGGTTTACGGCTATAAATGGGCGCGGCGCGTTGCGTGGACAAGTTTGGCAATAAACGCCGTTTTTGCACTGATTATTCTTACGATTGTGCGCTTGCCGTCGCCGCAGTTCTATCTGTACGCAAATGCCGACGAATACGGGGTTGTTCATTTTGCCCACGCGCTTGCCAATTCTTGGAGAATTGTCCTTGCATCCCTTGTGGCATATTGCATAGGCGACCTTGCAGATGACAGGATTTTCAGGCATTTGCGCGAAAAAAACCGCGTTAAATACGCCGGTAAGGAAAACATGAAGGGTTTTGCTTTCCGTGCGTTAGCGTCCTCGTTGGTGGGGCATATTTTAGACACAAATATTTTTGTATTTATTGCGTTCGCACCGGTGGCATTCCTTACCGACACCGGTGTACCTTGGGGCGCGTTGCCCGAAATGATTGCAGTCGGAATTATCTTAAAATGGGCGTATGAATGGGCAATTATTCCGATTACATTTCGTGTGACAAAATGGGTTCACAAAAAAGAAGAGAAGTAACCTGATTCACTGTCCGTAGTAAGCAGTTTCGCCGTGTTTGCGCAGATAGTGTTTATCCAGAAGTTCCGGGGAAATGGGCGAAATTTTGGGTTGCCTTGCCAGATTATGCCATGCCATAAGCGCGACCTCTTCCAGAACAATGGCATTTAACGCGGCGGATTTGACGTCTTTTCCCCATGTGAACGGGCCGTGATTTGCCACAAGAACAGCCGGAACAGTTTTGGGGTTTCGGCTTGTTTCCGTAATCATTTTCCCTGTTTCAAGCTCGTAGTTGCCCGAAATTTCTTCAGGGTTCATCACCCTTGTGCAGGGGATTGCGCCATAAAAATAATCGGCGTGGGTTGTACCCAAAGCGGGGATTTCCCTTCGCGCTTGGGAAAATATTGTTGCAAAGCGGCTGTGCGTGTGAACAATACCGCCAATGTCGAAGCTTCTGTACAATTCCAGATGCGTTTCGGTGTCGGCAGAGGGTTTATATTTGCCCTCTACTTTTTTGCCGGACAGGTCGATTACTACCATGTCTTCGGGCTTCATCGCGTCGTACTCAACGCCGCTTGGTTTGATTACAACCAAGTTTCTCTTTCGGCAAATTCCGCTTGCATTGCCCCATGTAAGCGTAACAAGATTATGCTTTGTAAGCAGAATATTTGCGTCATACACTTGTTTTTTCAATTTTTTAAGCATGGATACACCTCACAGGCGACCTTTTCGATGGCCAAACCTTTTTTATAGTTTTTCAAAAACATCTCGAATGATTTTACATACATTGGGTCAGGGGTTTCGCACAAGAATTCCGCTTCTGCAAAAACATCTTTTGCTAAAAATTCCGATAAACTTAAGGGGTTGTTTTGACGTTTTTTCATGTACGCCGCAAGCAATGCAATCCCCCACGCACCGCCCTCCCCTGCGGATTCCGTGACCGAAACAGGCGTATTAAGCGCGGCTGCCATGAATTTTTGCCCCACACCTTTTGTTTTAAAAAACCCGCCATGGCCCAGCAATTGTTCAAGCCTAACATCCTCTTCCGCCAAAATATCCATGCCCAGTCTCAGCGTTCCCAGCGCGGAAAATAACAAAGTGCGCATAAAATCAGCCAGCGTAAATTTCGCGCTGGGCTTGCGAACAAAAAGCGGGCGGCCTTCTTCAAGGCTTACAATCGGCTCGCCCGAAAAGAAGTTGTACGCAAGAAGCCCGTCATTATCAAAGTCGGCTGAAAGCGCGGCAGTGTATAATTTTTCATACATCTCCGCCTTATTTTGCGGCGTTCCGATGTCTGCGCCAAAGCAACCCAACACCTCGCCGAATAAATTAATCCATGCGTCCAAGTCGGATGTGCAATTGTTGCAATGCACCATGGCAACGGGTTTTCCGTCCGGTGTCGTTACGATGTCTATTTCTGTGTGGATTTTGCTCAAAGCTTTTTCCAGCACAATCATTGCAAAAACAGATGTCCCCGCCGAAATATTGCCCGTTCGCTCGGTTATGCTGTTGGTTGCGACCATTCCCGTGCCTGCGTCTCCCTCGGGCGGGCACAGCGGAACTCCCGGCAAAAATACCCCTGACGGGTCAAGGAAATTCGCGCCTTCGGCAGAAAGTCTTCCGGCAAACTCACCGGCGTTAAGCACTCGCGGAAAAACGTCTTTTATTTTTAGCCCGTCATACAAACTGTAAAAATCTTCACACATTTTTGAATTATAATCGCCGTTTTCGATTGGGAACATACCCGAGGCATCCCCTACCCCAAGTACTTTTTCCCCCGTAAGTTGCCAATGTACATATCCTGCCAACGTCGTCATAAAGGCGATTTCTTTCACATGCGGCTCGTTATTTAAAACCGCCTGATACAAATGTGCAATGCTCCATCGTTGCGGGACATTAAAGTGAAATTGCTTTATAAGGGCTTTTGCCGCAGGCTCTGTTGTTGTGTTTCGCCATGTTCTAAATGGCGCAAGAAGCTGATTATTACTGCCAAACGCCAGATACCCGTGCATCATTGCCGAAACGCCCATCGCACCAACTGTGGTTAGCGGTGTTTTAAATTTGTTTTCATACTCGTTTGAAAGTTTACGAAAAGCTTCCCTCGCGCCCTCACGTAAATTTTTTAAAGAATACGTCCACAAACCATTTTCAAAACTGTTTTCCCAATCAAAAGTACCCGACGCAACAGGCCGATAATTCTCGTCCGTCAGCACCGCTTTAATCCGTGTCGAGCCGCATTCTATTCCCAAAAATGTTTTGTCTGTGTTTTTGTGAAGAAATTCATTTATCATTTCGCGCCGCCCGGTTTTCCGCTTCCGAATTTTCCGTATGAAACGCGGGATTCAAAAGGCATTTTTTCCCTGCGCGAGCCGTCTCCTTTTGGTTTTCCCACAGGTAGCACCGCCCATAAACGGTATGTATCCGGGGCGGAAAGGACTGCTCTGGCTTTTTTTTCTTTTTCCGGGTCGAAATAGGGACTGTCTAACCATAGGGATGAATAGCCAATTGCCGTGGCAGCCAGAAGCATATTTTCCACAGCGGCGGCATAATCTTCTTTTTCAAAACTGAAACCCACCGGCGAAATTACTGTTTTGTCGGTTAAAACCGCAATCGCCGCCGGGGCTGTTTCCAATCCGATTGTCGGCGATGCTTCGCAAACAGGGGCAAGCGCGGCCCTGTCCGGCAAAATCACAAGCCGCACACTTTGCGTATTTCCGCCGCTGGGTGCTTCAATGCCCGCTTTCGCAATTTTTTCCAAGTCTGCAAGCGGAACTGCTTCGGGCAAAAATGCCTCTTTGTGCGAGTAACGTTTTTCAAAAGCTTCAAAAATATTCATAAAAATCTCCCTTTCTTTGCCTTTTAGGGACATTTCCTTAGGCAATTTAGACTATAACCCCAACTTCCGCTTATTTCAAGAAAAAACAAGAAAAAAACACCCGCTTTTTTATAAAAAGCGGGGTAAATCAAAATCCACTATTGCGTGGTTTTAAACAAAATTATGAAAGTGGCTTTGGAAAACTTTTACCAACGCCTGCCGCCATTCCAAAAGCGGGTGCCGCGCATCATGGGGCGGAAGCCGCATTCTCCGCAGCCGTTGCCGCCGCAGCCGCAGCCGTCGCCGCAGTAGTTTGGCGCGTGCGTTCTGCAATCATCGTGGTTTACCACTTCGCGTTCTCTAACTACATCGCGGGTGGTAAATTGATGCTCGTGAATTACGTCAAACTCGTGAACTACGTCGTGATTATGCCTTACGATATGCTCGTGCCTTACCACACGTTGAGAACCGGGGCAATTAAAAACTTGCCTGATAACAGGCTCGCGGCCGCATTGTGCGCAACCGTCTGTGCAATTACAATTCATTAAAAATGTCTCCTTCCGAAAACTTGCGAAATTTGGTACTTGCTTATATAGTATGAAAGACAGGATTTTTTGTTACAGGAAGGGGAAATGTTAAAATGTTAGCTTACCGTGCATTGAAAGGGGCAATGTTAAAATGTTAGCTTATCGTGCATTGAAAGGGGCAATGTTAAATGTTTGAGAATTTGCAGAATCCGCGGTTTGCAAATAATCCGCGTGCAAGCGGTGTACTTGTTCATCCCACGTCTTTTCCGGGGGGATACGGAATGGGTGACTTGGGCGCGGGCGCGTATGCGTTTGTGGATTTTATGAAAGTGGCTAATCAGAAGCTTTGGCAGGTGTTGCCCTTGGGGCCTACGGGTTTTGGGGATTCACCATATCAAAGCTTTTCTTCGTTTGCGGGCAATCACTATTTAATCAGCCCCGACGAGTTGCGCGTGCAAGGCTGGCTTACCGATGCCGACCTCGCCGACAAACCTTGGTTTGACCCGCGTTCGATTGATTACGGGCAAGCAATCAATTACAAAATGGGTCTGTTGAAAAAGGCCTATGCGAATTATAAAACGCAAGCAACGCCGGCGCAAAGAGCCAAGGTTACACGCTTTGCAAAAAATGCCGAATGGCTTGAAGATTATGCCCTTTTTTATGCATTAAAAGACCATTTCGGCGGGGCAGAATGGCATCGTTGGCCTGCGCCGCTTGCAAGGCGCGCAGCTCAAGCAATAGCCGAAATGCGCGAGAGACTTGCAGATGAAATTAATTTTTGCAAATTTTTGCAATACGAATTTTTCCGTCAATGGGGCGAGCTTAAAACCTATGCCAACAAAGCAGGGCTTTCGATTATCGGCGATATTCCCATTTTTGTAGCGGGGGATTCTGCCGATGTTTGGGCAAACCCGGAGCTTTATATGTTGGACGAAACCGGATGCCCTACTTCTGTTGCCGGTGTTCCCCCTGATTATTTCAGCGAAACAGGGCAACTTTGGGGCAATCCGCTTTACAACTGGGACGAACATAAAAAAACCGACTACGACTGGTGGTGCAAGCGCGTGCAGGCGGTTTTATCAATGGTGGACATAGTAAGAATTGACCACTTCCGGGGTTTCGAGTCATATTGGGCTGTCCCCTTTGGCGAGAAAACCGCGATTAACGGAAAATGGCTGAAAGGCCCCGGCAAAGTGTTTTTTGCCGCACTAAAAAAACGGCTTGGCAACCTTCCTATTATCGCCGAAGATTTGGGCGAAATAACGGAAGCGGTTGACAAGCTTCGTAAAGGGCAAAATTTCCCGGGGATGAAAGTCTTGCATTTTGCTTTTGACCCAAGCGGAAAGTCAACCCATATGACGCATAACCACGATGATAAATTCACCGTAGTATACTCCGGCACCCACGACAACAATACCACCAAGGGATGGTACGACGAAGCCCCGGAACATGAGCGCGATTATCTGCGCCGCGTTTTAAACGTAAGCGGCAATGATATTGCTTGGGATTTAATCCGTCTCGCGCTTTCCACAAACGCGCTGTATGCAATCGTGCCTGTTCAAGACATTATGAACCTTGGAGCATCTGACCGCATGAACTGCCCCGGGCTCGCCCAAGGCTGGTGGAAATTCCGCTATACTTCGGATATGCTTACACAAAATCAAGCCGCAAGTTTGGCGTATCTCACTGAAATTTTTAACAGGAATTAGTAAGCACTCCTATTTTTTCAATTTCACATTCAACAATGTCGCCCTCTTTCAGATATCTTGGGGGCTTCATTGCGTGGCCTATCCCGGCGGGTGTTCCCGTAGCAATAATATCGCCGGGATACAAGGTTATGCCCTGCGAAAGCTCAGAGATTACACGGGGTATATCAAAAACAAGGTTTCTTGTATTTGAGCTTTGGCGCGGCTCACCATTCACGCGGCAGGAAATGTTTAACTCCACCGGGAACGGAATTTCATCTTTTGTTACAATATGCGGGCCCATGGGGCAAAATCCGTCAAGGCTTTTGCCAAAAAACCACTGGCCATGCTTTTGTTGAATATCTCTTGCGGTAACGTCGTTCACTATTGTGTACCCAAAAATCACGCTTTCGGCATCTTCTTGAGAAATACGTTGGGCAGTTTTTCCAATAATTACGGCAAGCTCTGCTTCATAATCCGCCATTTGGGTAAAATGCCCGTGCAGCGGGATTTTTTCGCCGTCACCTATTGCAGGGCAAGCCGTTTTTGTAAAATATACAGGGGCTTGCGGAATATAGTCCGCATTCTGTGTTTCAAGCTTTGTTTCAAGAACTTCCTTCGCGTGGTCGGCATAATTTTTACCAAGGCAGATTATATGACGAAACGGGCGCGGTATAGGCGAACGCAAGGTAATATTACCCATAGGATTTAATGAACCTTGCGAAATTATTGAGTCAAAATCCGGAATTTCTCTGCCCTCGCAGTCACGAATAAAATCAAGCATCGTCTCCGGTGCGCCAACGCCAAGCAAATCCTTAAACGAATAATACTCGCCGGAATACATAACCCCAGCACATTCAAGCCCGTTACTTAAAAATGTCGCAAACTTCATGCTTTCCCCACCTTTATCAAATTGTCTTCAACTTAGGGAATGTAAGGAAATAAACTTCACACTTCCCTTGTCTTTTTGCCCGATGTCTGCGTCGGCGAAAGTCTTACGTACGTCTGTGTACGTGCGAC
>JGI24703J35330_11748415_pt1 | contig 15835 bp, 15 predicted proteins | sample TergutNt197P1_FD_35330 | JGI IMG/M metagenome (IMG submission 35330) | reverse complement strand
TCACTCGCCGACTCTTTTTTTTCGGCCGGGAATTTGTTCCCGGCTTCGAGGGAATGCGTCGCCCCCGACACATGTCCCCGGTGCCCACCGCGCGCTTGGCGCGCTTTTTTTTCGGCCGGGAATTTGTTCCCGGCTTCGAGGGAACGCGTCGCCCACGACACATGTCCCCGGTGCCCAGCGCGCGCTTGGCGCGCTTTTTATCGGTCGGGAAATTGTTCCCGGCTTCGAGGGAACGCGTCGCCCCCGACACATGTCCCCGGTGCCCAACGCGCGCTTGGCGCGCTTTTTATCGGTCGGGAAATTGTTCCCGGCTTCGAGGGAACGCGTCGCCCCCGACACATGTCCCCGGTGCCCACCGCGCGCTTGGCGCGCTTTTTTGTCGGTCGGGAAATTGTTCCCGGCTTCGAGGGAACGCGTCGCCCACGACACATGTCCCCGGTGCCCACCGCGCGCTTGGCGCGCTCAGCCCAAGGCCGCTTGGGCATTATTCGGACTTTGCCGCCGCTCCAAATCGGGGTAGCGGCGTTCGAAGGCGGCGCGGGAGATTTCAATGTTTTCCAAAACTTCGTCCGCGCTGAACGAGCCGACCGCGACCATGTCGCAATCGCGCAAAGTCGCCCACGAGAAATTCAGCCCGACATAGGGCGTGACGCGCCCCGCCGCCATTGGTTTTATCGTCATAACGGGCTTTTTTGCGGCGTGAATTATGCCCGCGACCGCCTCGATTTCCGTTTGCATCAAAAACCCAAGGCAGTTATAAATTTGGATGTAGGTTTCCACGTCGTAACCGTTTTTGTCGGAGTAGACGACGAGTTCGGGCATGTGCGCGGAAAGGCCGGGAATCAGCCCTTCGTCGCGGATTATTTTTGTGTAATCCGCGAGCCTATGGATTTTTTCGGCATGTTTGTCAACGAGACGCTCGACGCTGGAATGATGCGGAAGACAAAATGTTGCGCCAAGCTCGCGCGATTTTTTTATTGTCGCCGTCGCTTCCGCGCGCGATGTCGCGTCGTCGGCAACATTCAAAATCGGCGTGTCGATTAAGATAAACTTGCGCCCAAACGTCTCCTCTGTGATACGAATTGCCTCACAAATTACAGGCGTTTGCGCAAACGGTGCCATTATCGTGTCAACGCCGCTTTCCATGTACGCCGAAAGCAACGGTGTAATCGACGCCGCTTGCGCGTGAGTATTTTTTATATGCCTGTCCGCGGAGGGCGTGCGATGCCCCCAGCCCGCAAGCCAATTTGTGCCAATTATCATGCGCGAAAGTGATACTCCCGCGACGGTTGTGCGTGGGAATTTATATGACATATTGCGCCTCCTAATCGCTATACTCGTGCGTATGTTTCGCGACATCTTCTCCCGCCAGAATTTTTCGCGCGCGGTCGATGTTCCATTGCATGTGTTCGCGAAGCTCGGGGGTTGCGTCGTATTTTAGTCCGAAAAGTCGTTGTTGCTTGTCGGTTTTGTATTGCCATGTCGGCGGGTCTTGCGGCGAAAGAACCAGCTTCGAGGTAGATTCCGGCACGATTTCCAACGCCATCCGCGCGATATCCGCCCAAGATGTGTGAACACTTCCCATCGCCAAAATAATTTCCTCGTTCAAATCGCTTTCCGCCAAACGCAGATACACTTCGGCAATTTGCCGAGACGACATGAACTGCGTGCCGTCGTGTTCGCCCAAACGGATTTCCTCATTTTTAAGAACGGCCCGCGCGATATCCGCGAAACGCGTGTCGGACTGCGACGCACCGCCCGGAAACGCGGGGTTTGAAAATGTGTAGCCCGGGCGAATTATATTGCGCTGCATTTTTACAGGCTCGCTTCGACCGCCTTGCGTGGCGTAATATTGGCGAAAGCCCAGCAAAAATACTTCTGTCGCGCCCTTTGTTGCACCGTACAAATCGTCCGGGATGCGCAAAGATTCCTCATCGACATCGCCGCGCATATTTCCGATTGCAGCCGTCGAGCTTGTGTAAATAAACTGCTTGACCCCCGCTTTTTCCGCCGCTTCCATAAGGAAAACCGACACGCGCGTGTCATTTAAAAGCATCGAAAGCGGCTCGCATCCCCAGCCCAGCGCGATGTGGATAACCACGTCGCAACCCGCGAGGGCGGCCTCCATTTTGTCAAAATCCGAAAGATGCCCCTGCACCTCGGTTACGCCGCGAAGCGCGGCAATTCCCGGCACGCGACCGGGCGTGCGCGTGTAAACCACGCATTCGTGACCTGCTTCGGAGAACGCTTTTGTCACGTATTGTCCGATATTTCCTGTGCCTCCGGTGATGAAAACTTTCATTTTTTTCCACCCTTTCATTTACCTACCTCCACAAAGGCTCAACATAAAAGCCATTCAACCTCAATAATTCAACAATATCGGTAAATTGCTCTCCTGCGCCGGAGTTGATTATATGTCCCAAACCCACCGAAACAAAAAAAGTGGTCGGCTCCTCCGTTTCGCGCAACAAACGCTCAATTTCATTGGCATAATAAATTGTACGTGCGCGCACTACCGTATCAAAAAAATAACGCGTCGAGGGGCAATAATGGTCAATGCTTGCGCTTAACGCAGTGTTGTTATGGAGGGATGTAAAATCATTTCGTTCATAAGCATAGGCCATTTCGTCCAAAGATAAAAGCCCCAAATTCGCACGCGTTTCCAAGGTCACAAGCGGCGGCTCTAAATTCCGTATCTGCGCCAACACTGCATCTTCCGGCAAATTAAAGAGAATGTTTAGCTGTTGCGCCATGCTTTCCAATCCGATAATCGGCAAGCCGGTTTCTTTTGCAACAGATATTATGTGACCATCCACGCTGGTTTCCAAGCCGACATCGGTTACAGACAGTACATCGTCAAGCCAAAACTCTAAAAAGCCTATCAAATATGACGGTCTCCATGTATTTACAGTATCATAACACGCCTCCCACACGGCTACCATATCTGCCAAATGCCGATAATACGCCTCCGGCAAAAACTCTTCCAATGTTTGACCGTCGGGCAAATATCGTATTTCACTTCTGATTTCCGCCATAACTTCCGGGTCTCCTGCCGGTTCAGCAATTTCCATCACAACAACATTCGCACGGCGTATCGCGTCCTCCACTAAATCCGACAACGGAAACCAGTGAGCCTGACCGACGTGCAAAGCCCCAAATAAATACGCCACATTTCCATCATGACAAACAATCCTAATCGCCTTTTCACATGCAACACCCCTCTCGCACCCTGAAATCCATTTCATTATCGTCGGGCGGCTCAAAAAAATGGTTGATATCCTTTTCGTCTGTAAGAATATAGCCCAGCTCGCCCCTGCGAATATCATCTTTTCGCTTCTGAATATTCCTGCGCCGCTGCTCCTCCGGGGTATCTACATAATGAAGCTCACACGCAACCCCCATGCCGGAATAAAATTTACGCAACTCATCACGTTCGGCTCGCGCCCAAAATCCATTCGCAAAAATCACAATTGCGCCGGCTTTTGCGACCTGCCCCGCGATGCGTTTCGTATAAGCATCAACCCACGAATGATATTTATAGAATTGTTCTTTGTTCTTTTCGTACAGCTCCCCGCCGAATAAGCCGAGCATTATTTCGTCATGTGATACGATTACGGCATTAATTTTTTCGGCAAGCTCGTTTGCATAAGTAGTTTTGCCGGAACCCATTTTACCGCAAATCAATATCACTTTTCCCACGGTGTGCGCCCTTCCAACACACGTCCGATTTTCGTGTGCGTCGTTATAAATGCCCTGTGAAGGATTATACCATATTATTTCCACTGTCCGGCGCAATAAAAAAGCGCGCCAAGCGCGCAGTGGGCACCGGGGACATGTGTTGGCGGCGGCGCGTTCTCTCGAAGCCGTGAGCAATTTCCTCGCCCATAAAAAAAACGAGTCGGCGAGTGTCACTCGCCGACTCGTTTTTGCCGCAAAAATTTTACAATGCTTAAACCCGCTTGCGCCCCGTCATTTGCGGCTTTTACGATTTGTTTTGTGCCTCCCGTGCAATCGCCTGCCGCCCAAACGCCCGCAACCGTTGTGCGCATTTCGTTGTCGATTTTTATATAATCGGAAATTGAATCCGACTTCGAGAGCATGTGTTGCCCTTGAAAATTGCCCCCGGTGCTAAATTCCGCGCCGATTTTCCGTGCGAGGGCGGTTGCCCCGGCTGTTCCTTCGGCAACAAAAAGTCCGGACAGCGGGATTTTTTCGCCGCTTTCGAGTATTACGCCCGATAGGACTTTTTGTGGATTTTTTTGCATAAGGGCGAGTCCGAATGTCGCGATATTTTCGGGGATTTCGCCGATAATCCGACTTACTTTTTCCGTGCGAATTTTAACGGAATCGGGAAGAGCTTCAAGTCGCAACGTTTTGTTTGCGGATTCATGTGTGGCTTCATTTGCGACTTCATTTGCATCTTCATTTGCGCCGCCGTTCGTCAAAAGCGTGACGGACGCCGCAAGCGGCAACAAATCCGCGACTTCGTGCAACGCGTACGCGCCGTTGCCCAAAACCGCGACATGTTTTCCGCGATAAAAAAATCCGTCGCAGACGGCGCAATAACTCACGCCGCGCCCTTCGAATTCGGCCAATCCGGGGATTTTCGGCACAGAGCGGCTTGCCCCGGTCGCGAGCAGGACGGTACGTGCTTCGATTAAGCCACCGGATGTCTGCGCAACGAAAGTTTTTTCCGACAATGACGGATGCTCTTTGCCCGCATCCTTCGAGATAATGGTGTCGTCGGCTCCATGTGTCGGCGGTATCGAAGGCGTCGGCGGTATCGGCGGCGTTTCCGCCCCGCAAACCAGCCCCAGAACCTCTCCGCAAATCGTCTTCGCCCCCATTTTCCGCGCCTGCCTAAGCCCCTTTTCCACCAGCGATTTCCCGCCGATTCTTGAAAATCCGTAAAAATTCTCAATCCGTTCCGCCGTTTCAAGCGCGCCGAAATCTTTGTAAACAAGCGCGGTTTTAAGCCCCGCGCGTGCGGTGTAAACCGCTGCGGATGCGCCTGCCGGACCGCCGCCGATTATTAAAACGTCGTACATGCTATGAACACACCTTCTTAATATGGTATTATTTCTCCACAAAGTAATGCGAAAGGAGCCTCGAAAATGAAAAAAATATTTTTACTAACCGCGTTAATCGCAATTTTCGCCCTGGCAGGATGCGACGTCAACGCCCCGCCCGATGTGACGGATTTCCCGTCAACGGATTTAATCGAAGTCGGCACAGGCGAAACGATTTTCACCTTAGTCGTTGACCACGGAGAAATTTCCACGTTCCGCGTCTCAACCGACGAAGAAACCGTAGGCGACGCACTTTTTGCCCTAAATTTAATCGACGGCGAGTACGGCGCGTTCGGACTTTTTGTCACAACCGTAAACGGAATCACCGCCGATTTCGACGAAGACGGCGCGTGGTGGGCGTTTTGGGTTGACGGCGAAATGTCGATGACCGGCGTAAGCGAAACCCCCGCCGAAAACGGCGCAAATTATGCCTTCGTCCTCACCCGATAAGCGCAGCCTCCCCGCACGAGATTTAACAATTTTCGCGATGCTCGGCGCGATTTTATTTGCGTCACGCATTTTCACAGAAATCCTGCCCCCAAACATGCATGTTTTGGGGCTTTTTATTGCCGCGATGACCTTGCAATATCGCAAACGCGCGCTGATTCCGCTGTACGTTTTTATTTTGCTCGACGGGGTTTATCGCGGCTTTTCATTTTGGTGGATATCCTATTTATATGTATGGTTGCCGCTTTGGGGAATGTTCATGCTTGCGGGACGATGCGCATGGCGCACGGCAAACACCGAGGCCGCGTGTCCGTCCCCACACATTCCCTCGGAGTCGAAATCGGGACCGAAATCGAAGCCGAAATCCATTTTCGGCTTAGGCGCAAGGTCTTTACTGTACATGATTTTATGCGCACTGCACGGCCTTACGTTCGGGACGCTGACCGCGCCCGCGCACGCGTTTTTTTACGGCCTGAATTTTAGCGGAATGCTCGCATGGATTTCCGCCGGCATCCCCTTCGACATCATGCACGCAACAGGAAATTTCGCCGCCGGCACGTTGATTATCCCGCTTGCGGCGTTGCTTAATCGGCTGGAGAAAAGTCGAAATCCCCGCCATCCCCATTAATTTGAAACCGCGCCCGCCGCCCCAAAAATTCCGCCGCTTTTATCGTAAGCTCATAGCCCTTTTTGTACTCGTGAACAAAATCGAGTATGAAAAATTCCCGCGAAAAATCTTGCGTCACAATGAAGTTCACCGTCAAAAATTCGCCGCAAATCTTCAAATCAACCTCGGTCATTTCCATAAGATTTTTATAAATCGGGTCGGTTACATACGGAAAAATTCGCCGCCGCGAGAGGTCGGTTTTGTCGCCGATAATCACCGCCGCACCGATTGCGCTTGAGATATTTTCGCCGTCGCTGTGGTCCTCGATTGCCTGCAAAATCAGGCCGATTTCCTCACGCGAAAACAAGTCCGAGCCTTTGAGAAAAACCCGCGCCAGCCCCGCACTTTTCTTCGCGTGCTCCCACCGTCCCGCAATATTTCCGATATCGTGCAAAACAGCGGCAACCTTGCCCATCTCAACTACCCGCGAATCGCACCCCACCGCACGCAAAACATACTCCGCCGCCCGAACCACGGCAAGCGCGTGCCCCCGCCCGTGGCACGACACAAGGTTATCCGCGTGCAAATTATTTATCGCATCAAGAATCCCCGCGATTTCGGGGTTTTGCAAAAAGTTATCGTACATTTAAATGCCCTCGTAAATGCCCTCGAATGATGATACGCTGCGCTCCAAAATCCCCGTCATGTGACTTATGGCTATGCCGAAGTTTGTGATGGGGATTTTTTTTTGCACGGCGGCGTTTTGGCGGAAAAGCATCTCGCGGCGGTTTATCATGCACGCGCCGCAGTGGATTATCAGGCGGTATTTTGATAAATCTTCGGGGAAATCGTTGCCGGAGGTGAATTCATAGGTGGGGCGCGCGCCCGTTTTGTTTTTCAAATGTTTTTCGATAAGGCGCGGCAATTTTACGGTTGCGATGTCGCCGCATTGGCGGTGATGCGTGCAGGCTTCGGAGATTAAAATTATGTCGCCGTCGGCGATTTCGTCCAGTGATTTCGCACCGCGCACCGCCTCGGCAAGCGCGCCCTTGCGGCGCGACATCAGAATGGAGAACGATGTCAGCGGGATGTCGGGAGGGATTGCGTCGGCGACTTCGCGAAAAACTTGGGAGTCGGTGATTACAAGCGCGGGGCGCGACGAAGGCGCGTCTTGCGTGCCGCGCGTTCCTTCGATACTCCCGATTCCCCCGATTTCATCGATTTCATCAAGACCGGGTTCGTTTTTGAAGACGCGCGCAATTTCCGTTTCGCGGCACGCAATCGCAATCCCGCCGCTGTCCAAAATGTCTCGCAGGACTTGTTGCTGCGGCAAAATAATTCGCCCTTTCGGCGCGGCGGCGTCGATTGGGATTACGAGAATGACTGCGTCGCCGGGGGAAATTAAATCGGAAACGAGGGGCGACTCGTCGCTTTTGCCCGCGTTCATTTCAGCGATTTTTTCTTTAAGCGCGTCGATGCCCGCGCCTGTTTTCGCGCTCACGTACAGGCTTGTTTCGCCGTTTTCGCCACGCGCCGCGGTGATGTCCGCCTTGTTAAACACCGTCAAATGCCGCACGCCCGCCGCTTCAAATGCGTCGCGAAGCTCGATGTCTTCCGGCGAAATCCCCTCCGCCGCGTCAACAACCAGCACCGCGAAATCAACCTTTTGCAGGATGTTTCGCGTCTTTTTTGTGCGAAGCCGACCGACCTCGCCGACGTCGTCAATCCCCGCCGTGTCGATAAAAACGACGGGGCCGACGGGCAAAAGCTCCATGGATTTGTAAACCGGGTCGGTTGTCGTACCTTTTTCGGGGGATACGACCGCAAAATTTTGACCCGTAAGAGCGTTCAGCAGGCTCGACTTGCCCGCATTTCGCTTGCCGAAAATGCCGATATTCAGGCGTTCACCGCGTGGTGTTTTCATAAAAATTCTCCTTTGACAGCCTACAAAGTCCCTGCCGTTTCACGTGCAATTAGTTTTTCACCCAAAAATTTTCCGCGCTTGTCGGCGTGGTCGATTAAATATTCTTGCAAAGTCAGGAGCGCGTTTGGGTGGCAAAAGTCTTGAATTTTGCCGGATTTGCACAGCTCCATAAAGCGGTCGCCCGTGCGACCCTCGCGATAGCACGCCGTGCAAAAGCTCGGGATATGCCCGTTTTCCATCAGCCAATTTACGACCTCTCCAAGGGTGCGATTGTCGTGGGTTTCGAATTGTGCGGAATTTTTATTGCTTCCGGTTGCGTTTCCGGTTGAGTTCCCGGATTCGAGGGAATGTGCCGCCTCCAACACAGGCTCCCGATGCTCATTACGCGCTTGGCGCGCCGCGTAGCCGCCGACGCTTGTCCGCGAACCGCCGCTAATTTGCGACACGCCGGCCGCAAGCATTTTTGCGCGGGTATCGGCATTTTCGCGGGTGCTGGCGATTATTCCTGTGTATGGCGCGGCAATTCGAATTGTTGCGACGATGCGAAGGAGGTCACGTTCGGAAACTTGGGACGAAAATGGATTACGGTTTTGAGAAAGCGTGTTGCCTTCGTCATGTGTTTCTGCGTCGCGCGAAACGGGGCTTCGCCCCCTTGGAACGCTTATTGTATGCGGACCCGCGCCGTATTCGGCCTCGAGATATTCCGCATGGCTAAGCATTGCCGCAAGCTCGAATCGGTAATCCGAAAGCCCGAAAAGCACGCCGATTCCAACATCGTCAAGCCCCGCCTGCATCGCTCTGTCCATTGCCCCGAGTTGCCAATCGTAGTTTGATTTCGGCGCGCTTCCCGGATGCAACTCTTCGTATCGCGCGCGGTCGTAAGTTTCCTGAAAAAGTGTGTAAGTTCCGATGTTAGCGGTCGCTAACTTTGCATAATCCTCAACGCTTGACGCACCGATATTTACGTTAATTCGCTGAATAGAGGCGGGCGTTTTTTGCCCGCGCCCCGCGCTGTTTTTATACGTTAGGAAATTGCTCCCGGCTTCGAGGGAATGTGTCGCCGCTGACATGTATCCCCGGTGTCCAATGCGCGCTTGGCGCGCTTTTTTATGTCGCACGCCGTAAATCGTGGCGATGGACTCTGTGATATAGTCCATCGAGTTCTGCGTGGGGTGGTCGCCCGATTCGATAACAATGCGTTTATGCCCCATTTCAAGCAACGCGCGCACCTGCGCCTCAATTTCCGACTGCGATAATTTTTTGCGCTCGATATCACGATTCCCGCCGTGAAACGGACAATACGCACACGTGTTCACGCAATAATTCGAAAGATAAAGCGGCGCGAAAAGTACGATGCGACTACCGTAAAAACGCCGTTTTATCTCGCCTGCGAGGGCAAAAAGTTCGTCGTCCCTCGCGCCTGCGAGAAGAAGCGATGCCTCTCGGTGATTAAGTCCGTTGCAATCGGCGGCTTTTTGCAAAATTGCCGAAATTTTCGCGCGGTCTCCGCTATTTTTATCCGCCCATTCAACGGCATCAAGTATTTTTGCTTGATTGAGTTCAAACATCTCCGAAATCCCCTCTCTTTACCACGATTTTACGCCCAACATTTTGCATCTGCTCCGCTATTTTTGTTTTTGTTTTCACGGCATCGTCCGACGTCCCGATTTTATTGTCATAAAGCATGTATTTTTTGCGAAAAACGGCGGGCGTAAGGTTTGGCATAACGACGTTCGCGCCCGCCAAAATACCCAGCTCGCGCCCCTTTTTCGAAAGCGTGCCAAGCGCGGTCGTCGAAGGCAAAAGCACGTTCGGATTCATCAAGCGCAAAATCGCCAGCGCGTTCAAAACGAGATTCAAATCGCCCGGCGGTTCATCTGCGTAAACCGTGTCCGCGTGCGGCATAAACGGCCCGATTCCGACCATATGCGGGTCAAGCTCCCTTATAAAAAGGAAGTCATCGGCGATATGACCAAGCGTCTGCCCCGGCGAACCCACCATAAACCCGCATCCGACTTGATAGCCGATTTCCTTCAAATCAAGCAAGCATTTTTTGCGACTCGCAAGCGACAAATCGGCGGGATGAAGCCGCGCATAAAGCTCGTCACTTGCGGTTTCGTGGCGAAGCAAATATCTGTCCGCTCCGGCGTCGAAAAGACGCTTGTAGCTTTCGCGGGAACGCTCGCCGACGGAAAGCGTAATTGCACAGTCGGGATGATTTGTTTTGATGCGTACAATTGCTTCGACAAGTCGCTCGTCACTGTAAAAATCGTCTTCGCCGCCTTGAAGCACAAAGGTTCGAATGCCCAGTTCGTACCCTTTGGCGCAACACGCCAAAATTTCGCCAACCGAAAGACGATAGCGTTCGAGCTTTGCGTTGCCGCTTCGGATACCGCAATAGTTGCAATTCCTGCCGCAATAATTCGTAAATTCAATCAGCCCACGTATGTAAACGTCTGTACCAAACACGCTTTCGCAGACCTCGCGTGCCGCTTTGTGCAACTCCTCGCCCCCCTCCGCAAGCAAAATTTTAAACTCCTCGCGCGAAAGGATTTTTTCCTCCCGCAATTTTTCCACCAATTCGTTCATTTTTTTCGCCCCCTATTTCGAATATAATGTTTGTGAATTAACGCCGCCGATACGTCCGAGTTTGCCCGAAAGCGCGCTGATGGTATTATGCGGCGCGTCGATTACAATGCTGATAATGCTCATTTTCCGCTCTCTGTAAGGCAGCCCCATGCGCCCGATAATATGCTCGGCATATCCATGCAAAATGTCGTTCACCTTCGCAACACTTTCCGCACTTTCCACCATAATCGCAATAATTGCCACACGTGTTTCCATAAAATTCTCTCCCCTCATTGCTCGAATACATTGAACACCGGAGGCATGTGTCGGAGTCGGCACATTCCCTCGAAGCCGGGAGAAATTCCCCGCCCCATTAAAAAAACGCGCAACAAAAGGCGCGTTTAATGAACACTTTTAAACGGCACCTTTCGCATCGAGTCGGCTTGCGCCGAGTCTTTGTGTCAGGAACAACTCAATCAGTAAACACTATAAATCCTTAAATGTCAAGAATTCGTGCGAATTTTTTCACGGGATGAAATTGAACCCCGATTCAAGGAAAGGTTGCACGTGTTTGCAAAAAACCTTCGCAAAAATTCAGAAGCGAAACGGCGCACGCAGGTGCTATAATCCTCCAAATAGCGTAAAATGTCGTATTCGCATTAATAAAGGAGCAACCCAATGTACACAAAAAAAGTTTTACTGGTGAAATACGGGGAAATTTCCCTTCGCAAGGGCAATCGCAAGCATTTTGAACACGTGCTTTTGGACGCGATTCGCGCGAATTTGAAGCCGCTTAACAACGAAGGTCTGCGCGTTTCACGCGAACAGGGGCGATTTTTAGTCGAAGACACATCCGGCGACCTCGACACATTCGCCGTACTCCCCCGCATCCGCCATATTTTCGGCATAGCGGGCTTTTGTCACGCCATAAAAACAACGGCGCGCGACATCGACGACCTATGCGAAATCGGACAAAAATTTTTCGCTGCGCAAATAAACTCCGCTTTCGAGAGAATGGATGGCAGTTCTGCGCAAACAGAATCCGGCTTCGAGGGAATGGGTGGCAGCCTTGATGTGTCCCCGGTGAAAAGCGGCTTCGCCGCCGCTGCCGCCGCCGCCGCCGTATCCTTTAAAGTTGAAACCAAACGCAGTGATAAAAACTATCCGCTAACTTCAACCGAAATTTCTGCCGCAATCGGCGAAAAAATTTTACTCACCGCCGAAGCCTCCGCCGCAAGCGAAGGCGTGCCGCCCATAAAAGTAGACGTGCGCAATCCCGAAATTACACTTTGGGTGGAAATTCGCAACGACGTTTATTTTTATGTAAACAGTGCGCAAGCGCGCAAATCGCGAAATGAACAGCGGGGACACATGTCATATGCGGCGCGTTCTCGCGAATCCGGGTACAATTTCTCGACTTGCGAAAACGAGTCGGCGAGTGTCACTCGCCGACTCGTTCATGAAACCGGGTACAATTTCTCGGCTTACGAAAAGGGCGAGGGCGGCTTGCCCTACGGGTCATCCGGAAAGGGCGTGCTGCTTCTTTCCGGCGGGTTCGACAGCCCCGTCGCGGGATATTTGGCGGCACGGCGCGGCGTGGAAATTGTGGCGGTGTATTTTCACTCGCCGCCATTTGTGTCGGAGCGCGCCGCCGACAAGGTCAAGGATATCTGCCGCCAACTCGCGAAATACACGGGCTGTGTAAAATTATGCGTCGTGCCGTTTACGGACACGCAGGTTTTTTTGAAGGAAAATGTGCCGCACGAAAAACTCACGATTCTGCTGAAACGCGCGATGCTTCATATCGCAAGCCGCCTTGCCGAGCGCGAACGCGCGCTTTGCCTCGTAACGGGCGACGCCGTCGGGCAGGTCGCAAGCCAAACCGTTCACAGCCTTGCGTCGGTTGAATCTGCGGCAAAATTCCCCGTCATCCGCCCACTTGCGACAATGGACAAGCGCGACATCATGGATATGGCGGAAAAAATCGGCACGCATGAAATTTCCGCGCGCCCCTACGAGGATTGTTGCACGGTTTTTGTCGCAAAACATCCCGAAAACAAGCCGAATTTTGGCGTAATAGAAAAAATGGAGGCGCGTTTTTTTCGCGAACTTTCGCCAAAAATGGACGACGCTTTGAATAATGCGGAATTCTTTGATATACTGCCGTAAAATGAAAATTTAAAATCGATGACGTTAGATGATGTTAGATGACGTTACTATCGCTAACCGCATCGATTTACACGAAAGGATTTTTCACATGAAAAAACACTTTTTGCTCGCGACTCTCGCGCTCGCGCTGTTAGTTTTCGCCGCTTGCGGCAACAATGATTATGACGACGAGTTTGCCAACCTCACCGGAAACATCGAAACCCCCGCCGGCTCACCGGAAACCGACGGAATCGACGGAATAAACGAAATCGAAGACGCACCCACCCACCCCAACCTCGACGGCACAATGTTCGAGGAACTCCGTGACTACCCCGCGCAAACCCTGCAATTATCGCCCCTGATTCCCGGCGAAGAGCTTGCCGTCTTGCACACAAATCACGGCGATATCACCCTGCGATTTTTCCCGGACGAGGCTCCGCTTGCGGTCGAAAGTTTTATCACCCACGCGCGGAACGGCTTCTACGACGGGCTGATTTTCCATCGTATCGGTCCCGATTTTATGATTCAGGGAGGATGCCCGCAGGGTACGGGCGGAGGCGGTGAGGCCGCATGGGGCGGCACTTTCGGGCTTGAGCGCAGTTTTAATTTGCATCATTTTCGCGGCGCGGTCGGAACGGCGCATCGCGGCCCCGGAACAATCGGCAGCCAGTTTTATATTGTGCAAAACACACGTCTTGCGGGTCATTACGACGAGCTTTTCGAATTTTTCATTGAAGCGCAGGACGAAATTGCAGGAGACTTTTCCGACGGCCGGCATATATATATAAGAGACGTGCATCCCGCCGACGCGCTGGAGCATTTTAAAAATTACGGCGGCACGCCTTGGCTCGATTGGCGATGGAACACGGACGGTTACGGACACACGGTTTTTGCGCATGTAGTCGAGGGAATGGACGCTGTCGATTCTATCGCGCTTACGCCCGCCCAAAACGAGCGACCGATTGAGGACGTAATAATCGAGCGAATTTCATTTTTTAGATATGGTGAGTAAGTGTGAAAAATGAACGAGAGGAACGCGGGCGACGAATTTCATTTGCAAATTCGTGGTTCAGCGAGTGGCAAATAAATGATATATCTTGACAATGCGGCTACGACGCCTCTGCGCCCCGGCGTGCTTGAAGCGATGTTGCCGTTTCTATCCGAAAATTTTTTTAACCCGTCCAGCGTTTACGCGCCCGCGCGAAAAGTCCGCGCCGCGGTAGACGACGCACGGGGCATCGTAGCGTCCGCGATTGGCGCGAAGCCGGATGAAATTTTTTTTACATCGGGCGGAACGGAATCGAATAACTGGGCGATTAAAGGCGCGCTAAACGGCGAAAAAAAGCACATCGTTACAACGGCAATCGAGCATCACGCCGTTTTATTCGTGTGCAAACATTTGGAAAAATGCGGCTTCGAAGTGACGTATCTTCCGGTTGACGGGGAAGGTTTTGCAAACCCCGCCGACCTCGAAGCGGCAATCCGCCCCGACACCGCGCTGGTTTCAATCATTTTGGCAAACAACGAAGTCGGCACAATCCAGCCGATTCAACAATTCGCGGAAATCACGGCGCGACACGGCGTAACACTCCACACCGACGCGGTTCAAGCCGTCGGACATTTTGCGACGGATGTCAACGAACTCGAAGTGCAAATGCTTTCGATTTCCGCTCATAAATTCGGAGGCCCCAAAGGCGTCGGCGCGCTTTTTGTAAAAAAGGGCACGCCGCTTTTTTCGTTGCTCCAAGGCGGCGCGCAAGAGAGAAACCGCCGTGCCGGAACGGAAAACGTCGCGGGGATAATCGGCATGGGAGCCGCACTTTCAGCGGCAATCGAAGAAATGCCCGCCGAATTTCCACGCGTAACCGCCCTCCGCGACCGCCTCACCCGCGAAATTCTGGACAAAATCCCCCACACCCGACTAAACGGCGCGAGAGAAAACCGCCTGCCCGGCAACGTAAACATCTCCTTCCGCTTCATAGAAGGCGAATCTCTCCTGCTGCACCTCGACATGCAAAACATCTGCGCCTCGACAGGCTCGGCCTGCTCCTCCGGCGCGCTCGAACCCTCCCACGTACTGATGGCACTGGGCCTCGACCACGAACAAGCCAACGGCGCACTGCGCTTCTCTCTGGGCGCGCAAAACACCGACGAAGAAATCGACGAATTAATGAAAATTTTATCACCTGCGGTAAAAAAATTACGTGCTTTGTCACCGTTATATGATGATTATTTGAAGACCTCGGGGGGAGCGGGTTTTTGAAAAACCCCGCCCTCCTCCCAAAAACTTTAATATTCGGAATTTGAACAAAGGAGATTTTTTTTATGGAATACAGCGAAAAAGTTATGGAGCATTTTATGAATCCGCGAAACGTCGGCGAGATGGAAGGCGCAAGCGGGGTTGGCACTGTTGGCAACGCACAGTGCGGGGATATTATGCGTGTGTATTTGAAAATTGAGGACGGCGCAGTCTCGGACGCGAGCTTTAAAACCTTCGGCTGTGGCGCAGCGGTTGCGACGTCGAGCATGGCGACGGAATTGGTGAAGGGCAAGACGATTGCCGAGGTTATGGAAATTACGAACAAGGCGGTTATGGACGCGCTTGACGGGCTTCCCGCGGTTAAGGCACATTGTTCTGTTTTGGCGGAAGAAGCGATTCGTGCCGCGCTTTGGGACTATTCACAAAAAAGCGGGCTTGTAATTGACGGGCTTGAAGAGCCGAAGGAACACGCGCACTAAGCGCGCCAAGCGCGCATTGAACACCGAGGGCATGTGTCGGAGGCGGCACATTCTCTCGAAGCCGGGGGCAATTTCCCGGCCCACGCGAAAACTCCCTGAAGGAGTTTTCGCCACTTGACAGGGGGACGTTTGTTCGATTATGATGTTCGCAAGTTTCAAGGCAACACCTTCTAACGCCGTCTCTTGCAAGCGTCCCTATGCGACAAACGGTAGCCCCGTCCCTGCGTAATAAACGCCTCTGAATTGTCAGGCTTTTTCGGTCGACACCTTGAGCTTATCCCGCAACACATAGGAACAATGCCCGTTTCCCTGCACAATGAATTCATTCGCGCG
>JGI24703J35330_11748416_pt1 | contig 15867 bp, 9 predicted proteins | sample TergutNt197P1_FD_35330 | JGI IMG/M metagenome (IMG submission 35330) | reverse complement strand
GGAAAGGCATTTTCACAAAGAAAAGTATTTTGAAAATCTATAAGTTCTCGGGGGAAACTTTTCTGAAGAAAAGTTTCCCCCGAACCCCCTTCAAAAGACTTTATTTTTTTGAGGAGACAAGCGAAGTGACCTTCGCCTTGGGATAGGTGAGGGAAAATTCGGGTGGTTTGGATTTGGGAAAAGTCGTTGTGGCTTTGGACGAAATTAGCGATTATGTTTTCGTTTTCAAGTGTGTTGAAGGTGCATGTTGAATATACCATTTGACCGGAAGGTTTGAGCATTTTTGCGGCATTTTCCAGAATTTCTGTTTGGAGGGCGGTGTATGTTTCGGGAGGGGTTCTTTCGTAGGATTTTATAACGTCCGGGTCTCGCCGAAACATTCCTTCGCCGGAGCATGGCACGTCTATGAGGATTTTATCGAAAAATTCGGGAAAGCGTTTTGCGAGATTTTTGGGTTGCTCGGTTAGGACGACGGCGTTTGTAACCCCTGCACGTTCTAGGTTTTTCACGAGAGCGCGATTGCGAGACGCGCTGTTATCGTTTGAAATAAGCAGACCGCGTCCCATCAAATGCCCTGCGATTTGCACAGATTTTCCGCCGGGCGCGGCGCAGATATCCAAAACTTTGTCGCCCGCTTCAACGCCAAGGATTTCTACAGGGCACATGGCACTGGGTTCTTGGATGTAAAAGAGACCTGCGTGGTATGCGATAGTTTTTGCAGGTCGTTCGTCGGGCGAATAGTAGAAGCCGTTTTTGCACCAAGGGACTTGTGAATTATAGGGTGAATTCGCGGGCTTTAACGGATTCATTCGGATACCGCGAACCGGAGGGTCTTCGTATGATTTCAAGAATGCGTCAAATTCCTCCGAGCCAAGCATGTCTTTCATTCGGGACAAAAAATTTAGGGGTAATGTGATTCTGCTTTCCATTTTACAATCAAATCCTTCAAGCTTTGCTGGCCTTCGTCGCCGTTTTCGCGACTGCGTACGGATACTTTGTTCTCTTCTATTTCCTTATCGCCGAGTACAAGCATAAAAGGGATTTTTTGCAATTGGGCTTCACGTATTTTGAAGCCCATTTTTTCGTTACGGCAATCGGCTTCGGCACGGATACCTGCGCGATTTAATTCGGCGAGAATATTTTGTGCGGCTTCTTGGTGGCGTTCGGCTATGGGGATAACGATTGCCTGAACAGGCGCGAGCCAAAACGGCAATGCACCCGCATATTTTTCAAGCAGAAGTGCGAGTGTACGCTCGTAGCAACCGATTGAAGAGCGGTGGATAATATACGGGAATTTCTTTTCGCCATCTCCATCCACATATTCCATGCCAAATCGCTCGGCAAGCTGAAAGTCAATTTGAATGGTAATCAGCGTGTCTTCTTTGCCGTGAACGTTCTTTATTTGAATATCCAGTTTAGGGCCGTAGAATGCGGCTTCACCATCGGCTTCTACGTAGCTTATGCCTGTACCGTCGAGAATTTTTTTCATGAAGCCCTGTACATGTTCCCATTCTTTTTCGTCGCCGATATATTTTTCCTTATTTTGAGCGTCCCATTTTGAAAAACGATAGCTTATATCTTCCGAAAGCCCGATTTTATCCAGAATGTATTGCGCAAGGTCGATACAGCCCTTAAATTCGTCTTCGACTTGGTCGGGGGTGCAAGCGATATGCCCTTCAGAGAGTGTGAATTGGCGTACGCGAATAAGCCCATGCATCGAGCCTGACGACTCGTTACGAAACAGCGTGGCAGTTTCGTTAAACCGCATGGGTAAATCCCGATAACTGCGGGTTTTCGTCAGATATACTTGGAACTGAAATGGGCATGTCATCGGACGAAGAGCGAGCATTTCTTTGGATTCGTCATTCGCGTCGGCTTCGTTACCGAGAATGAACATATCTTCGCGGTAAACGTCCCAGTGTCCGGAAACCTTATACAAATCGCGCTTTGCCATAAACGGCGTTTTTGTAAGCTGATAACCGCGGCGGCTTTCTTCGTCTTCAACGAAACGCTGTAAAATCTGCAAAACCTTCGCGCCCTTTGGCATTATAATTGGCAAGCCTTGCCCGATATAATCAACCGTTGTGAAATATTCCAGTTCGCGCCCTACTTTATTATGGTCGCGCTTTTTCGCCTCTTCCAGCCGTTCCAAATGCTGTGCAAGCTCGTCTTTTGTAAAAAAAGCCGTGCCGTAAATCCGCGAAAGCATCGCATTTTTTTCATCTCCGCGCCAGTACGCACCCGCCACCGAAAGCAGTTTGAACGCCTTAACATCCCGCGTACGCGGCAAGTGCGGCCCTGCACAAAGGTCAACAAAATCGCCTTGCTTATAAAAGCTTGCGTCCTCGGTTAAACCTTCCAAAAGCTCGCGTTTATACGGCTCGTTTTGCTTGTCCACATATTCAAATGCCTCATCTCGAGACAGTGAGAATTGCTCCAAAGTCAAATTTTCCTTGACGATTTTCTTCATTTCCTTTTCAATAGCCACAAGGTCTTGGGGCGTGAAAGGTGTTTTCGCTTCAAAATCATAATAAAATCCATCGGCTATAGACGGCCCTATCGCCAGCTTTACATCGGGAAAAAGCCGCTTTACCGCCTGCGCCAAAACATGCGATGCAGTATGGCGAAGCGCGTTTAAATCACGTTCTTGTGTTTCCATAAAAATTCCTCCAATATCAATGTAAATGTCTAAGTAATTCTACCACATATTTGAAAGAGGTAATACCCATGCCGGAAAATCCGTTCAAAGACGCAGAAGACAAGCTTCTTTTTGCCAAGACACTGGATAAGTTTAATTCTGCGCGAAAAAAAGGCGAAGCATTTACAGATTTTCTGGATCCGTTTCGCTGTGCGGCGTTCACTAAAATTTTGGCGGCAAACCGTGAAATTTCTGTAGCAGAATACGGCGGCTTTGAAAACGCCGAACGAAAAATGCTTGGATTTTTTACAGAAAACGCAAGCGATGAATTCTTTCCGATAACCCCGATTACATTCACATATAATGAAAAATTTTCCAAGCCCCCAAGCCATCGAGATTATCTCGGCTCGGTACTTGGGCTTGGGCTTGAACGGGGAAAAATCGGAGACATACGCATTGGCGAATCCGGCGCGATTTTATATGTATCTTCGGATATTTCAGAATATATTTGCGAAAATCTTAATCAAGTAAAACGCACTGTGGTAAAGGGTAAAATCGGCGAAACTTTGCAAATTGCCGAATCACAAAACATCGAAAAGCGAATCACCGTCCCATCTTTGCGTGCAGACGCGGTGATTAGCTCTGCCCTTAATCTCTCTCGCGGCAAGGTCGTCACACTGTTTGAAAGCCAAAAAGTATTCATAAACTGGAAACCCGCAAAAAAAACCCAAACCCTCACAGAGGGTGATGCAATCACCATTCGCGGGCTTGGTCGCTTAAAGCTTAACTCCATCGAAGGAAATACAAAAAAAGATAGAATTATTTTACAAATCACAATTTAAGTGTTTTGGTACAAAGCTTTCCAGCCCTCTAAGAATCACGGACGGAAGGGGTTTGGGTATTTTCCGTTACAAAAATATATGATATAGTCTAAGTAATTTGAACGGAGGTACGCTGTATGAAAGAAAAGCAAATGCGCATTGGGATATTAACAAGTGGAGGCGACGCACCCGGTATGAATGCGGTAATCCGAGCGGTAGTGCGAACGGGACTGCATTATAATATGCGGGTATATGGGATAAAAACAGGATATGAAGGTCTATTCAAAGGCGATATAGAAGAGATGAGCGCGGACGACGTATCTGGAATAATCCACCATGGTGGAACGATATTACGAACGGCGCGTTGTTCGGAAATGATGACGGAAGAAGGACAGGCAAGAGCCGCCGAAATTTGCAAGGTAATGCGACTGGACGCGATTATAGTAATCGGCGGGGATGGCTCGTTTAAAGGAGCGGCATCGCTGGCGCGGCAAGGTGTCGGGGTGGTGTGCATCCCCGCAACGATTGACCTTGACATGGAATGCTCGGAGTACACAATCGGCTTTGACACAGCGGTAAACACTGCGGCAGATGCGATTATTCGCATACGGGATACATCGTCAAGCCACGAGAGATGTTCCGTGGTAGAAGTCATGGGACGCAATGCGGGATATCTCGCGCTATGGTGCGGCTTAACGGGCGCGGCGGAAGAAGTGCTTATTCCCGAATATCCCGTTGATGTAAAAAGCGTAACGGCACAAATTTTAAGCAATCGCGCAAAAGGCAAGCGGCATAATCTAATTGTAGTTGCAGAAGGAATCGGCGACAGTGTAAATCTTTCCAAAGAAATAGAGCGCGTGTTGGGAATCGAAGCACGCGGAACGGTTTTGGGGCATTTACAGCGCGGGGGAACGCCGACAGCAATCGACCGAATGCACGCAACAGTAATGGGTCATATGGCGGTAGAAGCGATAAAAAATAAAAACGTAAACAAAGTAGTGGTAGTTCGCGGCGGAAAGCACGAACTTCTGGACCTGGAAGAAGCCTTTTCAATAAAGCGCGAGTACGACCCAAAAATGTACGAACTTACAAAAATAATGGCAGTATAGGGAGGGAATATTATGCGTAAAACAAAGATTATTGCAACCATAGGGCCCGCAAGTTGTGAGCCGGAAACAATCAAAAAAATGATGCAAGCAGGTATGAACGCGGCAAGGTTTAATTTTTCCCATGGCGACCACGAGTTTCACGGTAAGCTGATGGACAATGTAGTCGCGGCGCGTGAAGAGCTAAACTTGCCGATTCCGCTGATTTTGGACACGAAGGGTCCCGAAATTCGTACAAAAACATTTGACACCGAAAAAATATATCTGGAGCAAGGGCAAAAATTCACCCTAACCACCGAGGATATCGTAGGTGACGCAACGCGGGTTTCCGTTACCTATGAGAATCTTCCCCGCGATTTAAAAGTAGGAAACCGTGTTCTGATTGACGACGGACTAATCGAAATGACAGTCACCTCAATCGAAGGCAATGATATCCACTGCGAACTTGTTAACTCAGGATTTCTGGGGCATCGCAAGGGGATAAACGTACCCGATGTTTTTGTAGATTTGCCCTCGCTTACAGACAAGGACATCGAAGACATTAAATTTGGCGTAGAAAAAGGCGTAGACTGGGTTGCGGCATCATTTGTGCGAACCGCCGACGACATCAACAATATCCGCAAAGTGCTGGATTTAAACGGCGGCAAGCATATAAAAATAATCGCAAAAATCGAATCCCGCGACGGCGTAAACAACATTTCCTCTATTTTAGATGTTGTCGATTCTGTAATGGTAGCACGAGGCGACCTTGGCGTAGAAATTCCGCCTGAAGAAGTACCCATAGTGCAAAAAGACCTAATCCGCCGCTGTGTTTTAATGGGCAAACCGGTAATCATAGCCACACATATGCTGGATTCCATGTGTACCAACCCGCGCCCAACCCGCGCCGAAGCCTCTGACGTAGCAAACGCAATCTTCGACGGCGCAGACGTTGTAATGCTTTCGGGCGAAACGGCAGGCGGAAAGTATCCGGTCGAATCCGTAAAAATGATGGACAGAATCGCGGCAAAAACAGAAAAAACCATCGACTATGGAGAATTTCTCAACAAAAACCACCAAAACCTCAACAAAAACGTAACTAACGCAATCAGCTTTGCCGCCGTTTACACCGCCGTAGAAATGGGCGCGGCGTGCATCGTCCCCGTTACAGACTCAGGCTTTGCGGCACGTATGGTTTCCCGCTCGCGCACACCTTGTCCGATTCTTGCCGCCACCTCAGACCCCATTGTCTACCGCCAGCTTAACCTTTCATGGGGCTGCAAGCCCATGCTTTCGGAAAAACCATTTGAAGGCGACAGCGAAGTCTTCGATATCGCCGAAGAAATGGTTATCAAATCAGGGCTTGTCAAAAATGGCGAAATTATGGTGACACTCGCGGGCGTTCCCGTAGGAAAAGCAGGCGCGACAAACACCATTCGCGTAAGCACTGTCGGCGACGTTCTGCTCAACGGCACAGGAAACGAAAGGGGCTTCGCCCGCGGAGTCACCCGCGTAGTCACGGGCAACGACCCCAATGAACTAGAATCCTTTGAAAAAGGCGACATCCTCGTATGCGTAAAAACCGACGACTCCATGTTGGAAATCATAAAAATAGCCGGCGCAATCGTAATCGGCTCATGGGAAAAACTAGACTTCAGCCACGCCGAAACCGTCGCAAAAGCCCTAAACATCCCTCTCCTCCGCGCAAATGTAAAAGTCGTAGACTTCGTAAAATCAGGCATCCCCGTAACAGTAGATACCCACAGCGGACTAATGCTTAACGGCTACAAATAGCATCACCTCTCTCACTGAGTTACACATTACGAATTATTTTCAGTTATTAGAAAATAATTCCAAAGGTATTATCAAAAAGTGCCGATAAATATTACAGCGGCATTTTTTGTTGTATTCACATTTTTTGTTATATTCAGATGAGAGAGGAATCATCTTAAATGAACATTAAGAGAAAATTCAAACAGTTTATCGCACTAACACTATCGGCTGTCTTTGGGCTTTCCGGAATTGTTTTTGCTGAACCATCACATGAGTATGTGTATTTTGACGAGCCGACCACTGCTACCACACACGAATCAGAGTCACTTTGCCGGAATGACGGCGAATCGATTTTGTATGAAACACATGAAACGGTTACTTACGACGAAATATTTTCAGACGAAATATTTTCAAATGAAGCGACGCATTATTTTACCAGCTTTTTAGGCTCTAAGCTGTACGAAATCGTACAACTTAGCGGCAGAAGGTCAGCGCGTATAGCAATATATTTATCACAATATTCGGAATCCAAAGCCCTGTTTGTTTTGCCGCACGACAGCATGGGTGTACCTATTTATGATGCAAAAATGGAGCTGACGGTTAACGGCATACTCAGCGTACACCACACACAAGATGGTGTTTTTTTCGTTGAAAATGTCCCTGTAGGAAGTGATGTTAATTTTCATATAATTTCGGATTTCGGCAATTTTATTCCGCGCAGAATAAATAATTTCAATCACGAAATGCACGGCATCCAATTGCGAACTGCTATTGATGAAATCGAATACACTTCCCGGTTTTGCGCCATAACAGATGCGGATTTGCGGCTCGAAGGCTTTGCTGCAAGTGGATTACCACGCATTGCAACGCCAATGACGGCAATAGGCGATGAAAACTTTAATCTTGCACTTAGGCATGATGGCACAGTTTGGGGTTGGGGGGAAAATTCAGGCGGGCAATTAGGGCTTGGTGACAGCGTAGATAGGCATACACCAACGCAAATTTCAAACCTTAGCAACATAACTTACATTTCTGCCGGTGGTGCCATTGGAGTCGCGCTAAGAAACGACGGCACAGTTTGGTCATGGGGTTCGGGTTCGCTGGGCAATGGTGCTTCAACCACACGCCGCATACCGGAGCGCGTAACAACATTGCCGCGAATAACCGCTGTTTCTGCGGGAAGCCAACATACAGCCGCTCTTTGCGCAGACGGATGGGTTTATACATGGGGTGTTAACTTTTTTGGCGCGTTGGGCGACGGCACTACAACAACAAGACATTTTCCCGTGCAAGTGGGAATTAGTGGCGTAGCTGCCATTTCCGCAGGAACTTCTCATACACTTGCCCTTCTAAACAGCGGTACTGTTTGGGCATGGGGTACAAACTGGACTGGGCAATTAGGTAATGGCAGTACAACCCGCAGTACAGAGCCTGTGAGAGTACAGGGGCTTACAGATGTAATAGACATTGCGGCAGGTTACACAGTTTCGGTGGCACTGCGAAACGACGGAACGGTTTGGACATGGGGTAATGGAAGATTAATCCCTGTGCAAATTCCGGGGCTTACAAATATAACCGCAATAGATGCAGGCGGAGGCCAAATTGTAGCAGTGCGGGGTGATGGCACGGTTTGGAACATTTCAAGTGGAGGCAGCGGTAATGCAGAGCAGTTGCAAGACCTTAGCAACATAGTTGCAATATCCAGAGGTTATGGCAGCATCATTGCAATCAGAAGTGATGGGCGAGTGCAGATAAACCGTACCCTTGTTCCCGATTCCGGCGGAAGCGGCTATTTTTATATAGGTGCAACAGAATTTCCTGATTTGCCAAACTACCCCACTCGCTTAATTTACGATATGCAAACAGACCCTCATTGGCTGAGCATATCACCCCAACCAATTCACCCTATATTGCGTGCAAGCGCGTCGGGCGGTGCATTGTTATCTAATGAAGCTGTGCGAGTGATTCGTTTCCCAAGCAGAAACGGCACATCGCAGGGTATTCGCGTGCGCGCCGCCGCTTTGCTTGATGCCCTTGGCGAGAACGAAGGTGCAGTTAAAATTGTGTATGGCGGCAGTTTGCGCAATATGACTTTTCAGCAGTCATCTTCGCAAATTCGCATAGAGCAAAACCCCGCACCGGAATGGGCACAGGGTACAAATGTTTGGCAACGGTCGGCAAATGCAAATGGCACATTTGCACAAGCCACTATATTAACCCGCGAACGGTTACACCATGCAGCTACGGTTGGCACAGGCGAAATTAGCCTTGGCGCAACGCCCGGAAACGCACAACTAATATTCACAGATATTCGCATTTACGCGATTGCATCACCACAGTTGCCGAAAAATGAAATTTACAATATGCAAACAGATACAAACTGGAGTGCTATATTTTCCCCGACAGCGCACCCAATAATGCGTGGGGCAAATACAAGCGGAACAACAACACCTGTAGGCGAAACTGTGCGAGAATTACATTTTCCCAACAGAAGCGGCACATCACATGGGTTGCGTATTAATGCAGCCGCACTACTTGCCGCCCTTACGAACGAGAGCAGTAAAATTGAAATAGTGTACAGCGGGCAACTTAATGTTACAGGTTCATCGCAAATACGCTTTGAGCGAAGTACGACAAATGTTTGGCAACAGCCAACAACAAGTGCGGGCAATACCTTCACGCATACCCTTACTTTAACGCACCGGCAGTTACAACAAGCTATAGCCGAAACAGGTAATAGCGATATTACACTTGGTGCATTTCCCGCAAACGCACAGCTTACCATCACCGATATCCGCATTAATGAAATCCTCGCACCATCGGTGGAATTAGACATTACACCAATGCGTATTGCGGGTGGGTCCGGCCATTCCGTAGCTGTATGTAGCAGAGGCTTAGTTTGGACGTGGGGTGCAAATGGCAGCGGACAGCTTGGCATTGGTTCAAATCAGGACAGCCGCACTCCGGTTTTGGTACACAATCTTTACGATGTAGCAGCAGTTGCCGCAGGGTCACTTTATACCTTAGCCCTACGTAACGATGGTACAGTTTGGTCGTGGGGTAATAATGGCAGCGGCGCACTTGGAAATGGCACCACTATCAGCAGTACCACACCCATACAAGTGTATAATTTAAGCAATGTAATTTCTATAGCGGCGGGTTCAACCCATAACTTAGCACTAAGGAACGATGGAACGGTATGGGCGTGGGGTAATGGACATTTCGGGCGATTGGGCGATGGAACTTCAACTTCCCATCGCACGCCCATACAAGTTACAAACCTTGACAGCATCATCGCAATAGCGGCAGCGGATACACATAGCGTGGCACTAAGGAGTGATGGAACAGTATGGATATGGGGACGAAATAATGTAGGTCAACTAGGGAACGAAACTACTGGCGACAGTTTTGTACCCATACAAGTACAAAACCTCGGTCATGTAGTTGCCATTGCGGCGGGTGCGCCGGGTATTGATGGTGACCACACCATGGCACTTTTGAGAGACGGCACGGTTAGGACGTGGGGACGCAATACCAGCCGTCAATTAGGTGATGGTTCTCAAGTTCAGAATCGCCTCTCCCCGGTATCTGTGCTTAATCTTAACAATATAGTTTCTGTTAGCTCCGGAAGGCAGCATTCATTTGCAATTCTTGCCAACGGTACAGTAAGGGCTTGGGGTAGCAATTTATTTGGTAATCTTGGCATTAATTCAGCCAATCTTCATTCTTTGCCCGTACAACCGCACATCCTTACTAACGTAACAGCTATTACAGGCGGCTCTTCGCATTCACTTGCGTTAACGGCAGACGGCACGTTTTGGGCGTGGGGTGATAACACATCCGGTCAAGTTGGTGACAGCACACTCACACAGCGAAATGCCCCTGTTCGTGTAGCTGCCTTTAATGCACCGGATGAATTCGGAATCACTGTTAACAGTACAACCGGCGGAACGGCTTTTGCAAACCGCGAGAATGCGATGGCAGGTCAAATAGTTAATATCACTGCAAACTCGGCATTGAACAATCGTTTCTTGTACTGGGAAGTTGTAAGCGGTTTTGCAGACATTGCTGCGCCTACAAGTCCGCACCAGTCGTTTGTGATGCAGAACTCTGATGTTGAGATTAGAGCTGTATTCACACCTTCTGCGTGGCCGCTTACCCATACAGTTGCGGTTTCTTCTGTAGGCAGCGGCTCCGTTGAAAGAAGCCATACGTCTGCTGCACAGGGAACGCAGGTTACTTTAACAGCCACCCCAAATACAAATCATGAGTTTGTTAGGTGGGAGGTTATCACAGGCAGTATCACAATTCCTGTTGCGTCTGCTCGGAATCTAACTTTCACGATGCCAAATGAGGCTGTGCAGGTTCGTGCTGTCTTTGGAATACCGGGCGGTAGCATTACCAATGTAACATTCCAACAAGCTCAAAGCACTATTCATGCAGGGCGACATTCTTTTGCCCAATTCTCAGTAACAACGTCCGGTATTCCGGTAAGCTCCGCATCGTATTATGTCACTCTCAACAATGCCCCGGTGGGAATGTCACCAAGTAACGAACCGAATGAATCAATCGGCATATTTTCATCAGGCAGTGTAAGTATATGGGTCAACGGAGCTACCAACGGCAACATATTCTCCTCCGGCGGATATACGATTTCTATAACTTTGTGGTGCAGAGTTTCCGGCAATCATATTGCGACATCCGAGGATTTCTTGGTAGATGTTCCAAGCAGACCGGCGAATACAGGGGTTTCTATCCGTTCCGCAAGGGCAAATTCTCCCGAAACAGCACAATTAATATTACGCACTCGTGCCACTTTAGCAGAGCGTAATGCAGGCAATACGAGAAATGCCGTTAATATCGAACACGACCAGTACAGCTTATACGAAAGCTGGTACAGGGTGCATTTACCGGCAGGGGAAAACTTCATTAATGTAAACCCCGGCGGGGCTGGGACAGAGCGTTTTGTTGATGTTACGATTTTTTCGGCGAACGACATGGGCATTGCCTTTTCAGAGCAAATCAGGCGACCTAACGCAAACCCGGCTAACTTTACTGTCAGCCGGCTATTTATGGTGTCTTCCGCCGGATACTATTTTATTCGTATCGTCGGGGATTCGCCACCGAACATCGGACAACACATTATTTGGTCGGTTGGGTACTCGACAGATTTAAGTTAACACCACTATCACAAAAACAGGAGGGGTTACTATGGTACATGGTGTAAGCACTCAAAACGCATTTGTAAAGAATTTAAGCAAAGGTCCACGAATCAATCTCGGCAACAACAGCCCTAACCTCGTAAGAGGGAGTGATTCCGCATCCGTTTCACAGGCGGCAACACGTATGACGGAATTAATGGAGCGATACAATTCCCTAACGAGTATTAATGGGCAGCCAATTCAGCAACTTAGGGCTATAAATAACAGGCTTACTATTTTGTGGAATATTCCGTACCGATTCGAGTTTAGTGCCGGATTCTTGCAGTATATTTTGTTCCATGCAAATGGTACAGACTGGAATCGGCTTTTTACAGAAGTTTATAATGAAATTGGCGCAGAGGGCGATTTCTTTGACCAGCCTATTTTCCGTCAAGAAGGAAATGCCTTTGCTATTTTATCAAAACTGGCGGGCGGGGCAGCCGGCGATGTAAACGGTATGTATAGTCGTTCGGAAATCATAGATGCACTTACTGCCGCTGGAATAGAACCCGGCTGGGCTGAAATAGACAATGGGCACGAGGTTAACCGATTTTATTTTACACGTTGCGGCACCATTCGATGTGAATGGAGGATGGATGCTGCAAGGGTGCTTCTGAATGAAAGAGATTTCAGAAGGCCTGAATATGGCTACCAACCAGGCGATAAAGTAATGATAAATTTCGAATATTTTACGGTCGGTGAAGATGGCAGAATATTTGTACCCGATGACGTTCCTGTTATATGGGGCGCTACGATTTGGTCTACGGGGCGTGGAGCATCGTTTGGTTGGAGTCAAGACGAAAAGGGTGAATGGCAGAGGGAGTTAAATGTTCCACCCTTTGTTTCTATATTAAGTGACGAATACTGGGGGACTTCCATTGAATCCGGTAATCAAGATTTTTCAAACCCCTTTGTTAGCCCTACTTTTCCAAGACGGTATGGCGATGACATTGAAGCCGCAAACACGGCAATAATGAACTATGCTAATCGTCTTAGTTCGGCAATTCGGGATTTGAAAGCTGTGATGCACAGCCTGTCACAGCGAACCGATAATAACGCTGTATTACAAAATGCCTTGGATGATTTAACAAAGGCATATGAAACTATATTCGGGGATATAACAAACGCCTCTCGCAGTGATACCGAAAACCAAGTAAATTACCTTCAAGACGCTCTGCTTATGACATCCACTTATCTATATTTCCTTGACCTGAAAATCAACGAAAAATCGAACTTGACCCAATCCATCGAAGAAGCGCGTACGAAAGCAGAAGAATTTATTAGAATTACAACATAACTTGTTTGGAACGCATCGTATAATACGGACAATCATTTTCCTTGCGTGAATAAGTAGATTGCGTAAACGTCGGTAGTTCGTGCAAAGTGCATTTTCCTTCCCGCTGATACATGCATGAATGCGTACAATTTATATCCATTAAATCCTCCACCTACCCTATCACGAGAACCGCGCAAAGCGCGGTTCTCTATTAAAGTTTTTGCCTCGCTTTTTTCAAAAAGCGAGCAGGGGTTTGGGGACGGAGTCCCCAAGGTCTTTCTTTTTTTCTTTTTTTTCTTTTTTATTATGCCCAAATGAACTCTTTTTATCTAACAGCCTCTTCAGCAAAACTATTATCAACTAACTCACCAAAAGGAGCGCGCTGAGTAAGCTCTCCGGCTGATTCCATGACGTTTTGAAGTCGGTCGAAGGAGTCTTCGGTCATCATGGGGACTGAGGAGAAAGCATCGATTTCGAGGTAGCGAGCAATTGCGCTAGTAAGAATTACCATGTCTGCATCGGGGAAAAAGGGCCTGATAACGTCTGCGATTGTTTCGGGAGAATTGTCTTGAACCCACTGTTGGCCGCGAGCGATGGCATTAGTAAAGCCTTGGATGATATCGGGATTTTCGCTGATGAAGCTTGAAAGGGCGTAGTAGGCAGTGTAAGGAATTTCGCCGGAAGCTTCGCCAACGGAAGCAACAACGAACCCCCTGCCCTCCAGTTCGATTGTGGAAGCGACGGGTTCAAAAGCGGTTACAAAATCTGCGTCACCGCCCAGAAAAGCCCCAACCATAGCAGCGAAAGCAACGGAATTATCGAATTCCAAGTCTTCGCCGGGAACGAGTCCGTTTTGACGGATTACATATTCAAGAGCCATGAAAGGCATACCGCCGCGCCGACCGGGGAGGATATGCGCACCGCGAAGGTCTTGCCAAGAAAAGTTTGGCATGGGTTCGCGCCCGATTAGGAAAGAGCCGTCGCGCTTTGTCACCTGAGCAAAAACTACGGCGTGGTCAGCGCGACCTTCGTTGAAAACGTAAATTGCCGCTTCAGGGCCGGAGAATCCGATATCTGCCGCGCCGGTTAAAAGAGCCGTCATAACCCTGTCTGCGCCATCGCTTGTGATTAAATCAACGCGCAAACCTTCTTCTTCAAAAAAGCCCAGCTCAATCGCCGCGTATTGCGGCGCGTAAAATACCGAGCGCGTAACTTCGCTTAATCTCACAACAGTAAGCTCGTCTTCATCTCTCGCGCATCCGCTTAAAAATGCCATAGTAATAATTGAAAGAAGCAATGCAATCACTTTGATTTTCTTCATTTTGATTCCTCCTATTTATAACATACAGCCCTCATCACAACATACTCCAACAGAGCAACGAAGCGATATAAAAGAGCCGCAAGAACCGCTAAAATAATAACGCTGGTCATAACCAAATCCATTTGAAAAACCTGCCCGCCGTAGACGATAAGATATCCAAGCCCCGCACGGGAAACGAGAAATTCGCCCGCAATAACGCCAACAAGGCTTAGCCCAATATTTATTTTCAGGCAGTTGAAAAGCGTGTGCAAGTTGTAAGGAAAAACGATTTTCAAAAAAGTCTGCAAGCGATTCGCGCCGAAGGTTTTCGCCATTTTCATAAGTTCCGCGTCGGAATTTTTAAATCCGTTAAGCATTTCCATAATCGTAACAACCAGCGAAATCGCCAAAGCCATTACAATAACCGCCTGCATTCCCGCGCCAACCCAAATGATAATCACAGGGCCCAGCGCGATTTTCGGAAGCGCGTTAATTACAACAAGATAAGGGTCTGCAATTTTCGCAAGCAAATCCGACCACCAAAGCATAAACGCAACAAAAATTCCCAAGACGGCCCCTACGCTAAAGCCGATAATCGTTTCAAGAAAAGTAATCCCGATATGCAGGGGCAGATTATTATTTTGAAAATTTGCAATAGTGCGCCAAACCCTGCTGGGCTGGCTCATGATAAAGCTGTCAATAACGCCCGCCCGCGCCAAAGCTTCCCACAAAACAACAGTGAGAATCAGAATCGAAAACTGGCAAATTTTTATAATCACGCGCCGTCGCTTTTTTTTATATAAAAACGCCTTGCGGCTTGGAGAAATAATTTCATTTTTATCCATCTATTCCCAGCTCCTTCCTAATCAAATTAAAATACTCTCTGAAGGAAGGGTCATCTCTGCGTTTAAGCGGCGGCATTTCGTCGGCGCATCCGTTTGTAAATTTTACCGGAAAGTCCATACTTACCCGCCCGGGACGCTTGCTGATTACAATAATTCTGTCTGCCATTCCAATGCACTCCGCAATATCGTGGGTAACGATAATTGCCGTTTTTTTCTCACGCCGCAAAATATTAAAAACATCGTCCGCAACAACCAGCCGCGTTTGATAATCCAGCGCGGAAAAAGCCTCGTCCAATAACAAAATTTCAGGCTTTACCGCAAGCGTCCGAATCAAAGCAGCTCTCTGGCGCATTCCGCCCGAAAGCTGTGAAGGATGCTTTTCCCGAAATTCCCAAAGCCCATAATTTTTCAAAAGACTATCTGCATACTCAATATTTTCCTTATTCCTTGCACCGCGAATTTCCAGCCCAATAAGCACATTACCGCGAATCGTCCGCCAGTCAAGCAGGCTGTCCTTTTGCAACATATATCCCATCTTGCCCGAAACACCGCGAACCTTATCGCCACAAATCAAAACCTCTCCCGAAGTAGGCGATTCAAGCCCCGCCGCAAGCGAAAGAAGCGTAGTCTTCCCGCATCCCGAAGGCCCAACTACAGAAACAAGCTCGCCTTCTTCCACGCACAAACAAATATCCTTTAACGCCTCAACCTCGCCATTATCGGCTTGGTATCTAAGCGAAACATTGTTAAAACGCAAAATTTCCTTCATAGCACACCTTATTCCCGGATGTATAATCCATGCTATGCAGACAGGTACATTTTTGCGAACGATTTTTCATTTGCTAGGAAACTGCTCTCGCAGTTTCCGTCGCCAATAGGGGCTACGCCCCCAAACCCCCTCGCTACAGTGGGCAAAGCCCACTTCCGC
>JGI24703J35330_11748417_pt1 | contig 15872 bp, 14 predicted proteins | sample TergutNt197P1_FD_35330 | JGI IMG/M metagenome (IMG submission 35330) | reverse complement strand
AATCCCATGAGCTGTGCCAACACCGCAAGAAAATCCGCGGCTTTAGGCGGTTTTCTGAGGTGTGGCATATGCGAATGGATGATTTTTCAACACTCCCATTATAGCCAAGCAAATGATTCCAAAACGAGCGAGGTGAAAGTGTGAAAAATAAATTTCAAGAATCCATTTGTGCCGAAGGCATGTCGAAAAATATGAGCGCGACAAAAATGAAGCTGGGGTACGAACGTTCGATTTTGGAAATTCCGTATGTTTTCATAGATGAATACATGACGGATTGTTTGCCTGTTTATCCACTAATATACATATGGAGCTTGCGTCGCCTTTTGGATGGCGAATCAACCGGTTTTACGGAAATTGCCGAGCGGTTTCGGCTTACAGAGGGCGACGTTATCAGCGCGTGGAAGCACTGGGAAAGTCAAGGGCTTATTACAATGAATTCCGACGAAATCACGTTTTTGCCTGTAAAAGCACGGCGGCAACACAGCGAGGTTTTGCCTGTGATATTAAATGAAGCCCCCGGCGAAAGCAAAAAGCCTGAAGTTGAGTCGCGCCCACAGTACACCGCCCAAGAGTTGGCTTGTTATCGCAACCAAAGTCAGGATATAGAGCGTCTTTTTTCGCGTGCGGAAAAAACTTTGGGTAAATTACTTTCCTACAACGACATGAATGTATTATTTGGCTGTCACGATTGGTTGCGTCTGCCGATTGACGTTATCGAGTATCTTCTTATCTATTGCGAAGAAAACGAGCATAGGAATCTTCGTTACATTGAAAAATGCGCAATCGATTGGGCAGACAACAACATCAACGACATCGAAAAAGCCATAACATATGTACGCACATTTGACAAAAATTATCGTCAAATTTTAAAGCACATGGGGCAAACATCGGGATATCCCACCCCAGCCCACAGGAAATATATGGATAAATGGCTTGACACTTGGCAAATGCCCCTTGAATTAATCTTGGAAGCCTGCGACCGCTGTGTCGAGCAAATTGCAAAACCTAATTTTAAATATATAGATAAAATTCTTGCCGACCGACACAAAAAAGGGATTTTAACCCTTGAAGGCGTAACTGCCGCCGATGCAGAGTTTATGAAGGTTTTGCGGCCTGCGGTTGCATCACCCTTGGCAAAACCTAAACAAAATCGTTTTATCAATTTTAACCAGCGCGAAAAAGATTATTCCCAAATTGAAAAACTCGAACGCGAGTATTTGCAAAAAAAATATAAAATCAGCGAGTGATTAAAGCCGCGGCTTTTTCTGCGATACCGGCACAGCTCACGGGACTTTTCAACACTCCCCGCAGATGCCAGGACGGGATTTTTTGGAGGTTGCCAACATGGGATACAAGGCGGTTTTTCGCGAGATTATGCGGGATTATGAAAAAAAACGCGAGCGTGTAAGCGCGGCTTTTTTCTCCCGCCGCGAAGAAATTTACAAGAACACGCCACGGCTTGCAGAAATTGATAAAAACCTTGGAGAAATTGGACTAAACCTTGCGCGCATTGCACTTTCGGGCGACGCTGATGCTTTGGCAAATACACGGAAAATAGCCGACGGTCTAAAGGCCGAGCGGCTTTCTTTACTTGCAAAAAAGGGTGAGGGCGAAGATTTTTTAATACCGGCTCATGACTGCAAAACTTGCGCCGATACCGGGTTTATCACCCACGAACCCGGTAGCCCCGCGATAACTTGCGCCTGCCTAAAACAGCGTCTTATTGAGGAGCATTACTCCATTTCAAATTTGCGAAGGGTTTTGAATGATGAAAATTTTGATACATTTGATATACGTCTTTTTAGCACAAAAATGATTGAAAGCGAAGGGCTTTCGCCCCGCGCAAACATGGAGACAAACTATCGAATTGCTACATCTTTTGTACAAAATTTTAACGACGAGTTTCAAAATCTTCTTTTTTACGGCGAGCCGGGCTTGGGCAAAACATTTATTTGCCATTGCATCGCAAAAGACTTGCTTGATGCAGGGCGCACCGTTTTATACCTTACCGCGCCGCGCCTTTGCAAGGTTATTGAAAATTATCGTTTTAACCGCAACTCGCTTTCAGAGCCGGACGAAATGCTGGAAGCGGTAGATGAAGTTGAGCTTCTTGTGCTTGATGACCTTGGAGCGGAAATTTCAACAGTTGTTACATCTGCCGCGCTTTTTGACATAATCAACCAACGGTTGCTGACGCAAAAACCCACTGTCATTTCAACAAATCTTTCGCCCGTTGCTTTGGCGTCGCAGTACTCAGAGCGTATTGTTTCGCGCTTTCAGGGTAACTATGAAATTATTAAATTTTTTGGCGATGATATTCGCGAAAAGAAAAAATACGGAGGTCTGTTATGAACGAGAAAATGAAAATTTTAAAAATGCTGGAGGATGGGCAGATTTCCGCTGCTGAAGCCGCCCGGCTTCTTCAAGCTGTTGGCGGTGGGCATTCTCCAAAACCCGCGCCGCCCGTTCCCGCGCCGCATGTGCCTGTTACGTCTTCGTCGCATTCCGCATACATTCCGCCGCCCGCGCCGCATTCATCAGCAACTTCCCGGCCTGCTTCCAACAACAGTAACGCGCATTCCGACATTGCAGGGAAGTTTGAAAGCTTTGCGCGTGATGTAGGGCCGAGGGTGCAAAAATTTACAGAAGTTGTTGCGGAAAAAATCGTCGGTGCGGCAGACAGCCTTTCCGGGGCGTTTTCCGGTGAGTCGCAGTCATCGGTACACGGCGGGCAACAGCATGGACGGCAGGCAGGGGCGACACGTTCGGGTTTTTCCGGTGCTTTCTCAGGCGGCGTTGTTGAAAAACAAATAGAAATGCCCGTGGAAACGGGCGAGTACAACGAGCTTAATTTGCTTGGCTTAAACGGTGAAATCCGCGTGAAGGGTTATAACGGCGATAAAATTTCGGCGCGACTGAGCTTTCGTGCAAAGCGCGCAAAAGCTTACATCGAGCCGGTAAAACTTGGCGGCAAGTATTTTATAAAATACGAACCGGATGAGTTCGACATGGTTTCCATCGACGCATTTGTGCCGGAAAGAGCATTTAGTGTAATAAAAATCGACGGCGTAAACTGCATTGTTGATGCAGAATCCCTTGCGGCAGGCGAAATGCGATTTGTTAATTGCAACGGAAATATGAGGCTTGCCGGGATTGCGGCGGGCAGTATTACGGCAGAGTCCGCCAATGGGCGTTTTATAATGTCAAATGTAGCGGCAGAAAACGCGAGCGCGGAAAACCTCAACGGCCCCATGGAAGCAGACGAAATAGACATTGCCTGCCTTAAACTTTCTAATTATAACGGGCATCTTTCGATTGTGATGTCAAGGTTTGCGCGCCACACCGATTATATTTGGAACGTGGAAACCGGAAATGCCAAGTTAAATCTTAATTTGCCCTCATCGCCCGAGTTTGGTTATCACATTAAAGCGCACGCCGCAATGGGCGAAATTCGTTTTGGCCTTACCGGCTTGCAGTACCTTATAAATGAGCCTTCGCTTGTGGAGGCACAAAGCGTGCGGTATGACACTGCCGCGAAAAAAATTAAATTGGCGGTGGAAACATCCAATGCCCCGCTTATAATAAGTTAATTGGCATCGCAATATTGCAAACGAATTTGTTTATTTTCTGTTTCAACAGTCATTTCTGTTCCGATATTAATTGATAACCCGCGAGAAACATCTTGCACAACAAAATCCTTGGCGAATTTAAGCCCGGGATTTTTGCATTTTATAAGGAGTTGCGGCAAATGCGACGGCGCGGCAGGGCAGGGGGTGAATATTACGGAATTAAGCGCGGAATTTTTCTCGGTGTTGCCCAGCAGCCTTGCTAATGTAACCCTGCGCCCATGTTCAATTAGATTACGAAAAAGCGGCGGGTTGGAAATACGAGTTTCGGCATCAACAACCTCCAGCACAAGTTTTCCCGTAAAAACGCGCTTTGGCGCGAAAAGCTTTGCAAGCAAAAGTATTCCAATCGCAACCGACAAAGCCCCGATAATTATTGCAACAATTACCGAATTTTCGGAAGAGACTTCGTTAAATTCCTCCGGTGGTTGCAAGATTTCCGGCGGCGCGGCGTGAATCTCTTCCGGTTCTTCCAAGATTGCGGGTACTTCATATGGTTCTTCAAAAATTTCTTCTTCAAGAATTTCTTCATTAAAAATTTCTTCTTCGATACGAACCTGCGGCGCAAGCGTCATCGCGTGAAAAAATGCATTAATTATTTCGGGAAGATTTTCGGCATCCGCAGTCTCAAACGACAAACCAAGTGTTGCATCGGCTATGTTATTTATATAATCCACCGCCAGATTTCCGTCGAAGTTGAGCCCTATTGTGTGAATCGGCACGTTTTTTTCACGCGCTTGCGAAATTGCCGCATATACGTCTTCTTGCGCCATTTCGTTTGTGCGTGTACCCCACGGGTTTACGTTCATATTGCCGTCGGTTAAAAACACAATAACCCCTTGCCGAGAATCGCCCTGAAAATCTTCCGAGAGGATTCTCACAGCCTCGAGCAGCCCTACGCCGTGGTCTGTCCACGAAGCGTATTCAAGGCCGGCTATAAATTCATGTAAATTATTTTCTTTATGTACATCCACCAAGCCCAGGCTTGCTTCAACATTGCCCGCATATGCCACAATTCCCACGCGGTCACGGCCTTCCGTTAACTTATCCACAAAAAGATTCATTGCATCGCGTGAAATTCTGTAAGGGTCTGCCGTGCGCATAGAGCGGCTTACATCAAGCACCAAAACTGCGTCTATCGGCAATAATTCTGCTGAATAAACCGACCTTGCAAACCCCGTTATTACCACAAAAATCACAAGCCCCGTAAACAGCAAATCCATTAAAATTCGCTTGAAACAACCTGCAAACACCCCAGTTTTCATCTCACTCACCCCTTGCGTAACGGCTACTATTAAGTATATTACGCCTTTACGCCAAAGATGAAAAAACAAAATTTTTATAATCATCATAAATTTCAAACCCTGAATCGGCAGAAATTTCAAGTATGCTGTCGCCAATCGTGTCCATCGCTTTTTCATTAATCGAATCTGCCAAAATTTCAAGCATAATCCCCGCGCTGTCTGCCACTTGCTTGGCATTTGACGGCTGTTGCAATGCAGTTTTTTCCGGTGCGGTTAAAGAATTCGCAAAATTTACCCAAATATTTACCCTAATGTTTTCTTCCGCGGATTCTTTTGGAATATATTGGGGTTTTACCGCTTGCGGGGGTTCAAGGGTTTCATCTTCAACAGCCAGTTTTTCGGTAATATCCTCTGCCTCTTCGCGTATGCGCTCGATATTTTTGCGGCTTACGGTTACGATTATACGATTTTTTTCTTTAAAAAATTCTGCCACGGCGGTTTCGATTGTTGTCTCTATTTCCGGGATGGTAACGATTTCGTTCAAAACAGTGCGTGCTTTTATTAAAGCAGATGGGTCTGCGGTTATTTTTGGCTTAAAACCGGAACAAGCCCGTACAACAGCTTCGGTTTTTTTTATGATGAAGCCCATCAGCTCTTTGCGGTGGGAGTAGGGCGCGGCGTAAAGGGTTGTAATATTGTTGTTTGTGCGACGAAAAGTTTCGCCGGGCAATATCTCAATGGTACGGTCGGGCTGTTTCAACCACGGGTGGAAGATTGCCCGACGGAAGGGTACCCATGGGATTTCTTCGGTGCTTGTGCGTATAAACAGGTCTTTGATGTGAAAATTCTTTGTTTCGCACAAAGTTGACAACGCACAAAAAACGGCGGCAAAACAGTTTTGAAAGAGCTTTGCATTTTCTTCGGAAGCGGTGAAGAACTTTGATTTTTTAATATCGTATGCAGAAAATTTATTCCACGCGGAAAGGGTTCTGCCGTAAGTTTCTGCTGTTGTTTCAAAGGCAAAGATTTCGCTGTAGAATTCATAAAGATTGTTTTTTTCTGCAAATTCTGCAAAACCGGTCGGCATGTCGTAATAGATGTAAAAATCTTGAAACCACGCGGGCAGGTAATTGTTAAGTGCGGGGAATTTTTCTGCGTAGGCATTTTGCAAAGCAAGCAATTGATTTAAGGCGTGTTGGGGTGTTTCCTCGCCAACACATGCAAGAAGTTCGTATATATATAGGAAGATATACGACAGACAAATGGGTAAAAATTCGCCTTGCCTTGCCGCCGTGCGCCAAGTGAAATAAGTGCGAAGCCGCTCGTAGCCCATACGCTGAAAGCATGGCGAATGCATGGAAAATTCCGTGTAATTTTCAAAATCGTCCACGAAATTTTCCATGAATTTTGCCTGTTTATAAAAAAGTCGTGCATCGTTCCACATGTACGGATTGTCAGAAGCCATTCCGCGCATATCGTAAAATTTTTGCCTTACGGGGTCGGCATCGCCAATTTTTACCTGCTGTGAAGCCCTTGAATGAACAGGCGGATTAACGCCGGTCTCAAAAGACACTGCCGGTTCATATTCAATCTCCGCAAAAATGTCCATCGGGCAGCCATCAATGGTGGAAACAACTTCCGCCGACAAACTCTCGCATTATGGAGTTTGGCGGAATTGTTTCGCTTGGCACGCCAAGGAAGGACGAGAGGAATTTTATGAGACGACGGGCTTCGGTATATTGTGGTTCGCTGGGTTTTATGCCAAAAAGAAGCGGCTCGGCATACTGTTTAAGCACGCACATTTCGTACACAAGTGCCGAGTTAAAAAATGCGTCTGCGGCATCTTGGCAGGGGTAGATATATTTTATTTCGCCACGAAGTACCCGTGGCCACATGTCAAGCGTAACCGACGCCGACGCACCACGGAAAAGGAAATCACGCACCATGCGCCGCATAAGCCTTGCATCTGTAGTGGGAATGCGCGTATGGTCGTCGATATTTATTTGCGTAAGCGCGGAAATAAATATTTTAAATTTATCGGCACGCGGAACATCCGCGCTTACACGCTCGTTAAGCCCGTGTATTCCTTCTAATATAAGAACGTCGGCTTCGGAGAGTTCAAGTAAATTCCCTTTATACTCGCGACGACCTGTATAGAAGTTAAATGACGGAATTTCCACGCGCTCTCCGTCCAGAAGGGCTTTTAAATCGTTGGTTATTTGCTTTGTGTCAATGGCATCAATTGTTTCAAAATCATAATTTCCGAATTCGTCTTTTGGGCAGTCTTCGCGATTAAAATAGTAATTGTCGAGGGAAATTACATGCGGAATCGCGCCGTTTACGCGCAGTTGAACACCAAGCCGCGACGCAAACGTTGTTTTGCCCGAAGACGACGGCCCGGCAATTAAAACAATCGGCCTGTGTTCCTGCATAATTTGGTCGGCAAGTTGGGCGATTTTTTTCTCGTGCAAAGCCTCGGCAACACGAATTACTTCGCCGTTTCCGTTTTGGCACAATTTATCGTTTAACGCGCCAACGGTGTCCGTTTTCATTATTCTTGCCCACCTGTTGCTTTCTGCAAAAACTTCCGAGAGACGATTCTCCGGCGCAAGCTCAACAAATTCGTAATTCTGTGCGGCATCGGGGAACTGCAACATAAAACCACGGTTGCGTTTTACTAATTTAAACCTGTTAAGCCGCCCCGTGCGTGGCGGCATTTCGCCGTAAAAATAATTGTAAAGCCAGTCCAGATTATAAAAACTAAACGACATATTGTGCCTGTACTTCAAAAGCTTGATTTTGTCGTGCAAACCAAGCTCTTCACAGGTGCGCAAAGCAAGCTCCTTCGGCATCGTGTGCCGTTCAATGGGAAGGTCTTTTTCAACCATTTCCCACATGACTTTCTCAATTTTAGCCAAAAGTTCTGCCGAAACGCCTCCTTCAATTTCCGGAAGCTCGCAACAGTAATTTTTGTTAATCGAATGCGCAATCACCACGCGAGTTTTTTTCCCAAGCACCGACTTAACCGCGTATATCATTAGAAAAGAAATGCCGCGCTGGTACGCCCTGTACCCCTGCGGGCTTGTTATGTCCAAAAATTCTACCGTGGCATCATAGTGCAGCTTGCGCGATAAATCTTGCAATTCGTTATCCACTTTTGCCACAAGCGCAGGCCATTTTCTGCCGCCCGTGTGCTTTTCGCTCAGCTCAAAAAGAGTTATGCCATGTTCCGCGCTCACTTCTCCTACCCCTAAAATATTTACATTAATAATTTCTGACATTTCACGCCTCCCGATTCATTTTTATGTAGTCTTATTATACATTTTGCGGCGTTTTCAGGCAACAAGCCCTGATGGTGGGGAAAAAAATAAAAAATAAAAAATAAAAAAGTTAAAATTTACTGTTAAGGTTTTATTTTCACAAGCCGATAAATCATGTAAGGAGGATTAGAGGGGCGCATTGCAAAGGATTCGAGGTGCGCATTGCAAGTGCCGGGGATATAAGCACATAACAATACAATAGGAAATGTTTCTATTTCCGGCGGTTGCAATGCAACCAAAATTACAGGGAGAAACCCTATCTTCAAGGAGGAAGAAAAATGTCAAACATGGTAGTACGCACAAACGTGTTCGCGTTAAACGCGCACAGAAACATGAAAAACGTTGGGCTTGAGCAAGGCAGAGCTTCCAATCGTCTTTCATCTGGCTTCCGCATCAACAGCGCAGCCGATGACGCAGCAGGTCTCGCAATCAGCGAAAACATGCGCGCTCAAATCCGCGGTCTTGACCAAGCATCTCGCAACGCACAAGACGGCCAAGCAATGCTTCTTACCACCGAAGGTGGCTTGGAAGAAATCGGTAACATGCTTCAACGTACACGCGAGCTCTTGGTTCAAGCTTCCAACGACACAAACACCCAAGACCAACGTACAATGATTGAGCAAGAAATTCAACAACTTGCAACAGAAATCGCATCCATGCAACAACGTGTAGAGTTCAACACAAACCGCGTACTTGCAATGGGTCCCGCACTTGACGTTGAAATCAGCCAACACATTGCAAAAATCGACGGCAACAACCTTATCCTCAACGCTATTGCCGGCGCATTGAACGAAAACCGTTCTGCTGTTGCTGATGCTCGCGAAATGTTGGCATTGTTCAACAATACCGACACATGGGCAAGCCTGAGCGAAAATACACGTCTTGAGACTGTTGTTCGTGAAGCTTTGGGCGCAGTTGACATGGGCATAGGTGCATTACGCGCAAACGCCGGAGTACCCGCTCATGTAGATTGGCAAACAGATATCGGTGGAAGAACACTTCTTGATGTGGCTTCAATTGTACCCGGTACACCTGCTGTAACGGGTAGCCCGCTTAATCCTGTAACTATGGCACCATGGGCTTCTGGTACAACCGCAGTTACTGGTACGTTCGTTCATGTGGACGCCAGCGGTAATGTTCTTGACTCTGCAGCAGTATATACCCGCTATGCGTCTACTGACTCTACAGGTGTTAGTGGTGGTCCTACTGCTGGTTACTTGACTTATGTTAATGCAAACTCCGGAACCCCTGGTAATGCTGCATTCACAGCAATAAACATTCTCAGCACCCACTCTGTAACCGACTTAGTTGGTATGCTTAACAACCGCGACACACAAATTATGAATGCATTGGGTCAAGTTGCTTCTATCCGTACAGAAATGGTTCTTGCAGGCCGCGGTATCGTAACAGGTCGCGGATTTGACAACAGCGTTGCTGATTTCCGTGCAGAAACCTCCAGCGGTAACTTTGTAGCATTCTTCCAAGTTGGCGCAAATGCAAACCAAGGTATCAGCTACGACTTTGAAAACGTATCTCGTGCTGTATCTGCTGCTGCTGCTACCGTAAGCACAATCGCTGCTTTGGTTGCTACACCTTCTGCTGGCAGTGGTATCGGCTCAGGTGCTGACGTAACCGAAATGATTGGTTGGCTTCAAACCTCTCTTGACGATGTTAACACAGTACGCGCAAACCTTGGTGCTGTTCAAAACCGTATGGACTTCACCATGCGTAGCTTGGACATCTCCAGCGAGAATCTTCAAGATTCCGAAAGCCGCGTAAGAAACGCAGACATCGCTCGCGAAATGATGCGCTTCACCATGAGCAACGTGCTTCAACAAGCCGCTGTTTCCATGTTGGCACAAGCAAATCAACTTCCGCAAAACCTTCTGCAACTTCTTCGCTAATCTTTTTGGCGATATACAAAATAAAAAACTGCCCGAGGCATTTGCCTTGGGTGGTTTTTTTATTTGCTAGGAAACTGCTCTCGCAGTTTCCGTCGCCAATGGGGGCTAACGCCCCCAAACCCCCTCGCTACAGTGGGCAAAGCCCACTTCCGCTCCGCCGCCCTTGGCGGCGCACCGCACTTCGTGCGGCGAAAAAAGGCGGCATAGCCGCTTTTTTATTTGCTAGGAAACTGCTCTCGCAGTTTCCGTCGCCAATGGGGGCTACGCCCCCAATCCCCCGTCGCTACAGTGGGCAAAGCCCACTTCCGCTCCGCCGCCCTTGGCGGCGCACCGCACTTCGTGCGGCGAAAAAAGGCGGCATAGCCGCTTTTTTATTCTTGACAAGTAAGCAAGGCAGTCTTAGTATAATCTTAGGAGGCGATTAATGATGTCAATACATGATTACAAATTTATACTTGCAAAATTTGAGGTTATTCTGGAAGAAGCGGAAAAGGCAGGAACAAAAGAAGAGGTTCTTGAATTAATAAGACGAGAAATAAAAACACTTAGGAAGGTGATTTCTACAAACTAAATCAATAAAATTCAAACAAAATTCCACAAAAGCACAGTTGAGATTTCGCATTAAATGTGATAAACTTTGTGCAAAGGGAGTTGTTTGTTTATGAATCAATCCACGGTAATTACAATAGATTCTGTGCAAGATTTCAAATGCTCGATGGGTGCATGTGAAGACAACTGTTGCCGCAATACCACATGGAATATTACAGTTGATAAAGCAACATATGAAAAATATAAAAATATGGATGACGATGCAGGCCGCCATATTCTTGATAATATAGAAACAGTTGACAATGAGTACAGGTTTAAACAGTTTGAACACGGACATTGCCCGCTTCTTACAGAAGAGGGCTTGTGCCATATACACAAAAATTTAGGGGAAAAGTACCTTTGCACCGCTTGCTCAACCTATCCTAAAATGTGGGATAATTTCAACGGAAAACTGGAGCATTGGCTTTCGCTTTCCTGCCCAACGGTTGTGCGAAATATTATATTCGGCAAGAAAAAGGTTAATTTTGTGGGGCTTACTGCTGATATAAAAAAGAACGCTTTGCCCCCAATGGCTTCCGAGCCGGAGCATAACACGGTACGCACACTTTTGTTTGAAATAATAGACTGCCGCGATATTTCGCTAAAGGACAAGCTTTTATACATGGGTTTGTATATGCGTACTTTGGATAAATCCGGCGATGTTAACAAAGTTACCCAAACCTACCGCAATAATATTCGCACAAAGGGCCTGCTTGAAACTATAAAAGCTGACCTTGGAAATATGGAAATTAATACAAGACAAGACTTTTTTCAAAATCTTGCAAGTATAGCCGCGAAGCTGATTAAGCCATCTGAAGTAAAACCCAAGGGCATAAAAAATGCTGAATATTATGAAATGGTTGAGTCATTTTACAAAGATGTAAATGACGAAACATCAAAGTCATATCTTTCGGTTGCTTTTGACAGAAATATTGTGCCGTATGTAAACAAAAACCCCAATGTATTTATAAACTATCTGATGTACACGGTATTTTCTTCCGGGTTTTTGAGGGATTCAGAAAATTATGCACAAGCTTACTCGGGTTTTGTTGGTGAGTTTTTAACCATGCTAACATTTGCGGCAGGGTTGTTTAACAATGAGAAAACGGTAGGGAAAAAAGAAATAGCAACCGCAATCTATCTTTATCACAGAAAAGTAAGCCACTCCTCGAAGCTTCGCAAGATGCTTGCAGAAATTTTTACTGATGATGTATTTGTTCTGTTAGTTGGCGCATTGGGGGAAATTAAATAATGAAAATTGACTGGACGCAAACCGAATCATTGATGGAAAAAAACATCCGTTTTATCGAAAATTCCCCAAGAATAGTTGCAAATACAGATTTCCTGAGGAATTTGAACGAAACCGATTACCGCATTCTGCCTTGCGAAGATGGTGCTAACTTTACGATTGAGAAAAAGACAGAAGAGGGCGGTTATATACGTATGCACTCTTTGTATGAGCCTATGCGCGAGGGGCAACTGTTGGCTCAACGAATTGTTACCGAAGAAAACGCAGGCAAGTTGTATGTAAGGTTTGGCTTTGGTTTTGGTTATTTATATAACTATATGTTGCCAATGGCTGCTGCCCAAAAAAGTTATGTTCTTATTTACGAGCCGTGTTATGAAATATTTAATTATTTTATACGGCTTTTTGACATTTCCAAATTTTTTGAGGGATATGATGTACGATTGTTTGTGGGAAACCACCATGATGATGTTTCCGTAATGTTTCCCTATCTTAACGAAGCCCAACGTGCTAAAACATACAGTAATCATTTAATGGGGTATTTCTCTTTTTATAAAGAGATGCTTGAAAATTGCGTTAAGGTGTTTGACAGATTTTTCAAATATGGCGCAACCAACAGGAATACAAAAAGATTTTTTGCGGAAAAATGGGCTATGCATCTTGTAAAAAATATGCACTATATATTTAAAGAGCCTTGGTATAAAGGCCTAAAAGGTGTACTTGATGGACGGCCTGCTGTTTTAGTTTCAGCCGGCCCGTCATTAAATAAAAACATACAATTACTGAAGGAAATACAAGGCAAAGTATTTATTGTTGCCGCATACAGCTCTGTAAAAACATTTGAAGCAAACGGGGTAAAGCCCGATATGTTCATGGCTTTGGATGCAATTCAAGCAGCCTATCCCGTGGGGGAAGAATATGGCTTGGATGAAATCTCCCTATTCCTTCACCCCAGCGTGCCGCGTGAAATGTTTGAACACCATAAGGAAAATAATTTTATTTTTGTTGAATACGGTAGTTATATAACCTATTTTCTTGGTGCTACAGGGAAAAACATAAAAAATGATACGTTTGATGTTCCGGGGGGCTCGGTTGCACACTCGATTGCAAACCTATTAAAATATATGGGTGCTGGCACAATTGTTATGATTGGCCAAGACCTCGCACATACAGGCAATCAACACCATGCAAAGGAATACATGGAAGGATTAAATGAATTCTGGACAAAGCGAGCGGAGAGCGTCAAGGCTGTTGAAGTGGTCGAAGATGTATTTGGTGATATGGTTGAAACCAGCGGAATGTATAATTCTTTCAGGGAGTCATTTGAACAGTTTGCCAAGAGGAATTTAGACAACTTTGAAATGATTGATGCTACAGAAGGTGGCGCGAAAATTGAAAACACGAAAATAATGTCTTTACGCGAAGCTATTGATACCTATATGCTTGAATATACTGATGATTCATATACTTCAAAGCTTATTGCCCATGCGCGTGAAAACGGCGAGTTGTTTAACGACGAAGAAAAAGAAAAAGTGTGCAGAGTTATTAAAGACATGGTTAAACAGTGCGCCAATATCGAAGAGCTTACAGACGATGCCCTAAAAGCATCAGAGAAAGTGCTAAAGTTATTTAAGCACAAAAAAATACCAACAAATCAACAACTTGCAAAGCATTATGTTAAATATCGCAGCCTTCTTATTGAAAAAATTTTAAAAAACGACTTAGTTATAAACGCAGTTAATCCAAAGTTTTTTGCCGATTACCAAGAGTCAGAGGTAATGCGTCGTGAGGAAGACCATCAGGTACATTTTTTTGTTAGGACAACAAGTAATATGTTAAAAGTGCAAAGGAAAAATGTAGAAGCTTTTGCACAAGCATGTGAAGAAACCCTTGACGAGTTAAAAAGAGAGGGGTATGGAAATGCAGATTAAAGATGCAGCTACAAGTCTGGCGCAAGCAGTTGCTCAACTTGGGCACAATATGCGCACGGAAAATTACGAAGATGTTCACAAGGTTAACGAATTTGCACAAGAAATGCACTTATTAACAACTGCACTTGTTGAAAAGGGAAAAAATGCACTTGCAAACAGCCTTTATAAATATACGGAGGCAATGTTAAAAGCTTATGGCGAGCGTAATGCCATAACATTGGCAGACGTTTTGGAATACGAGGTTTTACACGAGCTTGAAAAAATATTGCAAGAGCAATAAAAGGCGGAATAGCATGAATTTTATCGTTGAGTTTAGTAAGATAGAGCCGCTTTGCATAGTAGATGAAAAACTTACAAAGCCCGAATCAGATGAAGAGAGGGAGTTTTTTTGTTATCCGTTGGTACATATAACAAAGCTGAAACACTTAATTAAAGGTAAATGTATAATTGCCATTATAGCAACACGCGCATATAACAATAGCTTTGAAAGGGAAAGGATATTTACAAACTTTACCAAGATAAAACAAAATTGAATATGCAAATTATGAATTTAAAACGGGAGGGCTAAGAAATGAAAGTAAAAGCCTTGGTGGCTGCGCGTTCCGGCTCGGAAAGAGTAAAAAATAAAAACATGCGAAATTTTTATGGAAGAACGATTTTGGAATATAAGTTGGAGCAATTAAAGCGGATAGATGTTTTTGATGGAGTGGTTTTAAACTCCGACGATGATGAGATGTTGGAGTTGGGAAAAAAATTAGGCTGTGAAACGGTTAAAAGGGATGGTGCATTTGCGTCTTCAAGCGTATCAATGAATGACGTTTATGCAAATATGGCGGAAAACTTCCCCGGGGATATAGTGGTTTATTGCAATGCCACAAGCCCGTTAATTTCCGACCAATCCATTATTCATGCCGTGGAATTGTATCATGCGCATAAGCATGAAGTGACATCCGTTAATTCTGCAAATGTGGTTAAACAATTTATGTGGCTTGATGGCAAAGCAATAAATTATCACCCTGCCGCACAGCCCAGAAGCCAAGATTTGCCTGATATTTGCGCCTTAAATTTTGCAGTGGGTGTGATTGCCCGCGAAGCAATGATAGTCGAAAGAACAATTGTAAGCCCGCGCTGTAAATTGTTTACGATTCCCGAAGTAGAAGCGATTGATATTGACACAATGTTGGATTTTGAGGTTGCGGAATATCTGTTCAGCAAAAAAATAAAAGGTGAAATATAACGGCTTCCGCGAAAGGAATGTGATTGTTTATGACTGTTTTATTTTCCACCGAGGAGTTTGCGCGATTAAAAAAGGATTTGGTTTTGTTCAAATGTGCGCTGGACAACATGCGTATGCGCGTAAATGTTCTGTTGGAAGAATTTATGCATTTGCAGCCCTACAACCCCATCGAGCATGTTAAATACCGCACAAAATCCCCCGAAAGAATTGCCGAAAAGTTGCATCGTCGTGGTTTTCCCATCACAGCCGAAGCAGCACGAAAAAACCTTACCGACATCGCGGGGATACGTTGCATTTGCTCGTACGCGAGTGACATAAACAAGCTTGCCGACGTTTTACGGCATCAGCCCGACATCAAGATATTGAAAGAGCGTGACTATGTAAGCCGGCCAAAAGAGTCCGGTTATCGCAGTTATCACATAATAATTGAAGTGCCGATATATCTTACAAACTCTACCGAACGCCTGCCGGTGGAAGTCCAAATTCGCACGCAGGCAATGGATTTTTGGGCATCCCTTGAACATAAAGTACGTTATAAATTTAACGAAGAAATGCCTAAGTCATTAACCCGCGACCTTCGCGAATGCGCGGATAAAATAGCCGACTTGGACGGAAAAATGTTTCTTATCCAAGAAATCGCAAACCTCACACGCCAGAAAGAATAAAATGGTGAAAAAAACGCACGATAACCTAATAAAGTTACAAAAAAATGAAGCATAAAGAAACAAAATTGAAAAAGACTTGTAACAAAGTGCCGAAATCTGTTAAAAAACAGG
>JGI24703J35330_11748418_pt1 | contig 15881 bp, 17 predicted proteins | sample TergutNt197P1_FD_35330 | JGI IMG/M metagenome (IMG submission 35330) | reverse complement strand
TGTAGTGCATTCGTTTATGTTTTTGTAAACGGGAAAATTCGCGCTACCGCTTACAATATCGATTCCCGCCGCTATTTCCATGTTGGGATGTTCTGTGGCGAGTTTGCACACGACCATTCCCATTCTGCCAAAACAGCCACACATGATTATCTTTGTCATATTAAATCAATCCAAACTTTTTCATCTCAGTTTTTAATGCTTCGCGCAGACTATCTTCAATTGGAACAAGGGGTAGGCGACATTCGCCCATTTCAAAGTCCATCAAGTTTAGCGCGGCTTTTACGCCAACGGGATTTCCTTCTGCGAAGAGAAGGCGCATCATCGCCAAAATAGAAAGCTGCAATTTTTTGCTTCCCGCTAAATCTCCGGCGAGAAATTTTTCTACCATATCATGAATTGTTTGTGGAGCGATATTTCCTGTTGTGGAAATTACGCCGATTCCTCCAAGGCTTAAAATCGGTAGAATATAGTCGTCATTGCCGCTGTAGATATCTAAATTATCGCCGCAACGTTCTGCGATTTCTGCCACTTGCCCAAAGTCACCGCTTGCTTCTTTTACCGCAACGATGTTTGGAATTTTTGAAATGGTTTCCATTGTTTTCGCCTGAATATTAACGGCAGAACGTCCGTGAATATTATATACAACGATGGGTAAATCAATCTCTGAGGCGACTTTTGTGTAGTGGGCGATTAAGCCGCGCTGTGAAGGCTTGTTGTAATACGGCGCGACATACATTAGCGCGTCTGCGCCCGCTGTTTTACAGGCTTTTCCCAATCTACAGCATTCCAATGTGTCGTTTCCGCCCGCGCCCGCAATTACCGGAATTTTCCGTGTTGCTTTTTTTGTAACCGCAACCGCCGCACGAATAACTTCAACATGTTCATCAAGGGTAATCGTAGATGCTTCCCCCGTTGTTCCGCATGAAATAATTGCGTCTGCGCCATTGTCTATTTGAAAATTAATCAGTTTTTCATATGCATTGTAATTAAATTTTCCGTCTGAGCCGAACGGCGTGACTACAGCCGTTCCACAACCTGTAAAAATAGGCATAAAAACCCCCATCATTCTAAGAATATGTCACATGATACTCCAATTTTTGCCGATTTACAACCATTCCACCGTTGCAGGTGGTTTTGGTGTAATATCGTAAACTACGCGGCTTATTTCAGGAATTTCGGCAGTAATGCGCTCGGCGGCACGTTCCAGTGTGTTATACGGAACGCGCACTGCTATTCCCGTCATAAAGTCCTCTGTTTTCACGGCGCGTAGTGCTATTACTCTATCATATGTGCGGGTTTCGCCTTTTACGCCTACAGAAAGTGTGTCCGTTAAAATAGCGAAATATTGGCTGGGTTCTTTAGAAAGTTTTGAAATTTCTTCGCGGTAGATAGCATCTGCTTTGCGAAGGGTATCGAGCTTTTCTTTAGTAATTTCACCGATTACTCGAACCGCAAGCCCCGGTCCCGGAAATGGCTGGCGATTAACAAGCATCCGCGGCAATTTCAGCCGCCGCCCGACTTCGCGAACTTCTTTTTTTAATAGCGAAGAAATCGGTTCGATTATTTGTTCAAAATCAAGATTTTCGGGCAAGCCGCCTACATTATGATGGCTTTTTACCAGCGCGCCGTATTTGCCGCCTGATTCAACCAGGTCGGGATAAATTGTGCCTTGTGCAAGAAATGGGATTTTCCCTAGTTTTTTCGCCTCTTCCTCAAAGACACGGATAAATTCTTCGCCAATGATTTTCCGTTTTTGTTCAGGGTCGATTACGCCTTTTAGCTTTGCAAGGAACCGCTCTTCGGCATTAACGCGGATAAATTTTAAATCGTGGTTGGAAAAAATTTCTTCAATTTCATCGCCCTCGTTAAGCCGCATAAGCCCATGGTCTACGAAAATACAAATCAGTTGCTCCGGAATCGCCTTTGCCAAAAGGGCGGCACAAACGGATGAATCCAGTCCGCCCGAAAGTGCGAGCAGAACCTTTTGCTTGCCCACAACCTCGCGAATCGCCTTTATCTGCGAAGGAATGAATTCCTTCAAATTAATATGTTCATCTCTTTCTATTTTCATATAAAAACCGTCCCCTCGAATACTTTTTCACAGCTCCCGGTCATATAAACCGCTTCGTCGGTATATTTTACGGTAAGTACGCCGCCTTTTTGCTGCACATGAATTTCTGTATCCTTGTCGCAATATCCCATGAGAACCGCCGCAACTGCCGCCGCACACGCGCCTGTTCCGCACGCCATAACTTCGCCCGCGCCACGTGACCACACACGCATTCTAATATTATTTCTGCTGACAAACTGCGCAATTTGAAAGTTTGTGCGCTTTGGAAATATTTTTGCGCATTCCATCGCAGGTCCTTTTTCAGCTAAATCAAAGTGGTCGATATCGTCGTGAAAAACTACTGCATTCGGATTACCCATACCAACGCACGTGATTTCACATTTGTATCCGTCGATAGTTACTTCGCGTCCGATTATGCTTTCGCCCGAAAGTTTTACGGGAATTTCCTCCGGAAGCAAATCTGCATGTCCCATATTAACGCGCACAGATATCACAAGCTCATCGAGAATAACAAGCTCTAATAACTTTACCCCAACCAATGTTTCTACCGTTAAACTCTGCTTTTTTACCTTGCCGCTTTCATACAAATACTTACCCACACAGCGAATCGCGTTTCCACACATTGCGGCAGAGCTTCCGTCCGCATTATACATAAGCATCTTCGCATCCGCTTCGTCGGATGGCATTATTAATATAAGACCATCCCCGCCTATACCCTTGTTCCTATCCGAAAGCTTCCGCGCAAGCGGCTCCGGGTCGGAAATCTCCTTGTCGAAACAGTCGAAAAATATATAGTCATTCCCGCATCCATGCATCTTTATAAACGAAAAAGTGCCAAGCTCCACCGCGTTATTATTTGCGGAAATTGCTTGACACGAATTTTTATTATTCATTTTATTCCGTCCTTCCTCGAAAAAGCTCTTTCCTTGGAAGTTACTATAAATTACTGATACCGTCAACTTTTTTTATTTCTCCAATCGTTCCCACGATGCCATTTTTGTGAATATGATTGATTAATGCCTGTTCGCGAAGCTTACGGTCTTTGCTTCCGTCGATAAGGAATGTAATGAAATAGTCATTTGCAAGGCGTTCCATTGCGTGCTTGATTTCTGTGTCGGCGGGGGAGGGGAGTTCTTTTATTTTAAGTGTGCGGGCGCGGTTTGGAGAATTTTTGCCATCCAGCGCGATATGAAACGCCAAAGAAAGTTCAGGAGCAATCGCCTTATTTTTGCGCCTAATATAAACTCCTGCGCACAAGAGAGTTATATTATACGGAAATAATATCATTTGAACGAATCCGAAAAAAATGAATATGTAGCCTATTATAATTCCCATGCGGGTAATATAGCGACTTGCTCTGAGAATGCCGTAACGATTCCCCAAAAACTGCCAAGCGATGCGTCCGCCATCCAGCGGCATAACAGGGGTTAAATTAAAAATCCCAAGCACAAGATTATAAAATGCCAAATCATCCAGCAGGCTAATTCCGAAATAGGAAATATGGGAGGTGGCAAATGCCCACAAAGCTAATGCAAAATTAGCCAGCGGCCCTGCAAAAAAAATTACATAGCGTTCCCAGCCATCAAGGGTTTCAAGCCGCCTCGCCTTCGCAACCATTCCGAGGGGGAAGAACCCGACTTTTTCAATTTTCGCGCCCATAAAACGCACGGCAAAAACATGCGCCCATTCGTGAATTATTATTGATATTGCCAGTAAAGCGGCAGTTAATGCCCAGTTTACCAAGGTAATCACGGCGTAACGCGGCTAAGGGGGTCTACGAATTGATTATTTTGAAAAATCCCAAAATGAAGATGGGGACCGGTAGATTGCCCTGTGTTGCCGGAGTAGGCAATTTGAGTGCCTTGTGTGACGGTTTCGCCAATTTGGGAAAGTGTACGGCTTAAATGTGCGTAAAAAGTAATGTAGCCGTTTTCGTGGGAAAGACGCATGAAATTTCCGTATCCTGCACAAAAACCAGCGGCGATAATTTCACCGTCCTTTGGCGCAATTATTGGTGTACCGCTGGGGATAGCTATGTCTATGCCATCGTGAAATTCATTTCGCCCTGTAACGGGATTAACTCGTCTGCCTGAGGGGGATGAAATTCTCCCTTCGGCGGGAGGAATCCATGTTGGGGTAGGGGAGAGGGGTTCGGGTTCGGGCATTACAAAGGAGCTTAGTTCGGGAGTAATCAGGGGGAGTTCGTTAATAGGGGGAGGTTCTGATACTGTGTCAGGAAGCGATTCGATTTCTTGTATTTCAAGCTCTTGGGGTGCAGGCCCCCATCCGAGAAAATTTTCATTTAGCTCTCTAAAATCTAAAAATAATTCTTGCGGGGTCTCTGCTCCTGCCAAAATTTGCCTAAGCCCTTCGCGCATCGCAAATGTCGGCTCGATGTCCACAAAGCTAATTAGCAAAATGCAAATAATCAATATCCCGCTAACTATGCATTGCAAAATTACTGTTTCGCTAATGGTTGGTTCTTCAATACTTTCTGCGCGTGTGTTTGCAGTATTTAGCCTTGATGGTGTAACCCTTCTGTAATGTACCCTGTCCACTTTTTTGCCCCCTTTTAGAATGTTTTCACATTTTATTTCTGCAAAATGGAAAATATGCATATTTTTACAACATATCGGGGCATAATACGTTTTAATATGAAAGTGGAGGACATTATGAAAAAAGCATGTATGCTTGCCATATTAATCGTGGCGTTTTGTGGTTTGACAGTTTTTGCCTATGGTGATAGTGTTGGCGAAACCATAGGATATGTAAGGGAAATTGATGGCGATGTTGTTCATATTGTGGGCGAGCCGCTTACGGAAAATGGATTTCCCGACGTGTTTGTAAAAATCGGCAGCGCACCGATTTATGACTTGCTAACGGGGTTTCGGGTTTACGCGGAAGACATTTTGAATGACATGGATATCCGAATGGCATACCGTGTGCAAAAAACCGAGCCTTTTCACGCAATGGTCGTGTGGCTTAATTGGGACGATGATGATGCCGCAGTTTTTACCGTAACAGTTAGTGACAATATTAATAATAATGCAGATGGCGTAGCATTCTTATGCGCAAATTCCAGATATAGGGTTGAGCTTACGCACGATACATTGATAATAGACCCGCTTTATGGTGAAATTTCGCCAAAGGACATTTTTGCGGGAATGGAACTTTTCATTTGGGTTGATATGATAACAGCCAGCACGCCCGCATTGGTTTATCCCAATAAGGTTGTGGTGGTGGTATAGGATTGGTAAATAATGAAAATTAATGTAGTAATCCCCGCTTCGGGAGCGGGAGTGCGCCTTGGCGGTGATATTCCAAAGCAATTTTTACTACTTGGGGGCGAGCCTATTCTAAAGCATACGCTTTCGATTTTTAACGCGCTGGAAATTGTTGAAGAAATTGCAGTAGCCATTCCCAAAAAATATTTAAAAGAAGTGCAAGATTATAAAATTTCAAAGCTTAGACACGTAATAATCGGAAAAGAAACCCGCGCAGAAAGCGTATATGCGGCATTAAAAGCCCTTCCTGCCGATACGGAAATCGTTTTAATCCACGACGGAATCCGCCCTTTTGTGACCCAAGAGATAATTGAAAATGTTGCCACGGCAACAAAAGAACATGGTGCGGCAATTGCTTGCTCTCCGGTTACAGACACGATTAAACAGGTAGACGCAAGCGGAAATATAATAAATACCCCCGACCGAAACTCCCTATATCAAGCCCAAACGCCTCAAGGATTTACATACAATTTAATAATGAACGCCTACAACGAAGCCGAGCGCGCAGGGATTTTAAAAACCGTAACAGACGACAGTGCGTTAGCCGAGCGCATTGGAATTTTAGTAAAAACAGTCCCATCCCCCCAAGTGAACATAAAAATAACCACAGAAAGCGATTTAAAAATCGCCAATTATCTTTTAAAGAGGTCTTGATGAAAAAAATACAAATATACACAGATGGCGCGTGTTCAGGAAATCCGGGGCCGGGAGGGTATGGGGCGGTTTTGATATACGGAAATCACAGGAAAGAAATTTCCGGCGGCGAAGCTCAAACCACTAACAACCGAATGGAAATGATGGCTGTTATTCGCGGACTTGAAATGCTAAAAGAGCCATGCAAAGTGAATTTATACTCCGACTCTCGATATGTAGTTGATGCGATAGAAAAAGGGTGGGCTTTGCGTTGGCAGAAAAACAACTGGATGCGCAACAAAAAAGAAGCCGCATTAAATGCAGATTTATGGGAAGAGCTTTTAGCAATTTTAGGCAAGCATGATGTAGCATTTCACTGGGTTAAAGGTCATTCAGGGCATCCCGAAAATGAAAGATGTGACGAACTCGCGACAAGCGCAATAAAAAGTGTAGATTTTTGATAAATCATCTGCTATACTGCACCAAAATTGGCAAGTTTGGCAGTTAAATAAAATACTTGGGGGGTATTTTTATGCTTAGTAATTTTAAGATTAGAACCAAACTATTTTTAGGGTTTGGCGTTTTTTTCATGCTGGCTTTGGGGGTAGTATTTTATGCTATTCGCAATATGCGCTTAATTACTGCTGATTTTATGGAACTATTAGCGCATCCTGTAGAGCAGCTTATTTATTATGGGCATTCTGCCGCCGCCGCATCCATCAACCAACAAAGTGCTATGCTTGATGATATGGCTTCCACCACATACTGGACAGCCATTGGAATAGGGGTTGTTGTTACCCTTATAATAATTCTTATCGCATTTATTACAAACCGCTCTATAACAAATCCCATGAAAAAGGCTGTAACTGCCATGAACGAAATGGCTCGCGGCAATATGAATGTAAATCTTGTTGAAAGCGATTTCACTAATAGTGAATTGGGTCAAATGTTGCGAAGCGTTTCCAATATGGCTAAAACCATTGGGGAACTAATTCAAGATTTAGTCTTGATTGACGAAAAATTCAACAGCGATGGGGACGTAGAATACAGAATAGATGCACGCAAATATGAAAATTCATTTAAAAAAGTAGCTGCAAGCATGAATAATTTTGCTGACAATACCAGTGATGATATTGATAAGATTATTAATGTCATTACAGGTATCGCAGATGGTGCCCACGATATAGTGATTCCGGAATTTCCCGGAGATAAAAAAGTCATGAATTCCACGCTAAAAGACCTCGACATTACACTTGAAACTATGTATGCCGCAATAATGCTGTTAACTGAAAGTGCCAAAGACGGCAAGCTTGACGTTAGAGTGGATATAGACCATAAAGTCCTAAGGGGTGCCTACGGCGTGATGGTGCAAACATTAAATGAACTTGTAGGTGCCGTTGATGCGCCTATGCAGGTGCTAAAAGTATCCCTAAACCAAATGAAGGCGGGCAGATTTAACTTGCAAGAACTTGATGCAAGGCTTGATACGCTGGGTCTTGAGTCAGATACAGCAAAATACAAGGGCGTGTTTAAAGAAGGAATGGACGCGATAGAAGAGACTATGAATGAAGTGTCCGCCTATGTTGAAGAGCTGGCAAAAGTGCTGCATCAGGTATCAACCGGCGATTTGACCCACGCTATTGATATGAACCTTTTGGGTGACTTTGACCCGGTTAAAAAGTCCGTTAATTCTATTATATCCCGGTTAAATGAAACTGTTGAGGAAATTTCACAAGTCGCAAGCGGCGTATCCAGCGGAAGTTCGCAACTTTCCCAAAGCTCTATGGATTTGGCAGAGGGTACAAACCAGCAAATGATGGCTGTACAGGAGATGAGCGAAGGGGTTAGTATCATTGATTTACAAGCAAAGGATAATGCAAACAACGCAAAAAAAGCCGCCGAACTTGCAGTAACATCCAAGAGCAATGCGGAAACAAGCAATGTAGAAATGAAAAACCTCTTGGATGCTATGGGTAGAATTTCAAAATCCTCCGATGAAATTTCACACATTATAAAAACTATCGAAAGTATAGCTTTCCAAACAAATCTTCTGGCATTAAATGCCGCGGTAGAGGCCGCTAGGGCAGGGGAGATGGGGCGTGGTTTTAGCGTTGTTGCAGAAGAGGTAAGAAGCCTTGCCGCAAGAAGTGCCGAAGCCGCCAGTGAAACCAATGATTTAATTGCGGAATCTATAAATAATGTAAAGGACGGCACTCAGGCCGCAAGCGATACAGCATCCAGCCTTGATAAAATAGTACAAAACATATCAGATGTTTCTAATGTAGTGTTAGAGATATTTGAATCGTCTAATAAGCAAACAACAGCAATCGGCAGCATTAATGGCGATTTAATGCAAGTTGGAGATGTAGCCCAAGCTTCTGCCGCCACAAGCGAAGAAACAGCCGCCGCCGCAGAAGAACTTGATGCACAAGTAGCTATATTAAAGGAAAAGCTATCATTCTTTAGCACAAAAGCAGAAGCGTTGGCTGTCAGAAAAGTTTGGGATGTAACTACATCTGACAAGTTAAACGTTAGTTCGCTATTGAATGCTCCGGGCGAACATTTGACCTTTGATTCGGGGGAAACCATTATTACGGAGGGCGAATTTGCGGACACTATGTACTTTGTTCTGGAAGGTAACGTAAAGGTTATCAAATCCCATGGTACATTAAACGCCAAAGAACTTGCCATCCTAAAAGCAGGCGATTTATTCGGCGAAATGGCATTGTTCCTAAAAGAGCCACGTACTGCTACCGTAATTGCCAACAGCAATGTTAAAGTTGTCCAAATACACCGCGATACCGTGGCTAAGTTTATGTCCAACAGCCCCGAAACAGCATATGTGCTAATAGAGACCTTGTGCGCAAGGCTTAAAAATGTGCTTGCAGATATGAATTCGTATTAAAATATAAAATAATTTTCAGGCATATAACATTATATTTACAGAAAACAAATTATCGTTATGGGAAATCTTTATATAACCATCATATTTGTCAACAGAACGTTTGACATTGTTTAAACCATGCCCATGCTCTTCTCCGTCTTTTAAGGAGGCGTGGTTATGGTTTATTTCTCCGTTGAAAGAATTTTCCGATTTAATTAAAAGCGTACCTTTGTTTAGTACCACATTTAATTCCAGAGTCTTTGTGTCGGTTTTTGCAATGGCTTCTATAGCGTTGTCCAGCAAATTGCCGATGATAGTTACAATGTCCGAATCGTCTATGGATAGGGTAGGGGGGATGTTAAGGCGTAGCTTGGGTACAAATTCAGAATTTTTTATATCTTTCAGCTTATAATTTATGATGCTGTCTAGGGCGAGATTTCCTGTTTTACTATATAGTCTGCTTTCGCTTATGTCGCCGAGAAATCGGTCGATATAAGCGGCGGCATTATCTGTTTTGTTGTTTGTTACATACCCTTTTAGTGCCGCCATATGGATTTTCATGTCGTGGCGGCTTGCCGTTGCCCTGTCTGTTGATTCTTGCATAAGCCTGCACTGGGTTAAATAATATTCTTTTTCTTGGGCGTGCAGTGCAGATTTTAACAGCTTTTCGTGTGCCGCAGTAAGGCTGTCGTGTAAGTAGAATACCAGAACGTTTATTCCAAAAATGAGTATCCCTGTTAAAAGCGATGCCGGGGCGGGCATATCTGCATGTGCGGCAACAATAAACATAAGTATTACAGATGCTATGGGAATTGCTAAAATAAAACCATGTTCTTTTGTAGAAACATTAACATTCTTGTTTATATTTTTAAATCTGTTAAGCACTACAGCTACCAAAAAGCCAATTAAGCCATAAAGAATCATGGACAAATCATTGTGTATTAAATTTTCCCCTGAAAATGTCGTATAGTAAATACCCAGAGACATGATGATTGCCAAATCCACAATTACACCCAAGCCAACCAGAGAGATAGCGGCGGCAATTCTTTTTTTCCAAGACCCATCAAAGTTAAGTGACAAAATAATGTATGTAGTAAACCATATAGGAATCGAGGCATTTTGAATTCTAAGCAAGGAAAAAATATTTATTAAAGCGACATAATACATAAATCCCAATGAGTATACAGGGAGCGATGTTTTTCTTTTATCGAAAAACACACGCATTAACCTATCTTTTACCAGGATATTCATAAGCGAAACAATAAATACAATCAAATCATGATTCATTCGCGCAACCCCATGTCATTTTATAAATTTCTATCATTTTACCACGACAAGGTTTCGAAAAACGCTATATTGAATTAATTTTTACATTTTTACGATAATTATTACAATTTGGAAAAAAAACGCAGGTTTTATGTTAATGTGTCTACCACGTACAACTGCTGTGTACGTTTTATGTAAGTTGCATGGCTATACCCTCTTGCATCGGCTTTTAAATCGCTTCTAACTCTAAAGCCGATGCGAATACATATATGCTCATCTATTCGCAAAAGTTGTCTTTTGCGAATAGATGCCATGGCGGTGATTTGGATAAAACCGCTCTAGGGCGCATTACAGCTTACTCATAAAACGTTCGGCGTTAATTATAACACGAGTGTGTTTTCCGCTACCGATTTCGGTTGAGCCGTCACTTGTCGTTATGGAATAATTTATGCTTCGCCCGTCAATTTCGTCTATTGTTGCGGTTGCCGTTATTTCCGCACCGAGGGGGCTTGCGGCTTTATGCTCTACACTTATTTTTGTACCTACCGAAGTTTGCCCTTCTTCCAAGCTATCTGACAAGCATTCGCAAGCGGCTTTCTCCATCAGTGCTATCATCATTGGCGTTGAAAAAACATCTAAACTGCCGCTTCCTACAGTTTTTGCTGTGTTATTTATTGAAACAATGGTCGTTGCTTTTGCCGATTTTCCTTTTTCCAGCATGTTCTATCTCTCCTTAAAATACAACGCCTACCCTATCGATATGTTCTTTTATGTCGGCGTTGTTGCATTTTTCATAATGGATTACGTCGAAATTATAGACCACATAAAGCTCTTCAAGTGCATCTTTTACGGACGAGGATAAATCATTTTCAGAGCTTGAAAAAATAGCGATATCTATATCAGAATATCGTTTGAAATTTCCCTTTGCCCTGCTTCCGAAAATTTTAGTGCTTTCTATTTCGGTGAATTGGCTTAGGACGTTTTTTATTTCACTGAAAACGTCTTCCGGTAATCCTAAGTTATTCATTCATTTTCACCATAAAATACGAATCAATTTTAATCATTTCCGGTAAATAAATATATTTTATATCGTGAAGTGCTGAAGAAAATTTTTCATGGTCGTACACGTGAGTAAGTTCGTTTCGGGATTTATGTGTTTTGAGCAATATGTCGCCATCTACATCCATTTGTCCTAATAGCCCCCTTGATGCCGCGGCTTTCAAAATATTTTTAGGGGAAATTAAGCCTATTTCTACATCCTCATGCTCAAGATAGTCTTTTATTAACTTCCAGAGAAGCTCGAAACAAAGCTCAAAGCTTTTTGCAAGCCCAATTTGTTCCAGCTCGGTGAAGTCTTCGGGTTTTTTGTTTTGAAAATTTGATTTTAAAATATTTAATATATTTGTGTAATTTGCATATCTCTGTTTCCACCGAATGTCATGCATAAGCCTCACCCCTGCGGAAGTTTTCTGAATAGCGTTAGCAGTCTTTCGAGGTCTGCTGTGGAGTAGTATTCAATCTCAATTTTGCTTTTTTTCTTGCCGTGAACGATGTGTACCTGTGAGCCAAGGACGTGTTTTAGTTCGGTTTCAGCTTTGCGGAAGGCTTTTTCGGCGTTCTCGCGAGCGTTTATTTCTTCCGGGGATGGGTCCTCCGGGGGTGTGGCTTTTTTTGCGGCCGTTTTTAGAGCAGTGCTTATCATTGCTTCGGATTCGCGAACGCTTAGGGCTGTTTCGGCTATTTTTTCTGCGCATTGGGCTTGGAGTTCTTCATCTTCTACATTAAGAAGAACCTTTGCGTGGCTTGCGGTAAGCTTGCCTTCAGAGGCAAGTTCTTGGGCTCTGGGGGTTAGTTCCAGCAGATGAAGCGCGCTTATTACGGCGTGTTTGCTTTTTCCAAGTTTGCCCGCAACGTCATCAGGGGAAAAGAAAAAGTCGTCCATAAGACGTTTGTAGCAGGTGGCTTCTTCTATCGAGGTTAAATCTTGACGCTGAATATTTTCGATTAGAGCTACTTGAAGGATTTCCATTTCCGTATAGTCTTTTACGATTACGGGGACTTCGGTAAGCCGCGCTTTTCTTGCTGCGCGATAACGACGTTCGCCCGCGATTATTGTATAATGGTCGCCTTCGGCAGTAACGAGAAGCGGTTGAACAATCCCAAAAGTTTTCATGGATTCGGCAAGCTCTGCAAGTGCTTCTTCGTCGAAAAATTGGCGTGGCTGGGTTGGGTTTGGCTCTACTTTTCGGATATCTACCATTAGAACGCCGCTATCACCGGGTGGCGTGGTTGTGGAATCGCTCCCCTTCCCCGCTCCCGTTTGTACGCCGCTTATTAACGCTCCTAAGCCTTTGCCGAGTCCTGATTTTGCCATTTTAGATTAGCTCCTTCTGGGGTTTTTCTGTCAAAAAGTTCTTTGTAATTACTTCCTGTGCAAGCTGCTCGTAAGCTTCCGCGCCCTTGGACGATGGGGCGTAGAGGGTTATGGGAAGACCATGGCTTGGGGCTTCGCTAAGGCGTACATTACGCGGTATAATTGTTGAAAAGGTATGGTCTTCCAGATGTGATTTAACTTCATCGACTACCTGCGCACTTAGATTTGTTCGGGCATCGTACATAGTAAATACAACGCCTTCAAGGGAAAGTCTGGGATTAAGACCACCATGTACCAGATTAATAGTATGCATTAATTGTGTCAAGCCTTCCAACGCATAGTATTCGCACTGGATAGGGACAAGCACGGTGTCGGCGGCACAAAGAGCGTTAAGCGTTAAAATATTCAGCGACGGAGGGCAATCTATAAGTATGTAATCATACAAATATTTTGCATGGTTAAAAACCTCGCGAAGACGAAATTCTCGTTTTGGCATATCAAGCATTTCAATTTCCGCGCCGGCAAGGTTGATGTTTGCGGGCAACAATTGAAGTCCATCGATATTTTCGATATTAAGAGCCACTTCCTCCAAATATGAATCACCCAAAAGCAATGTATAAATAGACTTTTCCAAAGTATGCTTGTCCACGCCAAAACCGCTTGTTGTGTTGCCTTGTGGGTCCATATCTGCCACAAGCACTTTTTTACCGGCTTGTGCAAGGCATGTCGCAAGGTTAACATTTGTGGTGGTCTTCCCTACCCCACCTTTTTGGTTAGTGACTGCGATTACTCGTTTCATTGTAAGTCTCCCTCTATGGTCGTTTTAATTCTCCGGCACAATGTCGCTGTCAAAGTCAAATTCAAATTCATCTTCAAAATCAGAATCGCGGAGCCGCCGTCGTTCAAAAATTTCTGCCTGAATAGAACCTGCCACAAGAATTATATTTGTATTGTCTAAAAACAACACATCTCGTGTATCGAACAGCGATGTATGCTCCCAAAGCGGATTCCCGCGAAAGTCCATAGCGTGGAAGCTTCTATCGCCGCCGACTATTACGGAATTATGCCCCATTCGTAAATGGGTTGCACGCCGTCCCAGCTCGAATGTGCCTGTCTCAACGCCGTTTATACCATAAATGCGCACCATCCCCAATGGGTCGCCTTCACTTGCCGCCATTGGCAATCTGTCTCCGATGGCAAATGCAAAATGCGTTCCATTGTAAAATTCTATATGCGTTTTTGCATTATCCAATTGAATGTCCCACATTCTGCGGCTTATCGTATGCCCGGGCCCAAGCTGAAACCCAACAATTTGCGATGTTGTTGCAATCACAAGCCTGTTATTGTTCATAAACTGCATAGCGGTAATAAACTGGTCGGGGAATTCCTCTGTAGCAAAAAGTCCCCTATCCGTTGCCCATGCATCCCACTGGCTTGTGTATCTAAACTGCACAGATGTCCGAACGATTTCAAAATTTAAATCTGTTGTAGCAACTGCGATATATCGCCCATCTGCCGAAACTTCAGCAAACATGGGAAAAATAAGTTCCGAATAAATATCAAAATGGAAAAACGGATTTTCCGGGTTTGGAAGATGGCGATTTAAAACATAAACGCCATATCCTCTTTCGTACTGCACAATTGCCGAAACAAATCCGGTCTCATTTATCCAAAACGCAAGCACCGGATTTTCAAAATTAGCATGAAACACAGGCCCATCCGAATCAAAAACACGTATAATGCGTCCGCCGCTTTCTTCGCCAATAGCCACATAGTCGCCACGCGCCGCAAGCCATGGATTATTAAAGCTGAAAGTTTCGCTCCAAACAAGCACTTCATTTGAAGCAACATATCTTATGGCATCGCGGGTTGCGAAATAAAAAAATCTCGAATCGTTGCTGTGAAACGCAGCACCCGAATCGAAATCATAAGTAAATCCGCGCCCGGTACCGACAATGCTCATTTCCCTGTCTGTGCCGAAACCGAGCCACGGAAGCAGTAAAAACTGCACCAAAACCACCGCAATCACTATAATCACGGCGATTAAAATTTTCGCAGGTGTGGTAAGACGTGTTTCTTTGTCCATAATACCCCCCTCGAATGGTGGTTAATCCTTTTTGTTTACCTCTTCAATGAGCTTTCGCATACGCATTCCGTGTTCAATGGAATCGTCGTAAACAAATTTTATTTCGGGCGTTTGGCGCAGGTTTATTGTGTCTGCAATGCGTTTTCTAATAAAACCTGCGGCGCGGGTTAAACCCTCCATTGTTTCATCATTCTCTCCCCCAAGAACACTTACGCGAATTTTACAATGCTTCAAATCTGAAGTCGTCTCCGCACCAAGCACGCTTACCACTGTCCCGATAAGCGGGTCTGATAGCTCTGAGCGAATTACATCCGCCGCTACACGCGCAATTTCATCGTTAATGCGAATCATTCGTGTTTTCATTTAAACCTCCATATTTTAAGGGGAGATATCCCTTTTTAACGCGGTATTTCTTCCATGATATAAGCCTCGACTTTATCGCCTTCTTTTATATCATTGTAATTTTTGAAAACCATTCCGCATTCGTAACCGGAGGCTACTTCTTTTGCGTCGTCCTTGAAGCGTTTTAGTGTATCAAGGTGCCCGTCGTAGATTACGCGACCATCACGAACTATGCGAACTTGGGCATTACGTGTAATTTTACCCTCGGTTACGTGAGAACCGCCGATTGTTCCTATTCCGGATGCTTTGAAAATCTGGCGAATTTCGGCATGACCGATAATTTTTTCAGTAAATTCAGGGTCCAGCATACCCTTCATTGCGGCTTCGATATCGTCGATTGCAGAATAAATTACGCTGTACATGCGAACGTCTACATTTTCTGCCTCGGCTACAGATTTTGCAATAGCTTCCGGGCGTACATTGAAGCCCAAAATTATTGCATTAGAAGCAGATGCAAGCATTACGTCCGACTCTGTAATCGCGCCAACGCCTGTATGAATTATGCGAACGCGCACCTCGTTGTTAGTGAGTTTTTCCAAGCTACCGCGAAGTGCTTCTACAGAGCCCTGAACGTCGGCTTTTACAACAATATTAAGGTCTTTAACTTGACCCGCTTGAATTTGGTTGAATAAATCATCGAGCGAAACCTTGCCTTGGGTAGATTTAATCATCCCTACCCTACCCTTTGCCACAACGGTTTCTGAAAGCTGGCGAGCCTGCTTATCAGACGTTGCTACATAGAGAACATCTCCGGTTGCCGGAACTTCTGCTAAACCGATGATTTCTACAGTTCTTGATGGGCCGGCTTGTTTTACATTTTCTCCACGGCTGTTAATCATTGCACGTACTTTTCCGTAACACGCACCTGCCACTACCGAATC
>JGI24703J35330_11748419_pt1 | contig 15889 bp, 13 predicted proteins | sample TergutNt197P1_FD_35330 | JGI IMG/M metagenome (IMG submission 35330) | reverse complement strand
AGTCTTACGTACGTCTGTGTACGTGCGACTTTCGCCTCCTTGCCCTCGGACAAAAATCCTTCGGGAATTGTAAAGTTTATTTCCTTACATTCCCTAAAGAGTGTTCGGATATATTCCGAACTCAATCAAGAGTGCCAGCAAGCCGTAAATAATAAGCGCGACGCCCGAAATTGTGTGGCTTAAAGCGGATGGCAGCCTTTTGATGTGTTTTGTTCTTGCTAAATAAAATGACAACACCGAATATCCAAAATGAGCGAGTGCAACCGTAATTGGAATGATTAAGGTTGAGTGCGGGAGAAAAATCATTGTAATGCCCATAGTAATCAGCATGGCTTCGCCGCTCATTACTAATCCTACAAGGCTGATTCTTGAAATGCTGATTTGATTTGAATCCCCCCCCTCGGGGGGGTGATTGGAGTTTGCTTGGCAACACGCCCTAATATGCTTGGAAAAATAAAATTGCAAAATCGTCCAAAGTCCAAGAGTGATGAATGCGAAACCGACAATAATGTCGGGGTCGAACGGTATTGATTCATAAATTTGCCCTGCCAGAAAATACCCAGCTATGCATAACCCCAATAAAACAGTATTGATTACTGCAAGATACAAAAACCTGCATTTTTTTTGCAATCCAAGTGAAAGACCGATAAAGAAGGCATCAACCGAAACAACAAGCCCCGAAATGAGCGATAAAAACATAAAAATTCATCTCCCCAAATAGTATTAGCGTAAGGAAAAATTGTTTCCTCACGCTAATGTATGCCGAGCTGTGCCGGGGTGTTACGCCTTTTTTTGGGGGGAGATTATGTCGGAAAAGAATAAATTTTATACGCTGAAAGGCTACGCGCTGTTGGAAAACAACGCAATTACATCGTCTATGGAAGATTACCTTGAAATGATTTACCGAATCCACTCAGCCGGTGAAGCCGTGCGAATTGGCGCGCTTGCCGAAAATTTGAATGTAAAACCGTCATCGGCATCAAAAATGGTTGGCAATTTAAAAAAGCAAGGTTTTGTTTCTTCCGAAAAATACGGCTACATAAAATTAACCGACGAGGGAAGCGAGTTTGGCAAATATCTTGTTTTTCGCCATGATACGCTTCATCGACTTTTGTGCCATATTAATCGGTCTGAAAATGAAGTGGAGCAGGTAGAAAAAATCGAGCATTTTATAAATGCCGAAACCGTGGAAAATATAAAAAATTTTCTCGACGGTTTAGAGGCGACCTCCGAAAACTCGGCAGAATTGAGAATTTGAACAAGCTCTTACAAAATTTCAATGCCGAAAATCCGTTGCCCCCGCGTTCCGACAACAAGCATATTGCCAAAAACCGCCGGTGATGCTTCTACATTCGAGCCAAGATTTATGCGATAAAGCTCTTCGCCCGTTGTGCCGCGCAGCAAAAACATTCGCCCGTTGGAATCTGAAGCGATGATATAGCTTGTGCCGTCCTCGGTGTAAACAGCCACGGGCGAACTCCACCCAAAGCCCGATTTCGGAAATTCCCAAACAATATCGCCTGTCTGCTTACAAAATGCGATTATCATGCCATAACCGGCTCGCCCAAGGGTTCTGGCCACGGAATGAATAACCAGGTGCGAAATATCATGCTGCCCGACAACAGGCGTGGCGGTTACGCCGCCGTTTACAGCGGTGTTGTAGCCGCAACGGATTTCTTGCAGCCATAATGTTTCGCCCGTGGCGGCATCAAGTTTTCGGATAAATGCGTCGCCCGCTTGCCTGCGCAAATCAACCTGTGTCGCTGTGAAAATCACAAGCCGCTGATTTTCTTCTTCCCATTCCAAAACAAGGCTTGCATCTGTATCATCCCCCGCGTCCATTATCCAAACAGGCTCCAGCGTGCGCAAATCCACGCATTGAATCCACCCGGCATTATCCGCGAAAAATAAATAATGTCCAAATGCAACAGGAGAATTTTCTGTGCCAAGCCGTCTGCTTCCCGTGTGCCAATAGCGCGATACCAGCGGGTCAATTGAAATTGTCCCCGCGCTTCTGTCGAAATCGGTGTTGAGTAAAACGCTGTAAATCACGCCGTTTTCGCCCGCGATAATTACACGGTCGGTTGCAATGTCAAACAATGGGTTTGCATCAAACGCGCCCCATCGTCGCGGAACATAGGATGCCATACCATTAATAAAAAATAATTCGTCGAAGGTGATTAGGCAAAAAATGTAATATCCGAAGCGTCCGCCGTGAATATTATCGCCTTGCCCGATATAAATCAGCGGATAACCCCTCGCGTCAATCGTAATTGAGCCTTTTATGTTTTCATTAAAGCGCAAGCGCGGGCGGGTTTCTTCACCTGTTTCCAAATCAAAAAAGTATACATGCCCATCCATTGTGCCTTGAATAACCTCGACAAGCCCTTCTTGATAACGGAAACGTTCGTGCAAATTCATCATTTGCCGTGTTTCGCAATCCCATTGAACGATTGCAGGCTGCCCCGTCCAACCAACGCCCGTCCACCGGCCAAGCGAGCCGATGCGAATTTCATAGCGCGTCTCCAGCCGCTGCTCCGAAACAGTTACTGTCCCCCATGCCGGATTATTGCGAAAATTATTGCCGCGAAAGGTTGTCACGCCGATTACATCCGTATAATCTTCGGGCATACCAAAATGAATCGGGTAAAGTGTCATGTATTCATTTATACGATTTTCAAAGGCGAAACGCGGGAAGGTTGCGGGGTCAGTTTCGGGCAATGGGTGCGGCTGAAAAACCTCCCACGGATGCGGCGTGGGCGTGGGTGTGGGTTCAGGCGTCGGCTCGGGTGTGGGTTCAGGCGTAGGTTCCGGCGTTGGTGTGGAAACCGGGGCAGGCTCGTCCGGTAAAGCAAGCACGACGTCTTGAACATCTTGTTCCAAAAATCCCAGAAAATAAAGCCCAGCTACCGCAATCATACTCAACGTAAACGTCACGCTAAAAGCAATTAAAAACATTTTTTTCATAATCAACCTCTTTTCTCGACACTCTCATGATTGATATTGACCCCCCGATTGAGGTTTGTCAAGCAAACGCCAATCGTTTTTTTAAATCGGGGGTTGACAACATCTTGCAAACATCGCGTTATTCTGTCAAAATGGAATTACAAAAGTTTTCAGAGCCTGTTCAAATTCTCAAGCCTGCCGCATTTTCGAGTGATTTTTTTGCCAATTGAGGAAGTTTTGACGACGTTTGCCAGCGGCAAACGAGGAAAAACTGACGAAAAGTGGCGGAAAAAGCACCGAAAAGACGGCAGGGGAGAGAATTTGAACAGGCTCTCAGAGGGGCATTTATGATTTACTTACTTAAAGACAAGAAAACTCGCAGCTTGTTTAAAAAATCATTTTTTATAACTCTTGTTTCGGTTTTCGTAATTGTCGGGGGTTCTTTTGTTGTGCTTCGCAGTTTAATCCGCCCGCCGACAATTCCAACGGATACTGCCTTGCCGTTTTTTAATCCGAATTTGGACTACACTCTGCATGACCCTTACAGGGAGTCTGCCTTTGATGTTGTTGACCCGCACCCGGACGATGCATTAATCCGTTCCCCGTTCGATTTTTCCGCAGACGAAGGTTGGGAACGCCGCCCTGATTTTTACACGGTTTTGCTTTTTGGATATGACGAAGGGCTGAATACAGACACAATAATGGTAGCGGCTTTTGATGCGGCGGCACGGCGGGGATATTTAGTCAGCATACCACGCGATACGCAAGTTGACGTGCGCCGAAGCATACGTCGCATCAACTCTGCCTATCCCGTGGGAACACGCTTCGAGCGCGGCGGCCATGCGGGCGGCGTGGCTCAATTAAAACGCGAAGTGCAAACAATAATCGGCTTTCGTCCCGATTTTTATGTAAGTGTAGAAGAAGATGCTTTTGTTCGTTTGGTTAATGCGGTGGGCGGTGTTTATGTAAATGTGCCGTTTCCTATGCGCTACGACGACCCTACGCAAGACCTTCACATAAATATCCCGGCGGGGCATCAACGCCTTGATGGCGAAAATGCATTGCATTTCGCCCGTTTCCGTTTGGCAAATGACCCGCGCCACACCATTTCGGATATGCGGCGCATGGAGCATCAACAACAGTTGATTGCCGCGCTGATTGACGAGCTTATGACTCCGCGCACGATTACGCGCATACCCGAACTAATCGGCACTTACCGCGACCATGTGAACACGGATTTATCCATTTTTGAATTGCTGTGGTTTGCCGAGCAATTTGTTCTTGGGGAAATTGAGCTTATTACTTACAACTACCCGACCACAAGCGTAAGAACGTCTCATTGGTACGAAATACCAAATGCAGAAGAAGCATTGGAAATGATTAACCGCACAATCAACCCGTTTACGCGGGAGCTTACAATGGCTAATTTGCAATTAGTGAATTAATGGGAAGATTAAAAAATATACCCCTTCGCTTTTAGAGCCTGTTCAAACACTCGGCAGGGCCGAGAATTTGAACATGTTCAAAGAGCGAAGGGGCAAACAGCTCCCCCGGGAGCTGTTTTTGTCGTTACAGTTTGAAATATCCAACTAACTGTTGCAGCAACTCAGCTTGCGAGTTTAGTTCTTCCGAAGCGGCGGCGGTTTCTTCGCTTACAGCGGAATTTGATTGAACAACTTGCGAAATTTGTTGCAACCCTTGAACAACTTGCGAAATTGCTTCCGCTTGTTCTTGCGAAGAGGATGAAATCTCGCTTACTACGTTCAATACCTTGTTAGCGTTTTCCACGATTGTATTAAGGGTTTCGGCTGTAGAGCGGGCTATGTCTGCCCCGGAATCTACCGTTGTAATTGAAGTGCCGATAAGCGTTGTTGTTTCGCTTGCGGCTTCTTGACTTCTTGCCGCAAGGGAACGTACTTCTTCTGCAACAACGGCAAAACCTTTCCCGTGTTCACCCGCACGGGCGGCCTCAACTGCGGCATTAAGCGCGAGAAGATTTGTTTGGAATGCAATATCTTGAATCGTGCGAATGATTTTCGAGATATTGTTTGACGCATCCTTGATTTGATTCATTGCACCCAGAGTTTGTTGCATCGCGTCATTTCCTTCGCGGGCGTTTGCCGTGGAAGTGTTGGAAAGCGAGTTGGCTTCGTTTGCGTTTTGCGCGTTAGATTGTGTTTGTTGGTTGATTAAATCAACGGAAGCGTTAAGCTCTTCAATGGAGCTTGCTTGTTGGCTTGCGCCGTTTGCCAAGTCAATTGCACTTGCGGAAATTTGCTTTGCCCCCGATAAAACTTGCTCGGATGCGGAAGCAATTTCCGACATTGTTTTGTTAAGTGTTGCGGAAATATTGTTCAGCGAATCTTTAATAGCCTTAAAATCACCCACAAATTCGCGTGCAATTACCGTGGTTAAATCCCCACGAGAAATTGCCGCTAAAACTGATGTAATTTCGTCATTGTACTGCTTGATAACTGCAAGGGTGCTTTTCATGGTATCCCCAATTTGCTTGAAGGAAAGAGCAGATTTTTCCGTGTCACTGTCATGGGGTGCGGGTACAACGTCAAAATTCAAAATGCCCTGTGCGAGGTCTTTTTTCAAGGCCTCGATTATTTTTTGAGTTTCATTTTCTTGGTACGCGCTTATTTTTTCAGAGCGTTTTTGTGCATTAACCATATCTGTCATTTCAAACGCAACATTCATAAACGCGACGTTTTTGCCTGTTCTGTCTTTCAGCGCGACCATTGTGTGGTCTGAATGAATCTTGCTGCCGTCCGGGCGATTAATCTCTGTAGGATAGTTAACAGGTTTGTCGGAACGTGCCGCTTCTTCCAGTTTTGTTGCTAAAAAGTCGCCGTCAACACCCATTGCTTCACGAAGGGTTTTGCCCAATAATGCATCGGTAAAACCTAGTTTCTTGTTATATGCGTTAATAAACGAAAAGCGATAGTCGGTATCAAAAAGAACGATGCCGCAAGTAATTTCGTCCAAATATTTTGAAACGCTATCCGCTATATCGTCAACGCCTTCAAGGATTTTTTTGTAATCGCCTTTTGCCTCAAAATCGGAATCGACTTTTTGAAGATTACCATTAATAATCCTTTGGCTTTTCGTTTGAATTTCGCTGTTGATATTTTTTATAACATCAACAAGAGTGTACACATCTTGCGTCAACCCGCCTATTTCATCTTGCGGAAGGGCAGACACATCTATATTTACATTCACCTTGCCTTGTGAAACATCTGTAACTAAATTTGCAAGCCGTGTTATTGGCCGGGTCAACTTGCCGGCTATCCAGAACATTATGAGCAGTGCAGCTGCAAGCCCTGCCATACCAAGGCCTGCTACGATAAGTATTACATTGTTTCTTTGCGTCATAAGATGCTGGATGGGAAGCCCCATAAAGATGGTACCGAATACATGACCGTCCGGGTCAACAAGGGGCAGATAAAAAGCGTTATAAGTAGTACCGAAAATTTCGGTGGTAACTATATATTCCTGATGCTGCTGGAAAACCCTTTGTAAAATCGCTTCATCAGTCATAGGTGTTCCGACTATGCTGTTGCCGTCAAGGTCAACAAGAGTAGATGCTACACGCATATCCCCAACGAAAATGGTAAATTCGGCATCATATCTTTCCCTTAACATGGCAAGTGAAGTTTCATCATCTACAGCAAAAGCCGTAACAAGCCCGCCTACAATTTCACTTTGATAAATAATTGGGACGGCGGAACGGATTGGAATTTCCCAATATTGCACACGGGAATACGCCACGCTTACCTCGCCTTGCAGTGCCATAAGCAAAGACGGGGTTGCAATCGGGTCGTTAAAGTTATCGGGTTGGGCGGTTCGGGCAAGGGCAATTCCGTCGCGGCTCATGAATGTAAAGAATGTTATTGGTAATTCTTCTTTAATTTGCAAGCCTATTTGCATCAAGTTTGCGTGTATTTCTTCGGGTGTACCTTCAGCCATAACGCCAGCAATTACCCGTGGGTCTGCCGCAACTTCAATCCCCAAGTCTATAGATATACGCCGTGCATCTTCCGCAAATTCACGCAAACCGTTTGCGGCTGTTTCCATTCGCCTGTCTAACAGGTAATCAACAAAACTGTTGTATTGAACAACAGCAATGGCTAATGTTGTTACAAGCAGAATTATTATCAGCAAAGCAGTTGGCAAAACGATTTTGCCTTTGAGTTTTAGTCTTTTCATTGTAAATACCCCTTAAATTATATTTTTGGAGGTTGCCTTTTATATTTGAACCAGCTTCTCAACCTTGCGTTGCCAAAGTATACACTTTTTTTTGAAGTCTTGGCAACCTATATCGGGGGTTCAATATTCCGTTTTCTTTATCCATCTGCAAACATTGGATTTGTTCATTCCCAATAGTTTGCCTACGCCGCGACCGCTAACCCCGGAATGATAGGCTTTTATGGCTTGTTGGCGTACTTCCTCGGGTATCGCCCTCGTTTTTGGATTCAGCGTATATGTTTTTCCGCAATCATTACATTTGCAACGCTGTGTGCCGGACCTGTTTTTTCCGAAGTTTGATTGGTTTTCTGTGTTTCCGCACTGTGGGCAAGAACGTCCCTCTGCATTTTTTATTGTTTTCATATTGTTATTATAACACATTCAACGCTATTTTGTATAAAGCAAAGTGCTTCCGATGCTGCGGGATTTGTGGGTTGTATAAGGGCTTCGGGAAAGCAAGTTTTTAAATGATTTGCAATACAGGCAGTTTAAATGTTTTTTAGGACGACGGATTAAAAGTCGCGTACCCGGGGCAGAGAGTTTTTCTGCTTGGGTAAATACACTTTCCATGGGTGAAACCTGCAATGCCAAGTGTATTACCGTATAGCCGGCGTAATCTGCTTCAGTGCCGTCTTTGCAAAATACGCTTACATGTTTTTCCAACCCCAGTTGTTTGATAACGCGGCGGGCTTTTGGAACGCATAACGAGTTATTGTCTATAACCGTAACTTTCGCGCCGGTTACTTGGTGGAATAAAATCGCGCTGAACGGGCATGTTCCGCCGCCTACGCAAAGCAGATTGTCGTCATGTGTTATGTTTGCAAGAACCGCTTCTTTTTTGATTACGTTTATGTAGTATCCTTTGGCAAAGCGATACAAAAGCCCGGATTTTGCGGCTAAATTTTCAATTTTTTGGGTTAATTTCGTTAATTTCATTAATTTCATGCAAAAAGCCCCCCTATGTGATTTATTAAACCACCTGTAAGCAGTGCAATCAAAATAGTGGAAAGCGAAGTAATTATTGCAATCTTTGCATTAAACTCTTTTGCGAGAATTGCAAAAACCGAAAGGCAGGGCAAGTACAAAAGGGAAACCGCGCCACCAACGAAAGCTTGCAAAGATGTTAATTCCAATGCGGTGAGTGGCGCAACAGACATTTCGCGCCGCACAATGCCCAGAATAAGCGCGGTTACGGCTTCTTGCGGAAGGCCAAGCCACCCGCTGACAAGAGGCCCTGCGGCGTCGGCGATTATTCCCAAAAGTCCTGATTCTGCCAGAAGTGCAGCAAAAATTATGGCAATCATCATTGGGATTTCTGCATCTTTTAAGAAGTGTCTCATTCGAGTGAGCAATTTCCTGCCGTACGCCTTGGGGTTTGGAACAAGAAGATTGGGGATTTCCAACAAAAGCGGGTCTACCGTACCCTTTGTGAATTTTCCGACAACTGCCGTAACCGCAACAAAAATTGCAAGAGAAAACAGCATCATTGCGGGCAACAGCCACCACGCAAAATTTGAAAACAGAACAATAAGCGCGCCCGTTTGCGAAATACATGGGATTGCAAAACAAATTGCCGCGCTTATTACAATACGTTCCTTGCGTGATGTTGCGGCACGGCTGCCGATAATCGCAGGCACAGCGCAACCGTAACCCATGAGTATATGTATCAAACTGCCGCCCTGTATCCCCAACTTCCGCATAATATTATCAAAAAGTACGCTTACACGCGGTAAAAAACCGGTGTCTTCCAGAAATGTAAACGCAACATAAAAAAGCAGTACATACGGGAAAATCAAGGCTAAAATCCACTCAAAGCTTATTACAAAAACCCCGAATTCGCCAATTAAAATGTTCTGAAAAACGCCGTAAGGCGCAACTGCCGAAAAGAAATTTCTGAAAAAAGGAACAATTGCGTCATTTACAAAAGGCAGAAGAATAAATGCGCGTAAAAACCGCCCGCCACCAATAATTGTCCCGATTGTGACAGCCATGACCGCAAGCGCGATGGGAATACCCGGCAAAGGGCGCAACATTGCAGTTCCAAGCCTGTCGATAAAATTGGGCTTTCCCGGATTTTTTACCAGTACACGCCGGCTTATTTCCGCTGCGATTTCCCATATATTTTCCTGCGTAACCTTTTTGCTGAAAAGACATGAATTGCAATTTCCGCAATCGGTATGCTCGCGACTCTTCGGCGATTCCAGCACAGCAACAAGCCGGGCTTTAAGCTCTTCAAGCCCTTTTCCTTTTACCGCAACCGTTTCAATAACCGGTGCCCCAAGCTCGGCTTCAAGTAATTTTGCTTTAACCCTGACGCCGTGACGCTCGGCAACATCCATCAAATTAAGCACATACACCGTTGGGATGTTATAACTGCGCATTTCCAATGCAAGCCTTAGGTTGCGCTCAAGATTTGATGCGTCAAGCACGCAAATAGCAGCCTTCGCGTCGTTGTTCATAAACTTTGCCGCAACGGCCTCTGCCTCAGATGTTGGGGTTAACGAATAAGTTCCGGGTACATCAACCAGAGTGTAATCCTTGCCCCCGGCAGTAAATTTCCCCTCCATAAACGTAACCGTTGTACCTGCGTAATTTGAGCTGACGGCATGAATTCCCGTGAGTTCGGTAAAAAAAATGCTTTTACCCACATTGGGGTTGCCCATAAGTAAAATTTTCATGATGCGACAGTTTCTCTTACTGCAATTTGTGTCGCGATATCCTTGCCTATTGCAACTGCAAAAGAATCCTCTACCCGCAGAAGTACAGGCCCGCCCAATGCAAACCGACTTTGCACCGTCACAAATGTTCCAACGCGCAAGCCAAGATTTTCAAGCATTCCTATTTTTGGAACGGATGCTATTTGAAAAGCCTCACCCTTAGTTGCTTCGTAAAGATTAACAATTGAACAAGCCATAATCGCACCCCGTTTTGAAAGAAACCTTTTGATAAGAAGCTTGCTTGAAGAATGTTAGCATAGACTAACCGAATTTGTCAAGGCGGCCTTGTTTGAAATTTACGCAAAAACCGGTACAATACTTCAAAAGGGGTTTTTTATATGCGATACATAAAAGATTTAAGGGAAAACGAACGTGTAATAGAGCATTATTTATGCAAGAAAAAAGAAAGCCGTGAATCCCGGGCAGGCAAAACATTTTTGTCGCTGAAATTGCAAGACAAAACCGGGATTATTGATGCAAAAATATGGGAAATAACGGGTGATGTTCAGCCCTTTGAAGAGGGAGACATAGTTAAAATTGACGGCTTGGTCGGTTCTTATCAGAACGAGCTGCAAATGAAAATAACAAAACTGCGTCGCTCACGCGAGGGCGAGTACATCGAGACAGAGTTCATTCCGTCTACGGAAAAAGACATTGACGAGATGTTCGCAAAAATTGGACAAATTATAAAATCTGTAAAGAGTTCGTTTGTTAAAACCTTGCTTGAAAATATTTTTAATAACGAAGAACGCGCCAAGCTTTTTAAGGGCCACTCGGCGGCTATGCACATGCACCACAGCTACATGGGCGGGCTTTTGGAGCATACTCTTTCTGTGGCAGAAATTTCGATTTTTCTTGGGGCGCGATACAAGCATGTTAATGAAGATGTACTTTTAGCAGGGGCATTATTGCATGACATCGGTAAAATTTACGAGCTTTCTCCATTGCCCAATAATGAATACACCGACGACGGGCAAATGCTTGGGCATATCATCCTTGGCTTGGAAATGATAATAACGGAAATTACAAAAATACCCGACTTCCCTCATGAGCTTGCTTCGCTAATCAAGCACTGCATAATCTCACATCACGGCGAGCTTGAATTCGGCTCGCCAAAAATCCCCTCGACCCCTGAGGCAATGATTCTGCATTTTGCAGACAATATCGACGCAAAGCTCACAACTTTTGGTGAAATTATCGAAAAAGATACGGGAACGGGCAAGTGGACAAATTATCAAAAATCCCTTGCCCGTTATGTAAGAAAGCCGGGCAAACAATGAGGCCGCCGCAAAAAAACACAAGGCATGTAATCGAGGTGCTTGAGGCTACTGCAAAGGGTTTTGGAATAGGCAGTATTAACGGGTTTACTGTGTTTGTTGACGGTGGTTTGCCGGGTGACATTATTGATTCTCTTCTTGTTAAAGTAAAAAAACGCTATGGCTACGCAAAAATTATGGCAATAATAACGCCCTCGCCTTTTAGAATAAAAAGCGAATGCCCCGTTTCAAAAACTTGCGGCGGTTGCCAGTGGCAACACTGCGAATATTCGGCACAGCTTGGGTTTAAGAAAAAAATAGTGAGCGACGCATTTGCGCGAATTGGCGGAATCATAAACCCGCCCGTTTTTGATGTAATCGGCATGGAAAACCCCGCAAGGTATCGCAACAAAGCGGTTTTTCCCATAACCCCCGCAAAAAATAAAGACGGCTTTGCAATAGGAATGTTCGCGCCGCGCAGTCATCGTTTAGTTGAGGTGAACGATTGCCTAATTCAGCATGAATCCCATGTAAAAATACTCCAAGCATTAAAGGAACATATGCGTAGTTGTAAAATCACTGCATATGACGAAACCGCACATAAGGGGCTTGTGCGTCACATTGTCATACGAACGAGTTTTTCTTCCGGCGAAATTATGGTTGCGATTGTTGTCAACGGCAAAATTTTGCCCGGGGCCGAAGAATTTTGCGAAACTCTGACAGGGCTTGGTGTTTCAACGGTGCTTGTATCCCGCAACACTTTTAGGGGAAATACCATCTTGGGCAACCATTTTCAAATACTGAGCGGCTCGGGTTTTATCAGCGAAAAAATAGGTGAAGTCGAATATCAACTCTCTGCGCCGTCTTTTTTTCAAGTTAATCCTGTACAAACCAGGATTTTGTACGAAGTAGCTATCGCCCAAGCAGAAATTGCACCCGATTTTACCATTATCGATGCCCATGCGGGTGTGGGCGGTGTCGCGCTTTTTGCGGCAAAATCGGCAAAATCCGTATTGGGCGTAGATATCGTAGAAGCGGCAGTAACTGACGCGAAAAAAAATGCCGCGCTTAACGGAATCAAAAATGCAGAATTCGTTTGCGGCGCGGCAGAGGACGTTATTCCAAAATTAATGCAATCCGAAAATACTCGGCCAAACGTTATCTTCCTTGACCCGCCCCGAAAGGGCACCGACGCAGAGCTTTTAAATGCGATTATCTGTGCAGAAATCCCCAAAGTCGTGTACATTTCCTGTGACCCCGCAACCCTCGCACGGGATGTTAAAATTCTGGTCAGCGGCGGGTATAAGTTAATCGCCGCACAGCCCGTTGACATGTTCCCTTTTACGGGTAAGGTGGAAACTGTATCAGTGCTGCGAAGGACAGCTCCCAGTAAATCCTTGAATTTAAGCACGCTGTAAGGCATATTTTTGGTTTGAAAACTCTTGCCACTTTCCGCAATGGAGCGAGCCGGAAAAGTTTAATGAAGTCATGAAATTAATTGTCGCAATATAAAATTTGTAATATTTTGTTAATCCATTCGTTTGTCGTGGTAAAATTTTCAATTTTTATTGACACAGCGCGGTGGGCTGTGCTATAATTCTCTGCGTTGAAAAATTGAATATTTGTGTTTCGGTTGGGCAGTAAGCGTCTGCAATGATGCTTGGCTGTTTTCAAGGTGCAGAGCTTCAGGGTGTAGAGCTTACTATGGAGTTCTCTGCCCTTTTGTGCCTAACTGTGCTGATTTGCGGAAAACTTCGTTCGGGAGTTTTCCGTTTTTTTATGCCTTTTCTAAGTTTTGAAGACACACCCTAAATGGCAACTCGGATTATATTTTGAAAGGGGTAAATAATGATTTTCCAAAGTCTGAAAGTGAAAATGAGGGAGGCTGTACTTGCCGTTGCTCCGGTAACGCTTGTCATTTTTCTTCTTGGCTTCACCATTGTACCCATGCCTGTTGATGTTTTGATGCTGTTCTTGGTTGGGGCAGGGTTTGTTGTAATAGGGCTTGGCGTTTTCACCCTTGGTGCGGAAATGGCTATGACCCCTATGGGGGAATCGCTGGGTAATTACATCGTAAAGAAAAAGAATATTGCGTTTATGGTTTTTATGGGGCTGATTTCGGGTTTCATTATAACCATCGCCGAACCGGGATTGATTGTTTTGGCGGAGCAAGTGCCGGGCATTCCTTCGCTTACTTTAATAGTTACCGTTGCGGCGGGTGTTGGGGTATTTTTGGCTATCGCTTTTTTGCGAATGGTTTTGAATGTCCCGTTTCGGTACGTTTTAATAGTGTTTTATGGTCTTTTGTTCGTCCTTGCCATTTTTGTGCCAGGTGACTTTTTGCCCATATCTTTTGATTCGGGCGGTGCGACAACAGGCTCTATGACTGTGCCGTTTATTATGGCGTTGGGGGTGGCGGTGGCACGAAGTAACGGCAATGGAAAATCGGACAGTTTTGGGCTTATTGCAATTTGTTCCATCGGCCCGATTATTGCAGTTATGATTTTGGGGCTGATTTATACCCCTTCGGGTGCTGTAACTATGTACTTAATGGATATTCCGTCCTACGATTATGCCAATATGTTGCTTGCAGAGTTCCTTTACATGCTTCCTGTTTATATATGGGAAGTCAGCATTTCTCTTGCGCCAATAGTATTTTTGTTTACTGTTACAAAGTTATTTGCCATGAAGCTAAAAATTTTCGCCGCAAAGTCGTGGCAAGTGGGGCTGAATCAAGCAATTAAAATCTTTGTGGGGGTAGCGTGTACATTCGGTGGGCTTGTGCTGTTTCTGGCCGGTGCAAATGTGGGATTTTTACTTATGGGAAACCTGTTGGGCGAGCGTTTGGCGTTGCTGGATAATACTTGGTGGTTAATTCCCATAGGCATGGTTCTGGGCTTTTTGGTAATAACAGCAGAACCTGCGGTGCAAGTGCTGAACAAACAAGTAGCCGATATAACCGGCGGAGATGTTTCACGAAAAGCAATGGGATTGTCGTTGGCTTTGGGTGTTGCATTGGCAATAGGTTTATCCATGTTACGGGTGATTGCGCAGATTCACATAATATGGGTGCTGTTACCGGGATATTTAGTTGCCGTTGGTTTATCGTTTTTTGTTCCGAAAAAATTTACATCGATTGCCTTTGATGCCGGCGGCGTTGCAAGCGGCCCCTTGACTTCCGCGTTCCTTTTGCCGCTTGCCATAGGTGCGTCAACGGCATTGGGGGGCAATGTAGCCGCTGATGCATTTGGGCTTATTGCAATTGTAGCTTTAACGCCTTTGATTACAATTCAAATCTTGGGATTGCATTACAACAGAAAGCAAAAGAGGAAAAAGCAAAGCCCCGTACAGGACTAACAGACAAATTATTAACTTGCCCCATATTGGGGGCTTCATAGGGTTTTTGGATTGCGTCTATTGAGAAGAACATTTGGCTACCTCCCTGCTTTTGCATCTTTGCTGATATTTCTTGCTCTATCCTGCCATAGTTAACCAGAGTTTTACAAAGGTATGAAAAAGCCCTCTCGGTTTGCGCGAGGGCAAATCGGGAGAGCTTGACGCGACAATTGCAAAAAAGCCGCAAAGTGCCAAATAGCTACCTAAACACAGTAAAAGAGCCACTGACATGTATAATGCCCGACGGACCAATATTCATCATCCCAAAATAAGATTGGCGATGGTGTTCGGGCAGAAACAGAGAGCCCCATCCCGAACTGCTGGAATGGCTACCGTGCATCCAAAAGTTTCCATCGTTCCGTGAGAGAAATCCTGACCTCATGTTGCTGAAACCGTTTAGCGTAAAGCTGTAAGTTACTCTGTCGGGAAAGTGCAAGGGTCTGTTTAAATAAACCAATTGCTGACCGATACCGGGTGTACCCGAAAAGAAATGGGTTGATGAAAAGGGAATCAGGGATTCATATGCCGATGAAATATCTTCAAATACAATATCCTCCGAATCGGCATCTGTCATAACTTCACCAGGCAGCAACTCTATATAAATCGCACCTTCATGAGAACGCCCTGACAAAGCATTACAGAACAATTCGCACAGCCCCTGTTCTCTTAATGCCTGATAAAAACACTCTTCAAACAAAAGAGGAACTCCTTCGTTAGATACTCTTACCAAAAATTCCACCAAGAAAATTAAATCTGCCTCTGAGATTTGCGTGTCGTAAGCAAAAGATGAGCGTGTCAGCCTTGGAATTTCAAGAGCCCTTGCGTTCATGATGGCATAATTTCCGCAATGCGTTACCTCATACGAGAAGGGTTCAATGGCAAGTTTAGACATGCGCATTTGTTCACTTTCAAATGTGCGCAATGTCTCGTCAATGGAAACATTGAGTCCCATTCGTTCAAATTTGTAGGCATTTGCTTCTGCAAGGTCAGTCAAATATAAAAGCGACTCCCCTATATCTCGTGCAAAGGCAAGAGTTGAAACACTGAAGGTAAGAGCTGCAAACAAGAGAACACCAAATACTTTTTTCTTCATAAAAGCCTCCATTCTAAAGTTGTTAACACAAAAGGGATATTTGTGAAAGAAGCTCGATTAAGTCCACGCCACAGCAAACACCACCTCAGTCAAGAATCAAGAATATCGAACAAAATCAAAAAGTTCTTTCATTCTTGTGAGTACATAATATAACATAACAAACTGATGTCAATAGGTTTGTCGCAAGCCGCAAAAATCCGTCGTGAGCAACACACTCAATGGATGATTTT
>JGI24703J35330_11748420_pt1 | contig 15891 bp, 15 predicted proteins | sample TergutNt197P1_FD_35330 | JGI IMG/M metagenome (IMG submission 35330) | reverse complement strand
ATATCATTCTTGGCATAGTTTGTGGGATAGCTCCGATGGGTGCGTGGCTTGCTGTTACTGGTAATTTTGGCGGACTAAATCCAGTTTTCACTTATTTAATACGATTTAATGTTGTAGAGAGTTTTAACTATCTCGTTTATGCTTTTAAAAACGAAAATGCTATTTTCATCCCTATTTTTCTTTTTCTAGCTAATGCGTGTTGGGTTGCAGGATTTGATATAATTTACGCAACACAGGATTTTATTCATGATAGAAAATTTGGTATCAATTCAATTCCAGCTCGTTTTGGATTAATTAGAGCGTTGAATATCTCAAAATTCTTACACATAATAGTGGTTATTTCTCTTTTATTTGTAGGTTATTTCGCCCCAGAGCTTGGTTATTTATATTTTAGTACTATATTAATAGTAGCAGTATTACTTATTTATGAGCATTCAATTGTAAAACCTGATAATTTAACAAGAGTCACAATTGCAAGTTACAATATTAATGAAATTATTGGAATTTTGTTGATGGTGTTTACTTTAACAGATATTTTGATATTTTAAAAAATTCTCAGTGAGATTTCGTAAATTACGAATTCACACTGAGCGTTTTTAATTTATTCAAGTATAAGAAAATATTTTAACTATACCCCAACCGTTACTTACTGAAAATCCTCTGACATCAGGTGTTTGTATTATTAACCTATAGATTCCAGCAGTAGGAATATTAAAGTGAATCGAAGCTGACTGCAATGAAGATGACGCTGTAAAGTTACGATTTGACACGTCTGTCCAATTATTTGATCCAATTCTTCGTTGTAAAATTACAGAAAAATCCGGATACATAGCGTGTAATTCTCGATAATCAAAACTAAAATCAACACTATTACCTGAAAATGTAGGAGAGACTAAAAAGCCACGTGGTGAGTCTAACCATCGGTCTTGTCCATCCCAGCCTACAGCTCCACTCATTCTAAAAGCAAAATAAATTTCAACATTTCCATCTATAGATTCATCAACTATTTTGTTAGTCCCTATATTATTAAAGTTGAAAGCAATAAATAAATTTACTACTGATAATAATAATAACAATTTGATTACATGAAACACTCCCTTTATTTCGTTTTTAAATAATTATACCATAAATATCTTCAGAATCTTGTCATTATTTGTCGAATTTTTTAATTTTTAAGGAATATTTAAACAAACATTAATCTTTCTTTATTTACTGATAGTCTAAAAACGAAAGATAAAATATACCAATTATCGTATGTTAATGCGATGGGAATTAGTAATGTTGAATTTTTTTTCAATATTAATAACTTAAAAATTATAGATGGAATTACATTACTGGAATTTGAAAACGAGAATTCACCAGTTATTATTTCTAAAGAATTTGCAGAAGCAAATATTCTAAAAATTTCCGATGTAATTACGCTGCGGAACATTGTTCCAAAACTTGCGATAGGAGAGTATGATGAAAATTTTGATATTAATATTTCTACAAATATATACATTGAAAATCAGATAAATTTTCAAATTGTCGGTCTATTTGAATCTAACGATGATTCATTAGAATATAATAATACTATCTTCATTCCAGATACAACTGCAAGATATTCTCTGTTTTTTTACTTGGAAAAATCACATTTTTATACGAAAAAAATTCGAGGAAATGAAAAAATATGGGATGAATTTGAGCGTCAATTTTCTTATTATGACTCAGAAGAAAAACTACATAGAAACACTATTTTTGTATTAGAGGATGGTATCGATATTAAACATTTTACACAAAAAACAAATCAAATTTTAAGTCCTAAACATGAAATAAATATTGATTCTTTAGTCAACGATTAATTAAAATAAAATGATATAACCCTATAAAGTATTCGCTATTAACGAATTACTCATAGGGTTGTTTTTGGCTTCATTATTGACAATGAAATATATCAGTTGAAAATAATTGATTAATTAGATGTCTAGATTCTTCATGTATTTCAAATAAAATCGGTTCATACTGAATTCCGTTACTCGAAAAAGACGATATGAGATAATTATCATCTATAAATGCGAATATTAGGTGAGTATTCAGACTATTTCCGAAATGAATTACATTGTAATATTGTCTATAAGGATTAAAATCTTGAAAAAACTCATCCAGGTTTACATCAATCTGTCTGATTCTAATATTATCAAACTCATTATTAATATTACATCTACTTTTATCATTCGGTAAGAAATCAATTATGACATTGTAATCATGCCAACTCCAAAATTGATTATGGAAATAGTTGTTATTTCCAGGATACTTTAATGTAACTACATTCATAATTATAATATCATTTTCATGAATAATATCAAAATAAGAATTAATATCAGTCCAACGAGGTAATTTGAAGAATATAAACAAGCCGGCAAAGAAAAATATTGCGATAAAAAAGGTAATTGTTTTTTTAATTGTTGCTATCACCTCTTTTCCTCCTATGTTATAAACTAAGACCTTTACATTTTTATTTTATCACCTTTTTTCTACATTATCAATACATAAAATCAATACAGTAGCGCTTTTTTCACAAGAATTCCTAATTTTCAAAAAAAAAATCCGAGATTCTAAGAATTATAACCTAGAATCTCAGATTTTATATTGGCAAAATTATTGTAAAAGTTGTTCCTTCATTTGGCTCACTTTCTACATTAATACTTCCCTCATGTAAGTCGATAATTTTTTTAACAAGTGCCAAACCTAAGCCGTTTCCGTCAGTAGTTCTTGATGAATCCGCTTGATAGAATTTTTCGAAAATGTGTTTTTGTTGACTTGGGGACATACCAACTCCAGAATCCTTAATCACTATCGCAAACGTGTCAAATTCTAGAAATGAGCCTATTTCCAATGTGCCGGCTATATGTGAGAATTTTATCACGTTATGTAGGAGATTCGTCCAAACCTGAAATAATAAATCCTCATTTCCAACGCATTCCATCTCAATCAAATCAATCGACCAATCAATCTCTTTATCACTCCAAAGAGGTTCTAGTAAAATTATGGCTGCTCTTATTTGTTCCGCTAAATCGAACTTCTTTTTTTCGATTTTTCGATTGTTTTGTTCGAGTTTTGAGAGTTTTAAAATATTATCTGAAAGTTTTGTCAGTCGTTTCGTACTTTTGAGAATAAGGTCTGAATATTCGATTCGTTCATCAGATTCAATATCGGTTCCATTTATGAGAGTTGCGTATCCTTCGATGGCAGCAAGGGGCGTTTTAAATTCGTGTGATACGCTTCGTACAAAATCATTTCGTAATAGTTCTACTTGGCCTAATTCCTCAGCCATGGTGTTAAAATGTTTGTACATTTCTTTTATTTCACCTAGTTCGTTATTTTGGATGATTCGGTAATCGTAATGCCCTTCGGAAACTTGCTTCATGGCGATTTTTAGTTGATTTAGCGGTTTAAAAATTTTTTTATTTACCACACGTTCAATAAGAAATCCAAGTAGTAAACAAAATCCAATCGGATATAAAATTCGCAACCATGGGAAAACGGGCACAAATCCAATATAGGTCATCGTTCTAAAATAAATCATCACAGCGGTAATTATCATCGTTATAGATATTGTTCCAAAAATTACAAATGCGAAGATGAATGAGAGTTTTATATGTTTAGCTCCTTTCATTTTTTCACCGCTTTATATCCAAGTCCGCGCACCGTTAATATTTCAAAATCCGGATTATCTTTAAATCTGTCTCGTAGCCTGTTTATATGAACGTCTATTGTGCGGGTATCTGTTTCAACCTCAATTCCCCATATATCATCCATTAAATGTTGTCTTGTGAAGATTTTATTCGGATAGGATACCAATTTATATAACAAATAAAATTCTTTTTGTGGGAGTGTCATTTCTTCAGCCGATGTTTTAACACTCCAAGCATCATACAAAAATGACGTCTGACCGATTACAACTTTACGCTCTTTGATGATTTCAGCCCTTCTTAATAATGCTTCAACTCGTAAAATCATCTCGTTCACATCAATCGGTTTAACCATATAATCATCGATTCCACTTGCAAACCCTGCTTGTTTGTCATCGATTTCACCTTTAGCTGTTATCATTAGAATCGGAATTTTCTCATCCATTTCGCGTACCAAACTCGCTAATTCATATCCGTCCATCTTTGGCATCATCACATCTGTAATTATTAAGCTGACTGCAATTTCATCTAAAATTTCTAGTGCTATTTCCCCATTTTCTGCCTCGATTGTTTCAAATTGATTTTTTGCTAAAACAGTGACGAATAATTTACGTAATTCATAATCATCCTCAACTACCAAAATTTTTATCATAGATTTCACCTCTTTTGCTGCATCCAAATATGCTCGTTTATGTTTTTAACTTCATGTCTACCACGCGAGTCTCCACTTTTATTATTATAATCCATTATTGTAAACAGGATATCAACGAGTTGAAAAATTCATTTTCTTATGATAAACTAAAATAATAATAAATTTTTTAAAGGATGTTAACAATGAAAGTTTTAAAAATACTAACATTTATATTTTTAACTGTAGCACTAGTCGGAATCTTTTTTCCGTCACTACACTTTTCAATATCTTTTATGGGAAGTGAACATTTATTTAGCATATCCGTTTTTGACGTCTTTCAAGCTATGGCTGAACCAAGCGGCATTCCTGATATAACTAATTCTTTCGACTTTATGGGCATAGACAATCCGCTAGCAAATATAGGTCGCAGCATCATCGTACCAGCAATTTTATACGCACTTGCATTAATTTTTGTACTCGCTTCCTTAATTTTTACTAACTTTAAAAAGACTAATAATTTTGGATTGATTTTTTCAATTTTAAGTGTAGTTCTTGCAACTTTGGCTAGTTTTCAATTTACAAATCTTCCTCAAATTCTCGCAGACGGGCTAACGCAAATAGATGGTCTCGGTTTTATCTCAGCCTTTATTGACATCGCAAGTATCTTTAAAGTTAGATTAGGAATTGGCTATTGGTTGTTAATAGGTGGAAATATTTGTGCTATTTTAACGATGGCATTGCAGTTTAGAAAAAAGTAGAAAAGTTTTGAAACTTTTCATAACGGTCGAATTTTCAATCATTTTGTGTTATAATGAACATACGACTTTATTTATAAAAAGGTGAATTATATGAGAGAAGTAACAGTTGGAATTACGGGGGCAAGCGGTAGTATTTACGGAATCCGTTTAATTGAAGAACTTGCAAAACTTGAAATCAAAGTGCATGTCGTTGTAAGTAAAACAGCAGAAAAAGTTATCCCTTTTGAAACAGGAATAAATTTTTCTCAATTTATAAATCAACTTATCCAAAACGGTGCTAATATTGTGGTTGAAGATATCGATAATTACTTTGCCTCTATTGCTAGTGGATCTTATAAAACTGATGGAATGATTATAGCTCCATGCTCAATGGGTTCGCTTGCGCAAATTGCGAGTGGAATATCTTCAAGTTTAATGATGCGTGCGGCAGATGTTTGTTTAAAAGAACGACGGCCGCTTATTTTAATGGCGCGTGAAACTCCACTTAACACAATTAATCTTGAAAATATGTTGAAAATTACACAAGCTGGTGGACAAATTTACCCTGCTTGTCCTGGTTTTTATAGTCATCCTGAAACTCTTGATGATGCTGTTAATTTTATGGTCGGTAAGGTAATGGATGCTCTAGACATCGAACACAATTTATATAAAAAATGGAAAACAACTTAAAAGGAGCAAGCAAGAACATGAGACAATTTAATGGAAGAGTTTTAGAATTGCTCGCACCAGTAAAAACATTTGAAGATTTTTTAAAAACAATCCATAGTAAAGCAGATGCCGTCTATTTTGGTGGCAAAAAATTTAACATGCGCGTTCATAACAAGGATTACAATTTAACAAATGAAGAAATTAAAAAAGCAGTTGAAATTGCACACAGCCTTGGTAAAAAAGTTTATGTAACGTTTAATAATATGATGAGCGACTCGGAACTTGAAGATGCGGTGGAATATTTAAACTTTCTAGAAATTGTCGGCCCTGACGCAATAATCGTCCAAGATTTCGGTGCTTTACATTTAATTAGAACGTTAGGTCTAAAAATCGAATGTCATTTATCGGTGATGGCTAATGTTCATAACGAGCAGATGGTTGAAGAGGCTCTAACGTTAGGTGTTACTCGAGTTGTTTTATCTAGAGAAATTCAACTGCATGAGGTTGCCAGGCTCGTCGATAAATATCCTGAAATGGAATATGAATATTTTGTTCATGGTGATATGTGTACTGTTCATGGGGCTCAATGTTATATGAGTGCATCAGTTTTTGCAGGGAGTAGTAACCGTGGAAAGTGTATGAAACCTTGTCGTTGGAAATTTGAAAATGAATGTGGTGACTTAAATCATCCACTTGCTGCAAAGGATTTATCTTTATATCGTCATCTTCCTCAATTAATAAATTCAGGTGTAAATTCGTTCAAAATAGAGGGGCGAATGCGTGATGTAAATTATATGATAGAGGTAATCAATATTTATGCCGAGGCAATTGATCGTTATTTATCTGAACCAACATCTTATATAACAAACACAGAAGCGGTTCATTTTTTACAAGATAACCGGATTCGCAACATTTCTACAGCGTATGCGTTCAAAATTCCGGGTGCTGTAAATATTGATTCGGGTGGTCGAGAACCCCGAGTTTTTAGTAAGCCAACCGCTCAAAGAGAAATTACCCAAAATCTTATTGAAAAAGTCCGATCAAAATTAAGAGATTTTGATTTAACACAAATCCGTGAGAGTAAAAATACATCACCTGAAATCGCTGTAACGGTAAACGATATTGAAAGTTTTTACGCGTCAGTTGATGCGGGTGCAAATATTGTTTATTTACCGCTTGAGGTGTTTCGTCCGAGTATTCCTTTTACAATTTCTGAAATTATTGATGCTTGCGAACATGGATATAAAAAAGGGGTGTCTGTATATCTTGCACTTCCCCGTATGTTAAATAATCGACAATTTTTAGAGATTGATCAACTTGTTGAAAAATTAAAAGATTCTTATTTAAAAGGGTTACTTGTTAGCAATTTAGGTCAAGTGAGAAAATACCGTAATTCTGGTTTAGAATTAATCGGTGATTTTGGAATGAATGTGTTTAACCAACTTGCGAACACCTTTTATCAAGAACGAGGAGTTATGAGAACTACCGTATCCATAGAGTCGAATGCGGAAGTTTTGCAAAATTTTTTAGTAGGCAATCGTAATAAAACAGAAGTTATTATTCAAGGAAGTCCTGTTTTAATGTACATGGAGCATTGTTTAAAAGCTGCCCAAAATGGGATAACAAGAGATGACTGGTGTCTTGAACCTTGCATGAATGAGAATTTCGATATAAAAGACGTTGCTGGAAATATTCATCGTGTGCGAGCTGATCAATATTGTAAAAATCATATTTTACCGTTGGCTGACGTTTGTTTTGCTCCTATTTTGAAAGAGATTATTGGTTTTGGCGTTGATGTGATTCGCATTGAGGCTAAAGATTATACTCCTGATCAAATATTTGCTTTAGTAACATTGTATAAGTCGTTGCTTGAAAATGATATTGTTATGAATGAAGATTTAATTTTCCAAATCGAAAAAATCGCCAATTTGAAACAGAGTTTCCATGCGTTAATTTATTAGTAAAGGATGAGTATGATGTCAAACTTTTTAGGTCCAGGAAAAATTATCGATAAGAAAAAAGAATTTCAAGTTCCGTGTTCTTACCATTTTTATCAAGTTCCTCCTCAAATTGTTCGTGGTAAAATGCAATATGTATACGACCATAACAATAAAGAATATCTCGATTGCTTTGCCGGCGTTTCTGTGATGAATTGTGGGCACTGTAATGAAGAAATCCTAGATAAAACAATTGATCAGATGAGAAAACTTCAACACATGACTTCAATTTATTTAACTCAGCCTGTTGTTGAGCTTGCTGAAAAACTTGCAACTGTTACACCTGGTGATTTGAAACGTACATTTTTTTGTTCGACTGGATCGGAGGCAAATGAGGGTGCGATGTTACTTGCGAAATTATTTACTGATAATCATGAATTTATTGCGCTTGATTTAGGTCTTCATGGTAGAACACAGCTTACAATGAGTGCTACCGGTATTGGGATGTGGAGAACTACTGCAACGCCAAGCGGGGGTGTCCATTTTGCACCAAATCCTTATTGTTATCGTTGCCCTTTTGGAAAAACTCCAGAAACTTGTAATTTCGCCTGTGTTGATGCAGTAGAAAAAGTCATCACTCGCAATACTTCGGGTCGCGTGGCTGGGATGATTGTTGAACCAATTCAAGGAAATGGCGGTATGATTACACCGCCAACTGGCTATTTTAAAGCGTTAAAAGCAGTTCTTGATAAATATAATATTCCTTTAATTGTAGATGAAATTCAGACAGGTTTCGCTCGTACTGGTAAAATGTTTGCGATTGAACATTTTGATATTGTACCAGATGTATTGACGGTGGCAAAAGCCCTTGGTAATGGTATACCGATTGCTGCTTATATAACGACTGATGAGATAGCGACTAAATTTACTCGACCATCAGCCTCCACTTTAGGAGGAAATCCTGTTTCTACTACTGCAGGAATTGCCGTTTTAGATTATATTAAAGATTATGATTTATGTGAAAATGCAAGGTTGCGTGGAACTCAACTTAAAGATGGATTACTCGAATTGCAAAAAAAATATCCTATTATTGGAGACGTTCGCGGTATAGGATTAATGGTTGGTGCAGAACTTGTCCTTGAAGATAAAGCTCCCGCTACACTAGAAGTTGATATCATCTTAGAAAAATTAAAAGATCGCGGAATTTTACTTGGTAAGAATGGAGAATATCGGAATGTTTTAGCGTTTCAACCTCCTCTTGTAATCACAGTAGATGATATTACGTTTTTAATCGAACAATTAGACGAAGTATTTAGTGAGGTTTAGATATTTTTGGATATCTAGACTTTTTTATATATAATTATCATATACATCTTTTTAGTTTTAAATGTGACGCTTTATTCTAATAGAATAAAATTAATTCAACTTTTTGTTAAAAACATGTTGACAATTATTTAAAAATAGATTATATAAGTATGTAAATTTTTACAAAAATAAAGTTTGGGAGAGATTTGAAATGAAAATTAAAAATTTGAATGTCCTACAATTAATTATTTATTCTCTTCTCTTAACGATTTCTATCTTGAGTTTTCATTCTTTATTGCAACTATCCTCTATTAGGAATAAATTATCAAATGAACAAATTTTATTTCAACCGTTCAAATTGATATTGAAAGTTTAAGTTTCTCGCAGATGTTTGATAATTCAATTGAAAATATTACGAATTGGAATGAAATAATCAATTTACCACAAATCAATTCTGTCCAATATAAACCATCAATTGATGTGGTTACTAATTATTCGATAATAATATAACAGAAAATTCTTTAAATCGAGCGATAAATTATACAATTAGTTTTGCACGATTACAACCTGTGCCTTTATCACTACAGAATATGCAAGAATTAACACAACTTCATACACCATTGATATTAACTTGTATTATAATAGTAATTTATATTGCAATTCAATCAACCTTAAGTTTAAAAAAGCGATAAAATTTAAAAAAGTAACCACATGATAATGTAGTATCACGTGGTTGCTTTTTAATATTTAAACATAAAATTGAATACCATCAAATATAATTACATTTCTTTCATCTATTATTTTTTGAAATTCTGGAGATGTAGCATAATAATCGATAACATCAACTTTTATTGCAAGATCTGATTCTTCAAAAGTTTCTTTTATACGACTCAGACGACTTAAACCTAACTTTTCTTTATTTTTATTAAAAAACACTAAGTCTAAGTCGCTGTACTTTTTGTGAGTCCCTTTTATTCTCGAGCCAATTGCTAAAACTTTAGTATTTTTTGAATGATCGATTAAAATTGACTTGATTATTGATAGTTCTTTTTCTGTTAATGATATCATAGCAAATTCTCCAAAGTTTGTGTGAATCGTTCGAATTCTTCATAAAACGAGTATGCAATTGAACTTACCTCTTCTGCTATGTTTTCATCATAAGAATGAGATGTTTCGTTTCTTGCATCTGTGAAAGTAATCCATTTTTCAAAATCGTCAATTAAGCCAATTAACAACGCTTCTCTAAATATTACTCTTTTACTACGGCTTACTTCTATACCTTCTCTAGTTAAAAAACGGAGCATAAATCGTACAGCTAATTCATAACTAAATTCAAAATGTTGGATTAATGCTGCACGAACAACATGATTTTCATAATCATCGAGCTCAACTTTATTTTTAACATTATTTGCATATTTTATCATTTTTTTATACGCAACGAGAGCTCGCTTTAAGCCTGTTATATCTAATTCTTCATTAAATTTCATCATCTAACCTCCGATAAATAAAAATGTACCTTTTTCTATATTGTATCACATAATACCTGAAATTACAGTAACGTTCGTAATTTGTTTCAAATCTCATTATATTTTTTAAAATATCAAAATAAAATACGTGTTAGTTTCACTAAAAGAGTGGAAAAATTGTTTAATTTATGGTAAAATTTCTAAAATAAGATATACTGGGTGAGGAGCGACCAAAATGGAAATGACAGTTGATTTACCACCAGCAGACGTTACAATTGAGTTGATCCTTGCTAAAGTAGGAATCTATGTTAAAGATGCTGAAAGTTTAAATATTATAAAACGCGCATACGAACTTGCTGAAAGTCAACATACAGGACAATTACGCAAATCAGGTGAACCGTATATTTTGCACCCACTTGAAGTTTCATATATGTTAGCTATGTGGCAAACAGGTCCAAAGACAATAGCTGCAGGTCTTTTACACGACGTTATCGAAGATACAGATATTTCAAAAAAACAACTGGAAAATATGTTTGATGAAGATATCGCAAATCTTGTAGATGGTGTTACTAAGTTATCACAACTTGCATATAAAACCAAAGAAAACGTTCAAGCAGAAAACCATCGTAAAATGTTGCTAGCTATGAGTAGAGATATTCGCGTTATTTTGATAAAGCTTGCAGACCGTCTTCATAATATCCGGACTTTAAAACATTTAAGACCCGATAAACAGATTCGTATCGCACAAGAAACAATGGACATATATGTTCCGATAGCTCACAGACTTGGGATGTTTCAAGTTAAAGCAGAATTTGAAGATACATGTTTAAGGTATTTGAAGCCAGAATCATTTTATGAAATTGTTCGTTTGATGAACCAAAAAAAGAGTGAACGCGAAGATCATGTAAACCGGATGATTACTAGAATTTCTGAGTATCTTGCTTTAGAAGGATATCAGTATAGTATTAAAGGACGCATAAAAAATATTTACTCTATTTATAAAAAAATGGAGAGTGGTGAAAAAGATTTCGGTGAAATTTATGATCTTTTAGCAATTAGGTTAATTGTCGGCACTCTTCAAGATTGTTATGGTGCTTTAGGTGTTATTCATGCGAATTTCAAACCGATTCCAAATAGATTTAAAGACTACATAGCAATGCCAAAACCGAATATGTACCAATCACTTCATACCACAGTTATTTCACAAAGTGGTAATATTTATGAGATTCAAATTCGTACCAAAGAAATGGATGAGATTGCTGAAAAAGGTGTTGCAGCTCACTGGGCATATAAAGAAAATGCTCGCACAACTGCTCAAGAACAACGCGAAATTCAAGATAAATTAAAATGGTATGAGGCATTAAATACTTATGAAGATGAAGTGGCTGATGCTGAAAATTTACTAGAATTTGTAAAGGAAGATATTTTTAACGCAAATGTGTATGTATTTACACCCCAAGGCGATGTTCTAGATTTTCCTCCTGGTTCAACACCGATAGATTTTGCTTATCGAGTACATACAGATTTAGGACACAGAACAACTGGTGCAATTGTAAATGGGCGTATTGTCCCACTAACATATCATTTAAAAATGGGCGATGTCATCGAAATAAAATCGAGTCGTAATTCATTTGGACCTAGTGAAGAATGGTTAAACTTTGTAGGAACATCACAAGCGAGAAGTAAAATAAAGCAATTCTTTAATAAAGCTAAACGTCAAGATAATTTAGTTCGTGGTGAAGAACTCTTCTTAGCGGAATTAAAGACAATGGAAAAGTCGTTTTCAGACGTAAAACTTTTAGAACTAGCTTCATTTAATAAAAAAATTGTTGTTCAAAACTGGGATGATTTATATCATGAAATTGGTCGCGGAAATGTTACGCCAAGGCCAATGTTAGAGCGTTATTTTGAAAAAGATGTAATTGTTGATGAAGGTGCTCTTGTTGCAGAGATTAATGATCGAAAAAAACAAGTGCGTGCAAAAAATAAATTCGGTATAATTGTCGATGGTCTTGTTAATGTAGATATAAAAATTGCTAAATGTTGTAATCCTGTTCCTGGAGATGCGATAAGTGGCTTTATAACGAAAACAACTGGAATAGCAATTCACCATAGCGAGTGCCCTAATTTGAAAGAAAAATCTCGAATGGTTGATGTGTGGTTTGCTGATGATGTAAATTCACTTTTCACCGCAAAAATAAGGATAAAAGCACTAGCTCGCAAAAACATTTTAAGTGATATAATAGGGAAATTATCAAGCATAAATATAAATATCGAAAATCTCAATACAAATACGATGCGAGAAACTGCGACTATTGATTTAGAATTGTCTATAAACAATCTAGAAACGCTAAATCGAACTGCTGCAGGACTTCGCGCCGTAAAAGACGTATTTTCTGTTGAAAGAATGATGGGTTAAAAAATCGATTCTATTGCAAGAGTCGATTTTTTTGATAAAGTTAATTTTAAGAAGGTTGAAATCATATACTAGTTTTATAATTTAAAAGTGTGCATTCCTCAAAATGCACACTTTTTTTGATTACTTCTGATATTTTTCTTCTTCAATCTCACGATAATAATCCATTTTTGCACGGAAAAGATCCCCGTTTGTCGGTGGCGTATAAGTTATAGCATTTGCTCCCGCTTCAATCGTTTCTTTAATCGATTGTTCTGTAGGACCACCTGTTGCGATAATTGGTACATCAGGAAATTTTTTACGGATTTCTCTAACAACTGCACTCGTTTTTGCACCACAACTCACATTTAAAATATCGGCACCAGCTGCAAGTTTACTTTTTATATCGGAAAATTCTGATAAGATAGTAATGATAATTGGAATATCGATATTATCACGCACATAAGAAATTGTTTCATCATTGGTAGGTCCATTTAAAACAACACCAATCGCGCCCTGAAATTCGGCATGAAGCGCAATATTGGCAGACCTTTTACCGTGAGTCATCCCGCCCCCAACACCACAAATAACTGGAATATCCGAAATCGACATAATCGCTTGAGTAATCGTCGGCTGAGGCGTGAACGGATACACTGCGATTACAGCATCCGCGTCCGTATTTTTGATAATAGCTACGTCCGTGGTAAAAATAAAAGATTTTAATCTTTTTCCGAAAATTTTTATTCCGCTTGCTTCCCTAATAACTTGGGGCATTTTAACATAATTATTTCGAAGTGTTCCGTCGATAACTGGTATTTTACGCGGATTCATTTTTGTATCCAAGCTCATCACCCCATAAAAAGTGTTTTACTCTATTATTATAATCGTTTTCTACACGTTTTTCAAGAGTGTAATACATAATTTTTGACAAAATCAGACAGTATATAAATATAACTCAACAAGGAGGAAATTGTATGTTACATCCACAAGATAATAAAAAATTAAAAAAGAAAGCTAAAATTAAATATAACGCTGATGCTGAAACTGATGTCTTTGATTATTATAAAGATGAGGAGCCTTTTGAAAAGCAGTTTCGTGCTACTTAGTTTAATGCGTTTCCATATGTAATGCAAATATAGTTGACTTAATAGAATCAATCGATCCAAAATTTCGGTTTGGTTCTTTTATTTATGGCAAAATTCGACAAGAAAACACTTATCTTTGAGAACAATTTAAAAATAGTTAACACTTTTTTAACATAAAAACCCTTACAAGTTTGACACTTTTTGAATTCCATGCTATTATAATAGTGTCGTAAGCTCAGTTCTAGATAGTTTGTACGGCAATTTTTGCCTACAAACCGATTACTTTCTTGTGTTACATTAGACAATATAAGGAGGTGAGCTGTTATAATGCGCTAGCTTGTTATTAGCTAACGGTCGCGTTATGACAGACACATGCAACTAAAACGAGATATCACAGGTGGGATTATGTCAATTGGAGTAATCGCCACTAGTATCTTCGCCATTATGCATTCTAACTTGACTGAAGTAAACATGAATGAAGTAACCATTGTCGAAAATGGTGAGCGAAATACAATCACAACAGAAGCTTTAACGGTTCTTGATTTAAAAACAGAGGGTCATTTTACTACTATTGGTGAGTTCGATGAATTTAGCGTCGTTCTTGAAGATGAAGTATATGATGGTATGGAAATTGAAATTGTCCGTGCTTTCCCTATTATTTTAAATGACGGAGGCGACAGAGTCGAGATCATGACGGTCGAATCTGATGTGTCAACTGTGCTTAATAAGCACAATATCGAGTTAGGTGAGGACGATTTACTCGAGGTCGTTATGTCACGTACTAACTCATTAGGTGAAGAAATTCAGTTAAACTCACGAATTCTCGGTTCATTTATTAATACAGAATTCGAAGTAGTTATCACTCGTGTTACGTTTGATTCAAACACAACTTCAGAGGAAATAACGTTTGATACCGAATACTTTTATACTGCCGAACTTCCATTAGGGGAAAGAGAAGTAAGAGTAGAAGGTTCACCTAAAATTCTAGAAACAACTATAGATACCGAGTACCATAATGGTGTATTCTATAGAACAGTTAACGAAGAAACAATCATCGTTGACGAAGGTGCCCAAAGGGTGGTAGCAATTGGTACTTATGTGCCAGCGCCACCGCCACCACCACGTAACGTTAATACTACAACTCCTGGAGAAGGAGCAAGTCTTGATACATTCACAGCGAGTGTAACTGCGTACTTGCCTAATTGTGCAGGTTGTTCAGGTATTACCGCAAATGGTACGGATGTTCGTAACAATCGTACTTTCTATGATTCTGGATTCGGAGTCGTTCGTATCGTAGCTGCGGACAGACGATTCCCATTCGGTACAATCATTTACGTTTCCGGCGTTGGTAATGCCATCGTTTTGGATAGGGGGAGCGCAGTTACGGGGAATATCCTAGATCTTTTAATGCTCGAAGGACAAGACCCGTGGCAATTTGGTAGACAATCTTTACAAGCACAAGTCCTAAGACATGGTTGGTAAAAAATTAAGTTTTAAACTACTTGAATTACAACTAAAACAACCTTGACTTAAGATCGTAATCACTTATAAGTTGCCGCACAATCGATGCCATTTGAGTCGATAGGTGTAAATAACAATTTTATAATTAAACTCGCTCGAGATTTAAATTATAAAATACCGCAACTTCGCATAAATAAATAGTTTGAATAATGTATCGCTTCAATTAACGAGAGTACTTACGACAAAGTTTCATATAGGACAAGCGACAAGGTTTGCTTAGTCCAATGCGAAAAAACTCATGACCCAATAGAAATTCTGCCAAGCCATGAGTTATCTAGTTCGTTGATATGAACATTGCTATATAACTATTTCCGCACATTTAGTTCTTTTAAACTAAATGTGCGTTTTTTTTATTTCATTTTTAAATACTCAAGTTCATATAATTTTAAAGACGAAGACTAACGTCTTATCTGCTGATGAAATTTTGAAGGGGGGATTATTGTCATAGACAATGATGTACCCCAAAAAATTATC
>JGI24703J35330_11748421_pt1 | contig 15903 bp, 12 predicted proteins | sample TergutNt197P1_FD_35330 | JGI IMG/M metagenome (IMG submission 35330) | reverse complement strand
TCTATAAATTTGTCAATTTAATTTTATCGTTAGTTTTTTGCAAACTTTTTGTTGATATCACTCGAAAAGCTGTTATACTTCTAAATGTAAAGTTACTGCGTGGGGGGACGCGAATTATAGAAGGGGATGATTTAGATGAAAAATCTAAAATTGAAAAGCAAAATCATGTTACCTACTGCGGTTCTTATAATCGCGCTCCTGGTTATAACCTTAACCTTCACGGTCACGCAGTTCAGCTCGTTCAACGACTATCTTATTGAACAAAGGCTCGAAGCCGTCACAAACAGTGTTCGTTACTTAATCGACGATACACGGCAAATGGTTATCGATGTGGGGCTTGCAGTATCTTATGACCCACGGCTTCCGCAGGTTATGCTTACCGGCGACACGCAAGAAATTCTAAGGGTTAGCCGAATACTGGCTGAGGAGTATGGAGTTACTTATATCACGGTTGCGGGTGCGAACGCATATGTTCTTGCGCGTACCGACGAACCCGACAGATATGGTGACATGATACGTACTGTCTCATTATTGGAGGCTTTAGATGGTATTATTTCTGTAGCTTACTCGCCTGTGGGTGAACGCCATATTCCCATTCGGGCTTCTGTGCCTATATTCCATGACGGAGAAATTATTGGTTTAGCCGTTATCGGTTACGCGCTGGACACTCCAAAAGCCGTAGAAACACTAGCACGAAGGCATAACGCAGATTTTACAGTATTCATTGAAGATAGCGGAAGATTCCGCAGGGTTTCGTCTACAATGACGGACGAGCGCGGAAACAGCGTTGTTGGTACTTATATGGAAGACGAACATTTGTTGAACACTGTTTTCCGCCAAAGAAATGAATATCAGGCAAATGTCACCCTCTTTGGTGAAGACTTCAGCGCGTTTTATATGCCCTTATATGACCCGTATGGCGATGTACTCGGCACAGTTTTAATGGCTCTTTCTTTAGCCGAAATTAATGCGGAGCAAACCACTGTTGTTGCATTGGCAATTGGTATAAGCGCGATTGGAGTTATAATTGCACTTGCTGTGCTTTACTTTATTTCAGGAAGCATAGCTAACCCGATTAAAAATCTTGTTACCCTTGTTTCAGATGTTTCAAAGGGCAGACTTAATGTTAATGTCGACAAGAGCAATCTTTCTAAAGACGAAGTTGGCGAATTAACTACGGATGTTCTTGAAATGGTCGATATTATCAAGTATATCGTTAGCGACTTATCAAAAGCTCATTCGGAATACATGAAAGAAGGAAATATGCATCACCAAATCAACACTGACATTTATCAAAATTCTTTCAAAGAGGTAATCGAGCTTGTTAACAGCCTGCTTTCACAAACTACTAAGGATATTTCAAGTATGGCTGAAGTGGTAGACAAAGTAAGCGAAGGTGATTTTGATATAACAATGGATGCCTCATTGTGGCCGGGTGATTGGGCAGTTATCCCCAAAGCAATTAACCATCTAATAGACAATTTAAAAGCTGTAAGCGCGGAAATCAATGAAATGATTAATCACGCGGCGGTTCTTGGTGACTTGCACTTCATGATAGATGCAAATAAATACAATGGCGACTGGGGCAAATTAATGCATGGGCTTAATCAAATAGCTGCCGCCGTAGATGCCCCTATCATTGAAATAAGAGATGTAATGGGAAAACTATCAAACGGCGATTTCAGCAAAAATGTTTCAGGGGATTACAAAGGCGACTTCTTACAAATAAAAGATGCCGTAAATACCACCATAGAAACGCTCTTGGGCTATATTACAGAAATCACCAACACATTAACCTATGTATCCAAGGGCGACCTTACGCATTCCATCAGCCGCAACTATGTAGGAAGCTTTGGCGCGATAAAAGATTCTCTAAACAATATCTCCTCAACCCTAAACAAAACAATGTCCGAGATTACAGCTTCGTCTGAACAAGTTCTGGCAGGTGCAAAACAAATTTCTGCCAGCGCGTCAGACCTTGCAAACGGTGCCCAACAGCAAGCAAGCTCCGTTCAAGAATTAAATGCAAGCATAGACCTTATCAATAAACAAACAAAACAAAACGCAGAAAACGCCTCAGAAGCAAGCACTCTTTCTAATGCCTCAACGGTTAACGCAGAAAAAGGCAATGACTCCATGAAAGAAATGCTAACAGCAATGTCACAAATTAAAGACTCATCTAACGATATTTCAAAAATAATTAAAGTAATTCAGGATATCGCATTCCAAACGAATCTTCTTGCACTAAACGCCGCTGTAGAAGCCGCCCGCGCAGGAGAACACGGCAAAGGCTTCGCGGTAGTAGCCGAAGAGGTAAGAAACCTTGCAGGCAGAAGTCAGACCGCCGCCGCAGAAACTACAGGGCTTATTGCTAACTCCATAACCCGCGTAGAGGCCGGCTCTACCATAGCAGACTCCACATCGCATTCCCTTGACACCATCGTGAAAAATGCCAACGAAGTTCTGAACATCATCCAAAACATCTCCACCGCATCAATAGAGCAAGCCGAGGCAATCTCTCAGGTAAGCGTCGGTCTCTCACAAATCTCGCAAGTGGTTCAATCCAACTCTGCTGTATCAGAAGAAACCGCCGCCGCCTCAGAGGAGTTGAATTCGCAAGCCGAACTGCTTCAGCAGCTTGTGTCGTACTTTCAATTGTAAAAACCAACGCTCTACGGCATGATGTAATAATTAAAATAGCTATAAGGAAAAAGCCTCCAACTGTTGATATTGGAGGCTTTTTTTATTGGCGGCGAAGTGACCCTTCTCTTTTTATATGCTATAATGAATCTGTACAAAATTTATATATTTTTACTCGGGGGGATTTGAACATGTACTCGAAAGATAAAATGATTATTGGCATCAGAGTAAGGCTTGCTTTACCACTCGCACTGATTTCAGTAATCGCAATCGTCACTACTGCCTTAATCGTTACAAGAATACAGGATATATCATCGGTTATAATTTTATCGTCAATTGTTGGGGCAGTTGTCGGAGCAAGTATCTTTGGACTGATAAGCAGAGTTGCCTATTCCATAAATAAACTTAATGAAGCCGCCGCGAGGCTTGGACGCGGCGAAATAAATGTAAACCTGCCGCCTGTGCAGTACAGTGAAATTGGGCTTTTGGCACAATCTCTTGGAGAAATAAACAGAAATCTTTCTACCCTTTCAAATGAAAGCAAACGAGTTTGCGACGAAATCACGAGCGGTCGTTTAAGCACCATCGGCGACGAAAGTCTTGTACCAGGTGCTTATCGCGGCATTATTTCATGTGTAAACGATATTAGCAAAAGTGCCGCAAACTGCTTGGACGGAATTCCATTTTCTGTTTCCGTGCTGGACGACCAATACCGATTTGCATTTGTAAATAAAGCGGCACAATCCGAAGGTTATGACCCGGAAGAAGTATATGGTGTATGTATTTTAGATAGTTTACTTCCCGAAGAAGCTAAAGTATACAAAGATTTTCTGGACACTACCGCCAGAACCGGAGAGCCTGAATACTATCGCTCAAAATACTATTCCCCCGCAAAAGGTGATGTTGAATGCCGCTTGGGCTTAACGGCTCTTAAAAATGCTGAAGGAAAGATAACAGGATACTTAGAAACGGTTAACGATATCACTTCACAAATTCGCGCGCAAGAAAAATCAGAAAAAATAACAGTATATCAAGATGCCGAAACATTAAGCGTAACTCAAGCCTTGGAAAAAGGTTTGGTTAATGGGTATTTACAATTTTCTTACGAGCCATGCCTTTCCGACGACGATACACAGAAAACAGCACAGGCATATGTAGGGATTATGAATGCGATGACCACCGCCACAAAAACCATAAAAAGCTATATCGACGAAATTACCGACGGACTGCGGACAATAGCAAAGAACGATTTCACTGTAAAAATTAACAGAAATTACATTGGAGATTTCGCGCCGATAAAAGAATCTATAGAGCTGATTATCGGCTCTGTAAGCTCGCTAATAAACGAAATCTATTCAGCTACCGGGTATGTTGACGAAGGCGCAAGCAATATAGCCAAATCTGCCCAAGAATTAATGATAAGCTTTGAAATGCAAGCTACCGCTATGACCGAAGTGCGTGCGGCAATAGGTGTTCTAACCGATAAAACGCATCAAAACGCCAAAGACTTGCAAAACATGGGCGAACTTTCTAATCAAGTGAAAGATGCCGCCGATGTTGGTTCGCATCACATGGAAGAAATGACTGCGGCAATGGAAGGCATACAGCAGTCTTCGCAGGAAATCGCCAAAGTGAATAAAATTATAGAAGATATTGCTTTCCAAACCAATCTTTTGTCAATAAACGCATCGATAGAAGCCGCTCGCGCAGGAGAGCATGGCAAGGGCTTTGCCGTTGTTGCGGAAGAAGTGCGCAATCTATCGCGGCGCAGTTCTGATGCCGCGAAGGACACATCAGAAAAAATCGCAACTTCATTAGACCGCGCAAACGAAGGCGTTGCAAAATCAGAACAAGCCTCTGACGCATTGCATACAATTGTAAAATTAATGAACGATACGGCATCCGTAATAGCCAATGTTGTGCAAGCATCCGACGAGCAATCAACAGAAATAGAGACGCTTCAAAGACATATAGAGGATATTTCCGTAGGCGCAGAGCGCAACACAGAATCTGTTCAAATAAATGCCACGGTTAGCGAAGAATTATCCGGCCAAGCAAGCATACTGATGTCCTTGGTAGACAGGTTCAAAATAGTACGCGCCTAAAGGATTAAGGAATTGTCCGAAAATAAGTTGACGATTTAGGCGCAGGATTTTTGCGCAAAAGCAAGGAAGCAAAAACCGCGTGCACCCGGAGGTGCGTAAGGTTTTTGGTGACGCAGCAGTTGTGCAAAAAGACAAGCGTAAACGTCAAGTTATTTTTGGACAGTTCCTAATGCTTGTCCCAGTCCGTCGATTATTCCTATATCCTCCGAGGTGGCAGTACCCGTAAGGGTTACTGTGTCGCCCGTAGTGATACAGCCAAACAGAAAGGGCAGCCCTGTTTCCGGCCCAAGCGCGAAAGACATTACATCAACGCGCTCTTGCAGTTCTTTAGGCAAAGTGATTACGCCTAAATTGGAAAGCCCGGTACTGCTTCCCCCATACAGGCGATTTCCTACATCTATAATGCCTTGCTGTTTTTTTGCAGAAAGCGGCATTTTATCTGCCTTATAAACTAACCCTTGCACTTCGCTCATGATATTTTGGATATAATTGGGCGTAAGTGCCATAAACTGGCTTTTTATGCCGCGAGCCATGTGGGTAAAATCTACTGACTCCGGCATGGTGATGATAATATGTGATACAAAATTTTGCATGGTTTTGCTTGGATAATATGGTCTGCAATCAATGGGCACATGTATGGTAATAGGCAAATCACTGCCATCTTTTGCCCTTTGCTTTGCAAACTCGTTAAAAATTTGGGCAGCAATGTATCCTGCCACGGTTACTCCGTGTTTTTTAGCCGAAACCTTTAGCTTTTGCAGGTTAAATTTATGGATTTTGGTTCTCGTTGTAACAGGCTCAAATTTTGGAATGTAAACATCAATGGGCATTGGTGTTGTATATTTTCTCATATCTGCATATCGTACATAGGCATCTTCTGTCTCTTCGGGCGTGGTAGGGTCGTTGACATTGATAAACCCTTCATTGTTCACCTCTACCCCAAGCAGATGGTAATATCGAATTAACAGCGAAACAGCTACAGGTGCTAAGGTGCGCCCATCGCAAACAGAGTGGGATATTTCCAATGTAAAATGCCGCTCGCCATAAATTACCCTCAGCAAGTGGTCATCATCTTTAAAATATCTCAAAGGCTCTGCAATATCGGCCTGCTTCTTGATTACAGGCGGGCTTGGAAGCTCTTCGTTGTAATACCAAAATGGGCTTTGTTTCTTGCACACGTTAAAATGCGGCAATCGCTTTGCAATATCGTTGACCGCTTGCTGTAGTGTTTCCGAACACAGCGACTCGTTCAAATGCACTGAAATGCTAAACACACCGGGGTAATCTTCGTTTGTAGCCGCACTATAAAACTGCCCTATGTAATTAAGGGGGAATTTTTTCATAAAAAACATCTCCTAATCTTTTGTATGCATTTCTAATTATATCTGAATCTTTGCAAAAATCAACAATGCGCAAGTTCAAAATTGACATCCAAAAAATTACTGGGTATAATGCCCAACAGCTCGTGCTAGTCGGGGAAGTAGCGGTTCCCTGTAGCTTGCAATCCGCTATAGCAAGGGTTATGCCTGTATCGAGGCTCCTTCTCTTTGGGGTCTGCCCTATGTAAGTAGCGTTGACGGTCAAGTCCTGCGCAATGAACCCTCGTGAATCGTGTCAGGTTCGGAAGAAAGCAGCACTAAGCAAGTGAGTTCATGTGCCGCAGGGGTGCTTGACCTGAGCCAACTGCATAGGTAACGCTTGGGGGGAAATGTCAAAGTCAGGCGCACGAGCTATTTTTTTGAATAAGCCACCGCCAACAAGCACAAAATAAGAATATGGTGGTTAATAATGAACAATAAGAAAATCGTAAGCTGTGGCGGCGTGGTAATTTTTAGAAACAAGGTTTTGGTACTTTACAAGAACCAGAATGGTCGGCACATAGGCTGGGTAATGCCAAAGGGAAGCGTGGAAATCGGCGAAACATACAAAGAAGCCGCTCTCCGAGAAGTAAAGGAAGAAAGCGGCGTAAGTGCGCGTGTAATAAAATATTTGGGTAAAACCGAGTATACGTTTAAAGCAAGCGAGGAAGAAATAATATCAAAAGCCGTACACTGGTATTTGATGACAACGAATTCATTTAAATGCAAGCCCCAAGCAGAAGAATTTTTTGTGGACGTAGGTTTTTACAAGCAACACGAAGCCTACCACCTATTAAAATTTCACGACGAAAGACAAATAATGCGAAGAGCTTTTGAAGAAAAAGAGAGGAGGAGTGCAAAATGAAAAATTTATCACCATGGAAAATTTCCGAACAGCTTCAAGCAAGCGGAAGACGCGGCGTAATTATCGGCATATGCGTAACTTTAGCAATAATTGTTGCCATAATTCTCACAATCATGAAAATTCGCTGGCTTAAAAAGCATTTCGGGTGCTGCGGATGTGACGACTTCGACGATGATTTTTACATCGACGAAGACGACATCGCTGAAGAAGGATATGCAAGCGAAAAAGATTTTAGTTAATTACTTTAGTTAATTACATCACAGGTATAGTATAGAGCGTCGGGAGAAATTCAAACTCGGCGTTTTCTATTTTAATTTGGAAAGCGGAGTAAACGGCGTTTTCCATTCTTTCTTCTAATGTTGGAACATGAATTCCCCATGGGCGCATTATGTCGGCAGGATTATCGCTTGGCTCGATGCGCTTAATTATATGAATGCCGTGAAATGCAACAATCGGCTCGCTTATTTCGCCTATTTGAAGTTCGCGGGTTGCTTCTTCAAACTCTGTAACCATAGCCCCCGATGTAAATGTATAGCCTTCCGGATGCATAAACAAGCCTGTATCTTCGCTATACTCAAACATTAGATAATCAAAATCTTCGCCATCTTGAATTCTTTCCCATATTTCATTGGCGATACGTTCAACTTCATCGTCGCCGCGCTCTAAACCGCTGAAATTGTCATTCATTACCAAAATATGCTTTGCCGCAAACAATTCCTCATCAAGCACGACTTCTTCTTCCATGTATTGCTCGAATGGCGCAAACAATGTCGGGTCGGAAACAATCGTATGCACAACCTTGTCCGCAAGCATAAATCCTCGGAAAAAATGCATCAAATGCTCTACCCCGAAAATATTATCCGAAAAAAGCAACTCTTCCAGCATATCGCCATACATTTCTTCTATGGCTGAAATGCTTTCCCTAAGTTCTGCTTCATCGATAGCGGTTAAAAAAACGTCCATTTGCTCTGCATATTCCGCAAATATAAACGAAATCGCAGAAATTCTTACAGCCTCTTCAAGCACCTTAATTTCCCATTCTTCGGGAGTCATTTCAAACATTTCCGTTTGTAACATAATTTGCGCTTCGCGTATCATCATGCTTATATCTTTCGCGGTCATTTCTATGCCGTTTACCCGCGCAACTGTCACTTCTCTTGTAACTAAATCATGAAGGTCTGCGCGTTCCCTTGTATCTTGCGGATTTTCGGAAATATCGTCATACCCGTTATCTTCATCGCTTGGGTTTTCACTATTTTCATTTCCACATGCCACAAACGTCAGCATAATAATAAACGCAAGCATTCCGCACTTTACTAACCATTTTTTCATTTTTAATTTCACTCCTACAATAATTTATTATTCGTTTTTTCGTGTCCAATTGTGGAACTTTCATCATGACCCGGTAAAACTTTTACACTTTCCGGAAGAATAAGCAATTTTTCCGCAATGCTTTTTAATAGTTCAGGATGATTGCCCGTGGGCATGTCCGTCCGCCCAATCGTTTCTTTAAATAAAGTATCGCCCGTGAAAAGCACGGCGTTTTCTTTATCATACCAGCAAACACCCCCGGCAGTATGCCCCGGCGTGTGAATTACCTTTAATTCTACCCCATTTTCAAAGCGAAAAACCTCTCCATCCATCAAAAGTTTATCCGCCACAACCGATATACCCAGCCCCCTATACCCCGAGCGATTGTATTCGGGGTTTTTTAGCAGCTCTGCCTCGTCTTTGTGCGCGTAAATAGGCGCGTTTGTTAATTCGCGCACCTCGTTTGCCCTAAACGTATGGTCAAAATGCCCATGGGTCAGCAAAATCGCCTTTATCTTCAAATTATTTTGCTCTATCATCTCGCGGATTCTATCGAAGCTATCGCCGGGGTCGATAATTACCGCTTCACCTGATTCCTTGTCATAATAAAAATAAATGTTTTGTCCATACAAATTTTCGTTCACTGTTAAAAGTTCCATAAATCACCACACATTCCAATTTTTTCACATCTTCGGCAATATTACAGCATTGTAATAAAATTGTAAACTCGGCTTTTATTTTCCTTAAATTTGGAAATACTAATGAAAATGTCCAAAGGTGATTGAATGTCGGAAAAGTTTTTAGTAGAGCCATGTGGCTCGCTACGCGGAACAATCGAAATAGGCGGGGCAAAAAACGCAGTTCTTCCAGTGCTTGCCGCCGCGCTTTTGACCGGTGAAAGATGCACACTTCAAAATGTTCCCGATTTAAGCGATGTGGAATCTATGTGCGCATTAATGGAGTCTCTGGGGGCAAAAACAGTTGCAAACAAAAAAAATGCCACCCTCGAAATAGACGCGAGCGTGGTTAATTCTCTTGACGCTTCATACGAGCTTGTGGGAAAGCTTCGTGCGTCATTTTTAGTTATGGGGCCCTTGCTTGCGCGTTTTGGGTCTGCAAAAATCCCACTGCCCGGCGGTTGCGCCATTGGCACTCGCCCGGTAGATTTGCATTTAAAAGGGTTTGCGGCTCTTGGCGCAGAAATCGACCATTCCCACGGCTTTGTCACCGTTTCGGCAAAACGCCTGCTTGGCGCGAAAATTTATCTGGACTTTCCCAGTGTAGGTGCAACAGAAAATATTATGATGGCGGCGGTTCTTGCAGACGGTCAAACTATTTTGGAAAACTGTGCAAGCGAACCCGAAATCGTTGACCTTGCAAACTTCCTTAACTCCATTGGCGGGAAAATTCGCGGAGCGGGAACAGACACAATAAAAATCGACGGCGTATCAAGTTTACAATCTCGAAGCATAAAGCACAGCATAATTCCCGACCGAATAGAAGCAGGAACATTCATGATAGCCGCCGCAATAACCAGAGGCGATGTAACCCTAACCAACATTATGCCCGACCATGTAAAGCCCGTAACGGCAAAGCTAAAAGAAGTAAATATTAATGTAGAAGAAAATGACAGCGGCGTACGAGTTTTTTGTAATCCTACAAATGAAATCATAGCCGCAGACCTAAAAACGCTCCCCTACCCCGGTTTTCCAACCGACATGCAAGCCCAGTTTATGAGCCTAATGTCAACGGCAACAGGTACAAGCGTAATAACCGAAACCGTATTTGAAAACCGTTTTATGCAAGTAGGCGAATTAAAGCGTATGGGGGCAGATATAAAAATAGAAAGCAGAAGTGCAATAATAGAAGGCGTTCCACAGCTAACCGGTGCCCAAGTATGCGCAAGCGACCTGCGAGCAGGTGCGGCACTGGTTCTTGCTGCCCTTCGAGCGGAAGGCACAACAGAAATCAGCGGAATCCACCACATTGACCGCGGCTACGACCGACTGGATGCCCACCTAAACAAGTTGGGCGCGGATATAAAAAGGGTGGAATGCGAGGCTTAATCTGCGTCTTTCCTGTTGGGTTTGAAGCTGACAAGCCCTTTTATAGTGTGAATAACAAATTCTAATTCTTTTTCATTAAGACGCGTTAGAAGGCTATTGATTCTGCGAATATACGAGGAATTATCGTCGTCTCTTTCGCGGACAGACAGGGATTTTTTGTCCGGCTCGGCAAAGAGCGAGTCTATTGAAATAGTAAAAACTCGTCTGAGTTTTTCCAGTGTTACAGCAGTCGCGCCGCGCTCGCCACGCTCGATTAAACCCATATGCGAAACTGTTAAGTCTAAAAGCTCTGCAAGCTCTTCGCGAGACATTTTGCGAAGCTCACGTTCTGCGCGTATGTTTAAACCAATAATCCTATCTAGGCGGTCTTTATTCTTTCGTGTTGCTACTCTGTCCAAGTCATCCCCTCATTCACATTAAAAATTGTATCATTTTACCCAGAAATCGGCACACTTGGAAGCAACAGGAGGATTCTTAGACTTACACAAAATGTATCACGCGCAACTCAAAGTTGCATATTTTCTGAATATCCTTCTGATTGCGCAAGCCACATTTCTGCGTATTTTCCATTGGATTTTATGAGGGAATCGTGGGTTCCGGTTTCGACTATTTTTCCTTCGTGCATAACGGCTATACGGTCGGCTATTCTTGCAGAGCCCAGTCGGTGGGTAATGAGAATCGCCGTTTTATTTTTTACTAACTCGGCGAAACGTTTGTAAATACGCGTTTCTTCCAGAGGGTCTATTGCGGCGGTCGGTTCGTCGAGGATGATGAATTCGTGGGTGCGGAATAATCCGCGTGCGGTTGCTATGCGTTGCCACTGACCGCCGGAAAGGTCTACACCTTCAAATTCGCGGGAGAGAATTGTCTTTATTCCATTGGGAAATGTGGGTTCGTCGTCGTAAGGGACATCGGCATCTTTTAGGGATGGTATAATATCGTGGGTCGCATCGGGCTGACTTATGCGGATGTTTTCTTCAAGGGAGTAGGCGTATGCCGTATAGTTTTGAAAAACTGCGGAGGTTTTTGAAAAAAGTGCAGAGTCGGATGTTTGGGCAGAATTTCTGCCGCCTATGTGGATATCACCGCTGTCGGGCTTGAACAGACCGCATAGTAATTTTACGAGAGTGGTTTTTCCGCTGCCGTTTTCGCCTACGATGGCAAGGGTTTCGCCGTGAGGGATTTCTATTGATACGCCGTCAACGGCGTTTTTTTCTGCCTTTGGATAGGCGAAGCTTATGTTTTTTGCCAAAATACCTTTTGCGAAATCGGGCGGGGAATCTTCTTTTTTCATGGTGGGAATGTCCAGCAGATTCAGGAAATTGTGAATTTTGCCCAAGTTGTTTGTTAAATTACTATTGATGCGAGCAAGCAATTCTTCGATGCTTCCGAAGAGCATACCTATTGAACCAAAAACTGCCGCGAACGCGCCAACGGTGATATATCTTTGCACCAAGGCATTAAACAAAAGCGCGAGTATGCCCAGCCAACCGGCAGTTTTCAAGAAATTCAGCCCCAGATATATAAGGGCAATTTTTTTATGGGTGTCCCATTCTTTTTTTGCAAGCAAAGTCAGGCTGTCCATGTACAGCTTTTTGAAAAAATTATACGCGCCGAACAGCCTGGTTTCTTTCATTGTGCCAAGCCCTACCAAACAGTCTCCGTAATGGGTATTTTGGCGGCGGATTGGGGCAGATTCTTCTTCTAATTTGGCGTGGATTTTCGCTTCGACTATTTGTGCAAGAGCCACAGGCACAAATACAAATATCAGCGCGAGCAGTAAAATCGGTTGCATTCCCCATAAAAACCTGCCCATTATTATATAATACGCAGTGTAGAAAAATGCTCCATCTATCAGCGTTACGCATAACCATACTGCTCCGTCCTTGCCTTCGCCCGCCTTTTCAATATCGTCCAGCCTATCCTTATCCTCGAAAACCTGTGCATCCATTCGTTTCATCTTATCATGAACAACGCGACTAAGCCGCCCGCTTGCCTTGTTCCCCAGAAAATTATTACTAAAATAATTATGAACCGCGTTCATCGTCTGTTGCCAAAGCATAACCAACGTTACCACCACGGCGGCAATATAAACCTCGCGTAAAATACCATCCCCCAATGCCAAATCTGCAAGCGCGTCGTACAAACGCTGATTAACCTGCGCTACAACCCCCCACGCGCTACCATGAAGCGCGCCAAGCAGTGCATAAATCATCACACTAAACGGCACAGCCTTCACAACCATTGGCATAGAACGACCAATCGCCTTCGCTACCGATAAACTCTGTTTCCGCTTTGAACTTCCCATCATATCCCCCAAAGTTAAAGTTTTTGCCCCGCTTTTTTCAAAAAGCGGGTGGGGTTCGGGGCGAAGCCCCGAGGTCTACATATACCAGCTTTTTTGGCTTTCAAACATCTCTGCATACATTTCGCCACGCCCTACAAGCTCTTCATGACTACCCTGCTCCGCAAGCTTGCCGTCTTTCAATACAAAAATAACATCGGCAAGCTTTGCAGACGCTAAACGATGGCTTATAAAAATTGTTGTGAAATCTTTGGCTATGGATTCAAACTGGGCATAAACTTGGCTTTCGGCGATGGGGTCCAGCGCGGCGGTGGGTTCGTCCAGAATCTTCACAGGCGCAGGGCTGATAATTGCGCGGGCGAATGCAAGCCTCTGCCACTGCCCGCCGGAAAGCTCGATTCCGTCTTCGTGGGTCTTGCCCAGCAGAGTGTTTACGCCATCTTTGAGTTCCTCGGCGACTTTATCGAAGTTTGCAAGCTCCAGCGCGTTTTCGATTTCGGCCTCGCTCGCGCCGTTGATTTTTCCGATTGCGGCATTTTCCGCAACGGTTATGTCAAACTGCGCAAAATCCTGAAATAATGCGCAAAACATTCCCTTGATTTGGGGAAGTTCCCATTCGCGCAACGACTTTCCGTTTAGTAAAATCTCACCTGTGTAATCGTCGTACAGGCGCGTGATTAGTTTAATCAGCGTAGTTTTTCCCGCGCCGTTTACGCCCACAAACGAATAATGCTTGCCCTTTTCCATTTTAAGGGAAAGCTCGTCTAAGATAACTTTTTCTGTGCCGGGGTACGAGAATGATACATTTTTAAACTCCAGTGATTTAAATTCCGGCGGCGGAACTACGGGAAGAGATTCTGCCCCTTCGATTTCGCTTAAATCAAAATATTGATTCGATTCTTTTAGATATTCGCGCTGGGTGGTAAACAGTTCAAAAATATATGGCAAATTCCATCCAATCATATTAATCAGGCTGAACAATGCACCCTGAATCGAAATAAACATTCCCACAGAAAGAGTCCCCGCCGCCACCGACGGTGCCATAACAAACAGCCCTGCCGCCGATAAAAGCCCAAGCAAAATCGAAGATGCCTTTGAACGCGCAAACCATTTGAAATTAGTTTTCAAAACATGCTTGCGATTAGCCTCAAAGTAATGCTGAAACTTTTCGCTTAAAAAATCCACAAAACCAAACATATTCCGCTCGGCGGCAGTTTCCCGCGCCGTAAGCACCCAGTAAATATTCCACGACCACCGCGCATCAAGAGTCGCTTCCTTATGCGCCTGATAATTGTCCTTACCCGCCTTGATTGAAATAATAAAAATCGGGGCAGAAAGCACGAACAATATTAGCCCCGCAAGCGGCGCGTTAATCAGCACAATTACGCCAATACTTATCACTCGCCCTAGGGTGAAGATAAAATTTAATGTAGTATCAAAAACCCCCATTAATTGCCCTTCGGGATTGTTCCAGACGCGATTTATTAAATCAATGGTATCTTTATTTTCTGCGTGTTTATATTCCAGCCTAACGCGCTTTTCCAAAAACGGAATGCGCAATGCTAATCGCGCTTTAATATTCATGCTTTGCCTGACTAAATTCGTAAGCGGGTTCAGTATGTACCAATATATAGAAAAAACCGCCATAAGCACAAGCGGGGGAATAATCCTGTCAAAACTTTCACCCTCGGTAACAACGGTGATTGCGGTGTCAATAAAATAAGCCGTCACTAATACACTAACAGGTGTAATCGCGAGGCTTATTATAGCTTCGATTAAATTTACGCCAATCTCAACAGGGGCAACTTTGAACGGTATGCCCAATGTCCGCTTAAATGTAAGATTTTTTAAATTAATCATCGAACCACATACGGTTAAAGTCTTGGAAATGTTCTGAAATCGTTCTGAAAGTACCCGCCGCGCCGCCGTCGAAGTTTGACAATATAATCAAAATATACGGCGATGGCGCGTAAACTATGGCGGCATCATGAAAAGAGGCGGTTGCCCAGCCGTACTTATTTGCCACGGGATAATCCGCTAATATAAATCCGGGGTTGTCCAGCAAATCTCGGCGGAAATTTCGGCTATACACTCCGTCAGACCATATATAATCGTGTACGGCGTGTAACCAAATTGCCTTATCGTGTACATTCGTGTTCTGCGAAGTAATGTTTCCTATAAAATACGGATTTGCCCCTATTTCATACACAAAATCGTGATACGAAAATTCTGCATTTCTCGTATGGTTAATCAGCATTCGGTACGCCACATTACAACTATGAATCATGGAATGCCACAAAAGTTCCCGCGTGGTAAAGCGCGTTCCCACCGCCATATGCTGAATCCGCCCCGTACCGCCGCGTCGGTCGGCTTCGTTAAATGTATGGACTGTTTCCATGCTTATATATCCGCGCTCTGCCAAGGTGTACACATACAGCGCGTGATTGATTTTATTCAAACTTGCCCCAAACAATATCAATTCCGGATTATACGTATACGTGAAGCCACTCTCCAGATTCTGATAAAATACTGCCAAATTATTTCCATGCCTTGCCAGCAGTTCGTCAAGCTCGTAGGTCGGCGGCACAAATTCTAAATTTACCCACTTCTCACCCATCCACGAATCTACCAGCACCCAATACCCATACTGCTCAATCGATGTTATAATCTGCGGCCCTATGTGACACACTGCCACTCTGTCGCCACGATTCTCAAACAGACCCGTTGTTCGCTCTATCACATGGCGGTTTGGGCGCGGCTCAGGCTCGTGGATGTATGCCATCGCTGATACGACTAACTCCTCAGCTTCGTCCGCCGTCGTAAAATATGTAGTTGGAAATGCTACAATTTTCACTGCTATTATCAATAATACAAAAATTCCGCGCTTCAACATCCAATGCACTTCCTTCTTTTAACAAATTCTGCATTGTCATTATAGACGCAAAACTATTTTTCGTCAATTCTCGCAACTTTTTGCTTTTGGGTGAATTTTTTATATTAAACCGTGGGGCTTCGCCCCACACCCCACCCGCTTTTTGAAAAAAGCGGGGCAAAAACTTTATCTTAAAATCGTGCATTCGCACGATTTTAGGTTTTAATGTTAAAGTTTTTGTCAAACTTTTTTCAAAAAGTTTGCAGGCACACCCCGGCGAAGCCGGTGCCGCGAAGCGGCAGGCCGCCCGGCCAGCGCACGAAGTGCGCGAGAGGGGTGTGGGGCGAAGCCACACGGTCTTCAAAAACTAAAATCCATGAC
>JGI24703J35330_11748422_pt1 | contig 15917 bp, 17 predicted proteins | sample TergutNt197P1_FD_35330 | JGI IMG/M metagenome (IMG submission 35330) | reverse complement strand
AAGAGAAAATTCAGTTTATCTACAGTAACCTGCCAGGTGCGAAGTATGTCACAGACCAGTTGGTTGGCTTTATTTTCTCGACTAAGTTGAAGACTGATAACGAGGCGGAAGATGAAAGGTTACAAAAGTTCCTTGATAAAAAAAACATCGAAGGTCATAAAAACCTCGACATACTGCGAAACACCACCCTAGAATCTTTCGTTTACGGTGAAGCAGGTTTGAGGTTTCTATCAGAGGAAGACGGACTCGTCAATGTACCGTTCGGGACTTATCTGCCCATCACGGTCGAAAGCGAGGACCATTGGGGGGTGGAAGAAATTCTTTACTACGCCATCGAAACCTCAGGGAAAGAGATTGGCCAAATTTCGGACGAAATCCTTGAAGAAATCAGAAACCCAAACGCCCGAATCGAAAGAGATTCAAATGGTGTTATGAGATTTGAGAACTCAACCATTATCGTCATCGATAAAGAGTTGTTTATATCAATCGAAAATGTACCAGTCACTGGTATAAAAAAATCACCACTATTAAACGACATCCAGCGAATCGAGTTACTTATCAATTCGTACCGCCAGCTAAATAGCGATGTGGTTGAGGATGGACCAGGGCGCATTGTGACATGGATGAAGGATGCCACTATCAATGACGTCGGTGTGTCTGTTCATGGGAACTTCTTAGGTCAAAATGCTACAAAGTTCCAAGAGCGCATCGACGAGTTCAGGAACGTTGGGGAGCAAATGATGAAAAAGCTAAAGGGGTCAAAATCGACGGACGCAATCGTCTTGAACGACTTCTTTAGCGAAAACATTATGCACCTGCCAAGAACAACAAAAGCGACAGAAATGTTGCCGTGGCTCATTGATGAAATCGAAATCGTCTGTCAGCTTTACGGGATGCCACCACAGTTATTGGGTGCAGGTCGTATCTTAGGAAACATTTCTATGGAAATGATTATCAACAACTCGCTAATAAACGTTGTTGTTCCATTGCGCCACAGGTATGGTGCCAAGGTATCTCAGTTGCTGCAAGGAAACTTGGTGTCTGGAGAAATTCAATTCCATGCGGAAAATTATGAGGATAAAGGACGCTATGAAGATGCAGCCACTCTAGGCTTACTGGTTGAAAGATTGGCACGTGCAGAGTTGCCATCTGACGCAAAAGCTATCACTGATTTGATAATGGACATCCTACACCGCTCCAAATACGAGCATCAAGGCGAACCAACAAATAATGATAACAGGTTAAGAAACTTGTTCAGGAGGAAAAGAAAAGATGGAAACGAAACACACAATCCCCAATCTAACGATTGAGATTTTAAAGCCCCAACCAGTGGTGGAAATCGACAACATGGAACCACTGTACTACAGAGTAGACGGAACACCAGTTTTCTCTAACGAAGACGGTCAAAAACTGCGAAAGCTTGCAATGGAACGCAGACGTGACACCAAAAAACCGTTACCTGTGACGAATCCGAAACAAATGCAGGGCGAAACGTTCAATCGGACTAACCGCATGTTCGCACAGGTTGACCCAGACATTCACTTCATCAATAAGTACCGTAAGGGCAAGAAAGATGAATTTATGCTAGTAACAGACTGGCGAGCGATTAAAGAGCAGGAACAAGGGCGTTCGTACCTCTCTCACATCCCTGCTTACCATTTTGAAGTAAAAAACGGCGAGGCCCTGCTATTGAAACACACAGTCGTAACATCGAAAGAGTTTATCGAGGAGTTCACATCAAGTCTTGATAATGAAACGATGCGTGTATTGAAGCCACTTACGTTGTCACCTGCACACCTAAAAGTCGCACGTGACAACCTGGGGCTAAAAACCTCTACCCCTCAAATCGAAAGTACGATTCTTGAAGTAGATGTTGCAGAATGACCTACGCATTAAAGGAACTTTTTAGGAGGTTTGCTTTAAGTGGTGAGGGTGCGGTGAGAGATAGGGCTGCCGATGATATTATTGACTATTTCATCGGCCTTATGATTAGTGGTATGCAAACCAAGGTTCGTGAATTGGGTTTGGTGTTTGATGTTGAGTTTGCGATGATGTTTCAAGATGACTACCGAGCTTATATGCGAAACATCCTGAACGGATTTCGTTTAAGGATACGTGACTTCATTGAGGAAATGGAAAGGTCTGATGAGGAATTAGACTATAGGCTCGGTTGGGAGATTGACCGCATCATACATGACCAAGAACGATACATGCGTGAGGGTGGAGAAATGAACGCATATATCCTGTTGCAATGGTTACGCCCAAACGTGACCATAACGAAAACGTGGAATGCGAATGTCGGCGACCCCAAAACATGTGGTATCTGCCTGTCCATGCACGGGACGACAGTGCCTGTTGGCGAGCCATTCTTGCGCCCTACACAAGTTATTGTTTTACCAGACGGTGGTTTCGTTCGTTACAACTACATCGAACGTCAATCACCAATCGCTCACCCTAATTGCAGGTGTTGGGCAACGATTAATATTGATTAACAAAGGAGGTCATTAGAAATGGCAGATTATACAAAACGAAGACGGGTCACTGACTTGATGATTGCCCACCCACTCTGGGGTTCAATAACTTTGTGGGACCACGATGGGAGACAGGATTTCTCTGGAATCTTGGAACAGTGGCAGAAGGCTGTAAGGACAGGAAACCACACCATCATTACCATTATTGACAACGGTCACTGGTGGGGGCAAGGAAAAATCCACTTGTTTTCCCAAGAAATCTCAATGATGCTGGAGGGGCAACCCAACGTTAACTGGGTTAACGCACCAGAATGTATGAAATTGTGTGGATGCCCAGTAGCCCCACAGCCACAAACAGAAGGTGAGGGTGACGAATAATGAAACGACAAGGTGAAAAGTTAAGGCAACAGATTAAATGGAGCGGAAGAGACAATGAAGTGCGAAACCTACGCCGTATGGCGAAAAAAGGACTCACACCAGAAATGGAACTTGAAGTGGATGATGTAACACCAGTTGAGCAGGCGGAGGTAAAGGAAGATGAGAAGGTACAGTCTGAGTAAACACTTCACCACTGCTCAATATCAATCAGTCTCGCATCGTGCTGAAAATGGGCGTGTGCGTCATGGCGTCCCTGTTCGGATTGAGCCTAATACGACATACCGCACAGACGACGACGTCTTGATTGCGTCTTTGGAATCTCTGCACATCATCGAACCCTACAGTAAAGAATTGTGGGCGCTCTTAGAATCTACAGGAACGCCAAAAACAATCATTAGCTGCGCAACCTGTGGCGGACGCAAGAGAGACAAAATCAAGTACAAGGTGGTGGTGTTCCATGAGCAGACCTAATATCGTCAAAGAACGTGATGATAACGACAAGTTGCGAAAAAAAGCAAAGAAAAAATACGATAAGCACTTTAAACTGTCGGACGACGGAGCACCTTACAAACTATCGACTACCCCTTCCATCGTTGTAAGTGACGACGGATACCATCGATTATTAGATGAAGGGACGATTACCTACGGTGACGGTTCAATCCGTGGGTACATCAAAAAAGGTGCAATCAAAGAGTGGTACGACCAACTCGAAGATGATTATATTGGTATTTTCAATAAAGGGCATGTCGAATTAGGACAAGACCCATCAACCATTATCGGAACTTGGCAAAAATCTGACTTGAGACTAGTGGATATCGGTGATGGACGCTATGCTGTAGATGTTAAAGTGAAGCTCAACGATGAATTATATTGGGTCAAGGATCTTAAACGCTCGATGCAGGATTACAAGTACGCAATCGGTATTAGTGCAGAATTTTACAGCGACGTGGATTGGGTCATCACCTGGGATACATTTGACGGCGCCTTATACCACGAAACGATCGATTTAAGAGACATTGGTGTCGTCGGTACCGTCGGCAATGTAAACAGTGGTGGATTGAAGTTAAACGAAAACGAGGAGATGAACGAAATGAATATTTTTGAAAAATTAGGCCTGAAGGTATCTAATGAAAAAAAAGACGACAAAGAAGATAAAGGTGTTGAATTGTCGTCCGAATCAGTAACAGATGAGGATTTGCAAGCGATGATTACTCACACCGAAAAATTGCAATCGCAAATCGAAGAACTTGAAACGGCATTAATCGCTGAAAACAAACGTGCAAACGATGCTGTTGAAAAGTTGAGTTCGGCTTTAAAAGAGGTCGAAAAAGAAGAGAAAGACACCGTTGCAAAGTTTAAGTCTATTGTTTCAAGTAGCCTTGAAAAAGAAAAGCAGAAGAACGAAACGAAAAATGACAAACTATACCACTTTAAAGGTGGGGATATGTTAGGAGGTCTATAACATGTATAAAATTACCATGCAAACGCTCAAGAACGAGTCGAAATCAATAGATTTCATCAATAACTCTCTCGGGGTGTTTGAAAATTCGGCAGCATTTAAGGATGCTAACACCTTTTTGGACGAGGGAGGTGGACGAACGAATCCGAACATCGGAGAGTTCGGATTTGGACGTGATTACTCTAACGCCACTTTGGCTCACCCTATCCAAACCACCTTCCCACTTGTCACTTTCTTGCTTAATACGCCGATGGCAGCAGCGATGCGCAGTTTTATTGGGTCAGACTTGTTTTCCCTCCAGCGTAGCGACAACAACTTGACGGGTTGGAGCGTTCCTCACCCGCCAAAAGTTCACACGCTCGCACCACCAGATACGAGCGGAAAATGTTGTTGGCGACCAATTGACATCGACTTCTGCGAAGGGAAGTCCGACATCGCTTTGGTTTGTATTGAGGACCACCTGGACATCACGGAACGCATCATCGATAGCCACAGACGTGCAGGTGGCAATGACATGTACGGATTCTGGCAGCGTCGTGGTGAGACGGTTGCTGACGCCCGTAGACGTTGGACGAGAATTAATATGGCTTGGTATACATCAAGAAACCTGGTCCTAGGTGATTCTTATACCGAGACAGAAACACTAAAGCCAATGCACGGTCTGATGGAAGTTTTAGAACGTGAATCGGTTCTAAATCTCGATGGACTAAATCTATTAGCTCAGATGGAAATCGTTCATCTAAGGCTGTCGTTGCTCCGTGCATTAAGTGGCGCAGTTGTCTGGGTTCACCCATTGGGATTAGAAGCTATCAGGACACTGATTTTACCTGACAATAACGGCAATAGACCAGATGGTTGGACAGTGACGACCTTAGGAGATATTTCATTCCGTGGTATTCCTTTCCGCACAGACGACATCATCCCGGTCGATTTGTACAACAACACGACCGAGGCGTATGTGTTGAATGGTGCATCAATTTTCGGCTGGTTAGCGACTGATTTGATGCCACCAACTGACAGCATCTACCACATCGAAGATTGGTCTGGAGCTACAAGTAGCCCAGAAAACTGTGGTGCGGGTAGTGAATATTGGTACAACATGGGCGTTGTAGACAGTACTAACGACGAGCATGTTATGTTGATTTCTGGTATCCCATTAAGCGGGAATGCAACTGGTATTGCGCTAGACGGAATCGAAAGCTTAATCAACCCAACTACACTCGTGCCACGAACAGGGTTACCGCGTAGTACGGCGGAATATCAATAAAATTTAAGGAGGCACTATAATGAGTGAAGAATATCCAGAACTGGCAATAGTTAGGCCTATCGGTAAATTGACGATTAAAGAACAGATTCAAGCGCACTGTCAGTGCCTTCCTAAATTAAGTGATGCCAAATTACAGCGATTGTTAGATGAAGCGATAAATTACATCAGCGTATTAACCTGTTGGCGGAGGGATTTGTGTTCCACCTTCTTACACGAAAAGAGGGTGGAAACTGTCCCAATTGGCGATTTGGTTCTTTGCGATTGTGATGCTGGTATATTTAGCTTTACCCCCTTCTTTCAAAATGCTTACGCTGATTTAATTGATGTTGATTCCTTCCTCGTCGAGATTGTTGAAATCAGAGGAATTGAGGAGACAGTAACTATATTATCACAAGATAAGTACAATTTTATTACGTCACTTGGTGATTTACGAATGCAACTACTAGACTTCGTAAATCCGAGAGAATGTTGTCCACCAGAGCTAAAAGCAAGAATAACTTATTTTTCAGGTTATGAGCAAATCCCTGAATGTCTTATCAGGGTCTTCTGCGATATGATTGGGGTGTTAGAAAAGCACAACAGTTGTGATTGTGGGAGCTGTCAAGAATGTTCGCAAAGTCCGATAGAGCAGGATGCGCCTGCGTTCTACAACGACAACAACAACGTTCGACAAGTTATTGACTTGGAACGAGCGATGAATATATTCTTAAACAACATGGTCAAGAACGGCTATGAATCAAATTTAAATTTAATGGCGATTTGTCCGCCGTTAAGAAGTCCATGGGGTGCTGTTACATGATGAAAATTACATATGTGGGTTATGCCTCCAGAAGCGTCGTTAGTCGCTCCTGTTGTGGAGGGACGAGACGTGTGGATAGTAACAAACAAAACAGATTCTCTCTCACGATGGAAAACGGCCAAAAACGAACCTTCCTTCTAAATCAAACTCAAGAAGTCACCGAATCAGAAGCCAAATTCCTCATGCTACAAAATACAATTCTGCGCCAAGAGGTGTTTAAAATTGAATCTAGCTAGTGAATTTGAGAAAATTGTTGACAACGAAATTAACCAAATAGCAGTGAAACTACAAGGTTTCATCAAGGACACAATAAGAAGTAAACCACGCCCCGTAAAATGGGAGGTTCGTAGAACCAGAGCACTTGAAAACAGTATTGTTGTTGAGCGTAGAAGTTTTACGGAAACCGCTGTAGGGGTGTCTCACGAAGCAATGCGTATGGGTGGTGGTCACGACTATTCCTACCAAGTATTCCACGGTCGTAGTGGTGGTCAAAACATCACACCAAAGACTGCCAACCACATGCATTTTAGAGACCAAAGAGGTAACAATCATTTTAGAAAACAAGTAACACAAGGCAGAATGGAACCATTCGATTTCCTGCAACCTGCCTTAGATAAAATATAGAGGTGAAAAACATGGCAGATGAAACAAAAAAAACGAAAGCCACCGAAAATAAGCACCCAATCGAGGTGATGGGTTTTAAACGTCCAGACCCGAATGATGTGGAATCACGTAGGGAATTTTATTCCACACGTGCAGCGGTCCTTGCGACAAAGAAAGGAAGGCTCGCCAACCTAGCGCGACAGAGAATCGCTACCGTCGCATCAAGAGGTGATAAATAATGAGTGCACTGAGAAGAAAAGACCTTATCAATAAAATAACAAAAAACAAACTCAATAACTCTACGGTTATGAATCTAAACATTTTAACTGATTTAGATTCTATCGTCACTCGAAGTTTCGACGGGTGGGAAAACGTTAGTATTGGACCAGGTAGTGACTTCGATATGCGTTATAACATCCACGAGGCTCCGACAGACGTTTTCCAATGTTTGCCAAGCGGTTGTACGAACAGTGGGCGACTAGAGCTGAGCGCATTGCCTACTGGTACGCCAGCTAATTATCGAACCGTTGGAACAAAGATTTCCACCGACGCCACCCAATTCGTCACTGGGATTGTGACGTTTTACGTCTGGTTGCCAGAGTCAACCTCTGTTCATGTTCTGCTTTCTCTTGGGAGTATCCACGGTGGGGCAAATCCTGGCGATGTAGGAGCCAGTGGCTGGGACCAAGTCATCACAAGTGTCAGCGAAGGTTGGTATCCTGTCATTTTTGATTTAGCAGAGTTTCCGAACGCTTGGAGTCTTGGACATAATTGGATACCTGACACTGCTGGGGTCAGCATCAACATTGGTATCGCACCTGCTGGCCTCCTCACGGGCGTAAATACGATGGATACATCCAAGGTCGGTCTTTCAACCCTCCGCATCTTCCGTGACTTATCAGACTTCCAAGTGAATGAGGTCGTCCAATTGGGTTGCTTAACTGACATTTCTGGAGACATCTCAATCGACACCACCGAAAGTACCTGTTTAGGTGCTGCCTACGACGACTCAAACCTTGGTTTCGAAATTACCGTCACGGCAGAATTGGTGACCGAGAACGTAGACCGTCTGAATATGCTGTCGGCCATTTCCGACAACACAGAAGGTTGGTACATCGAGCAGAACACATTAACCGTTCAAGAAACTGAACGTGACGGCATTCGTTTTGGATTCATCCAAGTCGCAGACATTTCTCCAGACGAGTGTGGATTTTTATTACTACAACGTGCAGACAACTGTAACGTTTTAGATGCCAGAATCAATCGTGTCCAAGTGCCTACCGCACAGGTCATCAACCAAACTCAATTTATCGTATTAAAGGAAATTGAGGGTGACTTGACCACCCGTGGGTTCATTTTAGTTCACGAAAGTTTAATCGGGCAGGATGTCAACATTTCTTACCCGAAATGGGCAATTGTTGAGGAATATGTATGGGACGGTTCCAAGATTCATAGTACAAGGGTAAGAATGACTTACCCTGTCGTATTGAACGATAACACAATTGAAACGAGATTGTTTGAAAACGTACTCGTCACTTCTTTCCCAAACACGATTGGGAGAGATACAACGACGTTCCCATTCACGTTCGTAATTCAGCGTGATTTATCTGGTGCATTCGCTAAAGTACGCAGACACAAATCTGAATAATTTAATCAACAGTTTAGGTGGTTTTTTCGAAAGTTTAAGCCACCTTTGCTGATAATGGAGGTTTTTTAAAATGGCATTAACAAAAGCAGAAGAGTTACTACTGGTAGAATTACAGAACAAAAAAAACAGCGTAGAAAAAATGGAAGTCGTAGCGCAGGTGCGTGATGAGGTTTCTAATGATGAAACACCATATGTTATCCACACACCCGACCAAATCACCGTGGTTGGTGATGCAACACTGGATGAAAAAGTTACACAGGATTTTGAAGTGACGTTCAGAATGCCTTATTTTGAAGTAATCGAAGAGTACCGTGAATTTGCGAGAGCTGCAAGGAACGGTACTGACAGTATTGTAGAGTTCGCTGTCCCAATCAAGAACTTCTTTATCACCTCACGTCGCCAAATGTCAATCGTAAGCAAGGTGTCGGAACTAACTCCTATCATTGATATTTTCCAAGAACTAGTCGCCAACAAAAAAGACGGTGAAGAACCTACGAACGAAGAAATGTACAAACTGGTAGATGCACTTATGGATAACGACGAGTATTTGATGGACGCTTTATATAACTTCGTAAGCGACGTTTTGAAAATTGATAAATATATGGCTGAATTTATGAATTATGAAAACGTGTTTATCAATATGATTAAAATTTTGATGAAATTCCCTCACGTGACCAACGAAGGAACCGCTCTATGAACAATGGTGGAGGCAGGGGTCTTTGACAAACCGAACCATAAGCGAGATAAAAAAGAATTATACGCATCCTTAGGTATTTACCATTCTATGGCTTACTACGTGGCAGAAAAGCTTCACCTAGACCCTAACACTATCTTAGATAACTGGAGCGCTCCAGAGCTTGTTGTGGCGTTCGGGCAGTACTCTAACCAACAGGCAACGAAACACTTCGAAGAGTATAAACAACTTGACGCCAAACAAAAAGCCAAGTATGGGGAGCAACCTAGAAAATACATCGTCCAATTTTACAGAAACCTGGATGAGTATTTCGATTTAAACGACTCCTAAAGGGAGGAATGCATGTGGCGCAAAAAGAATTAAAAATTAACATACGCTCTAATGCAGCGGACCTGTTGAGAACCATTAAGGAAATTGACAGAAAATTACTAGACCTTTCTAAGCGGAAACACGCCCTCAATTTGGATAACAATATTGGTGACGTAGGCGGAGAAATCACGAACATCGACAAACAAATCATGAACCTAACAAAGCAACAAAGGAAACTTTTACTTGAATCCAATATCATGGATAAAAAGAAGGACCTTACGCAGTTAGGTAAAATGCTTGACGAAAAAGCAAGAGGAAGAAAAATAACGATTGATATTGCAACCACAGGAATGGATACCCTCAAAAAAGGCTTCTCCACAATGGACAATGCCATAAAGGGTTTTGGTCGTGCGGCTGGCTACGGTGGCGCATTAAACATGGTGAACCGCCAAATCAATAACATCAGAAGTAATGTCGGTCGAGCAGTTGACCGTTTTGATACTATGAACAACGCGGTCACAATCTTCGAAAATCTAGGAGTCGAAGCAGGACACGCAGAAAGAACTGTTGGCAGAATCGGTGATGCATTGGTTGGGTTACCTACTGCGCTTGATGCGGCGTTGCCGCCAGTGCAAAAGTTACTGGGGGCATTCGGAGACATCGACTTCGCTACAGACGGCTTCTTGGCGCTAAATAATGCAGTCATCGCAGGCGGTTCAGCTGTTCCAAGGCAAACAGCTGCGATACAACAGTTCATCGGGATGTTGTCTCAGGACGAACCACAGATGCAGCGTTGGACGACACTACTAGAAGTCATGCCAGCCCAACTTTACCAAATCGGACAACATATGGGCTATGCGAACCCAGAGCAGCTCAGGGTCGCTTGGGTTGACGGTGAAATCGGTGCTCGGGACATGATTCAAGCGATGATTGACCTCAACCAAGAAGGCAGCTCAAGTTTCCCCTCTTTCGAACGACAAGCGAGAGATGCATCAGCGGGTGTTAGAACGAACATCGCCAATATGGAGATAGCGATTGTTCGTGGACTACAAAACGCCATAGGCAGTATAGACCTACTTTTCGCCCAATCTGACAGATTTTATGGCTTAGGCGATGCAATCGCTCAGTTCGGTAGAGCGATTGAAAGGATGCTTATCAACCTAGGTGAAAACCTACTTGAAAGTGGTGACGGTATCGTTGACGTTTTTGGGAATGTGATTGATTTCATCGAAAACGTCGATTTAGCAGGATTGATTTCGGGTTGGGTTTCGTCTGTTTCTAGTTTTATGGGGACACTTATCGGTATTGTTGAAACTATCGGGTCCGCTTTTTCTGGTCTGGATTCGGTTGGTGGGACATTAGCACTACTCTACTTATCCTTGTCTGCCATGTCAAAATTGAAGGTAGGAACTGGTATTTTAAGCTTCATGACATTCCTCGGCGGGGGTGAGGCAGCAATTGCAAAAGTGGGCAAGTGGAAAACCGCTCTATCTGGATTTAAAATTTTCCTCGGAGGACTCAAAGGCGCATTGGCGTTGGTCGCCCCTGTCGGGCTTTTGTTGGGTGCAGGTTGGTTATTATATAGTTTTTGGGACCCAATAGACAGAGAAATTACAGAATTAAACAACAGAATCAGGGAAACCAATATGGAGATAAGGGGCACAATTGATACCCTAAACAATGCGATAAGTGATAACTTGAGTCGTGTTGGAGAAATCCAGGCACCACCCTCAAGAAGTAACATTGAGCGCCATCTTAGAATCCTGACAGTGGCCGTCGAAAACGGCATTAATTACTTCACCCCTTCAATGTTAACAGTTTTGCAAAGTTCAATTGATGCAATAAATGAAGAGTTTGAAACATTCACCTTAACCATCGAAAACATCACAGGCGGTGAGTTCTCGCTTGATTGGTTTGCATGGAGGGTGATAGACAAAGAAATCGAAGGCAGGATAACCTTTCTCAGGGAAACCGTCTCTTCTTACCAAGATTTAATTGACGAAATCAAAGGGATTGCTAACCGTGGAGAAATAAGCAGCTCATTCGAGGACGTTCAAGACACACTACAGGCGGCATTCGCTGGATTTACTCGTCGCAACATATTCGGTGGTTGGGACCAAAACTGGTTAGATACACGAGCATTTGATGAGATTTTTGGGCGTGGCGGTGCTTTCGACATTGCAAATATGAGTGCCCAGGAACTGTACAACACCTTAGACCTTCTAAGCAATGCAACAGGTATGGAGCAAGATGTATGGATGGATGCGATTAATGACTTATCTAATTTCGAATTAACAGATGAACAACTCAACTCCTTGAGTTTCATGCAACAGGTTCTAAATCAACCTAGATACGGGTTGGAACCTGATATGTTAATGAACCAAATACGCGGGCTTATCGAATCGTGGGAGCTGTATGACGAGGCTATCGAAAACGCAACAGAAAGTTTACGTGAACACGAATTGGCGTTGGAGTACGAATTAGCTTATCAGGCCGCCCGAAATCTTTCACTACTTGGTTCGTCATTCGCAGACCTGTCACCTCTACAACGAGAGTTTGTTGAAAACCAACTAACAGCATTAGAGGGTTTCGTCCCTACTGTCGAAACCCTGTCACAAACATCCCTCGGGTTCATCATGGACATGAGAGACTACATCCGTGAGGTAACCTACGAAACTAACGCATACGGATACGTTCTTGATGAGTTTGGAAACAGAATTGTCGAAAGTTACGAGTATGTACGGCGTGAGATGGAATGGACTGTCGATACCCACAGCGAAATCATGGCACAAATGTTCGAAAACCTCGAACACAACCTTGATGTCCAGATGCGCTGGGAAAAAGCGATGCGCTATATCTATCAGAACTACGGTGATGAAGCAGCAAGAGCTGTCGAAAACATGGGCGTCGGGATGCTCGAAGCAATCGAACACATGATTACCGAAACGCCTGAATACCTCCAAAGATTCCAAGAGTTGTTGACGGAGAGTGCAGGAGATTGGCGACAGTATTTGATTGATGAAATGGCGGGGATGCCTGCGGAGGTTATAGAACAATTCATCACCATGTCTGAGGGGGTTGAGTCCCCGTTAGATTATATTCTGAAACATTTGCAAGGAACTTTCGATTCTGAGCAGTGGGAAGAATTATTCGCTAGCTCGATGCGTGGAGGGCTACAAGGCTTTAGGGAAAACTGGCCTGACATACTACAGTACTTGCAAGAACAAGGTGTCGAAATACCCGCATCATTGAAAACAATGCTTGGGCTTGACACAAGCGCACGTGGGCACTTTTATAACGCATTTGGGACAGCTGGTGGAGATGCTGTGGATGGCTTTGAGGAAGGTTTCTCAACATTTAACGACTTCCTTAGGAGTCAAGTTGATTACATGTATCTGAACGAAGATGAGAAACAAAAGCTCTGGCAAGAGTGGAGTGAAATGACACAAAGCAGCATGGTGGAACCAGTCACCGATATTCTGAACAAGAAAAAAGGCGAAGACATCATTGACGATTTCACGGACGGAATATTAGGGCAAATGTCTGCACGTTCACAACACATTTTTGATGGAATGACTACCCCTTTTGTTGACGTGCTAAGCGAAATCCGTGGTCCGAACATCTTTGACACCCGTTCCCCCTCTCGAACCATGTACAACATCGGACGTAACGTCATCCAAGGTATCATGAACGGTGTAAACGCCCTACGCAACCCACTGATAAACCTCATCACAACCATCGCCAATGAAATGTCTAGTATTTTATCCAGAATTCAAAGCGATTTACAGCGAGCGCAATCAGCTCGAAACCAAATGCCATCACAAGGTAATGTCAGAGGATTCCAACACGGCGGTCACGTGGGATACTACGCAAACGGCGGACCAATCAACTTCAAACGTCGTGGCACAGACACAGTTCCTGCTATGCTAACGCCAGGCGAGTACGTCCATAAACGCAGCAGTGTCAACCTATTTGGCAAAGCGGTTATGGATAGAATCAACAACCGTGATGTGCACGGCACAATCGACGCTATCAGCAAAAGATTTAACACAAACAGTTTAACCACACCCAACATCACAAATCTAATCACCAACACAAACAGTTATGACAACAAACGTATCACATTCAATACAACTACCAACGACGCTAACGCACTGGTTGGTAAAATCGGGAGGTATGCCTACTAATGAGAAGAAATTGGTTTAGACAAGATTTTAGCATGACTAGGCAATACATCCAGTTTGGGAGCCTAGTCTTCGATAACTTCGAGATGATTCCAAGTGCAAGTTTATCCACAAACACAAAAGTAACAACAATGCCCTACTGGAGTATGCACGGAAATCATACCTTCATGGTCCAAGAACCATTGTTGTTCGAGGCTCAATCGTTATCTATGACGATTAGACTTGACGTGAGGAAATTAGGTGTTGAGGACCGTTTCCTTTATAAGAGGTTCGTCCTCAGTCATCTCAATAGAAAGCAAAAACTGTGGGCAGTCGATGGCAGAAATCTGATATGGGCAGAGGCGATACTTTTAAGTATATCTGAACAGAGCAATGTAGAACCGTGGGTGGTGGAATTTGATTGTGACTTCATCTTGCCTATGGGGTACTGGGTTGAAGCGGATAGCAAATCAACATTCTTTGAGCCGTATAGTTTGTGCGATTGGAATGTCATAGAAAACATCTTCAACACCCAACTTTGCGAGTGTCGCAACATCGTTTACGAAACGTGCCCAAGTTGTATTGGTGATGATTGCGACTTCTGGGTCAGAGAGAACACCCTTTGTTATCGTGGATGGGACGCATTAAGGTCGGTTGCCTTTGACTGCGAAACAAGATACAGGATAGTGGAAAATCTACACGCCCGAAGGCGTATCTGGTGTGACGCAGAAGAATATCACGACTTTTCGTTTTGTGACAGAACATCTGAGCAAGGGAGCACGGTCGGGGCTACTTTCACAGCCCAGACCACCTTCCCTACTCATCACCTCCAACTGATATTTGAGGGAAGATTTCTAAATCCAGTCATCAGGCTTAACTCTACAAGAATCACCATTCGGGGCGAGTTCGAAGGAGCATTAGTCATCCGTGGGAACTTGACCGCAAAGATAATCAACCAAGCAGGCGATTGTGAGATTGATTTTCACGATATAGCTATTGTGGATAATACTTCATTTTATATTCAGCAGGGAAGTAACAGGGTTTCGATAATTTCTGGTGTCTGTGACCAGAGGATTTGTTTAAGGGTCGATTACCGCCCTATCACGATTTAAGGGAGTGAAAAACATGGCAAAACTCAAAGAATGCGAATGGTGTTATACAATGGGAGAGATGATTGAAATTGCCCTTGAACATGGTGTCATCGTACTAGAAGAAACAGAACTCTGTGAAACTTGTGAATCGACTGCGAGGGAGTTGATGAATTATGTTAAATAAATTCCGTCTGGAAATCATGGACGGAGAAAGGCGAGTTGATGTTATCCGTGAATTCACTCAAGTCGGCAGTATTACCAATCGCCTTAACTACCTCCCCTCTCTTGAACTGTCGTTCCCGATGGCGAACGAAAAGAAGATTAAAGCATGGGATGAAGTCATGTTCTATTACAGTGACAAAGTGTTTCATGGCATGATTGTTGACATCACTCCTGATTTTGAAAGTAATACAACCACTATTGTTATTAATCACATCATACAGGAGTGGCGCATGAAACAGCTCCCTACAAACCGAGCCATCAAATTAGAGCCACTTTGGGAAGTTCTTCAACGTGACGAATTTTCACCGCCAAACTGGTTCGTTCAATTCAGTCCAGCGATGAGATTTTATCGATTAGACTATGTCTTTTCAAGGGAGTATCAACTGGACGCTCTAACTAAGGTTGTCGAAATGACGACGCATGCCCACTGGCGTGTAAATGACAGAATCAGAGGTCGAAAGGTTGAAGTCGAAAATTTCGGTCAAGACAGCGGAATCATCTTATCAGCGTTTAGAACAGGTAACGGCATCCACGGAATCATTGATGCACCACGTAGCACTGGCGTTAACTTTAATCGAGTTAAGAATGTCGCTGTCGTATACGGACAGAAATCGGATTCTGGAATGTGTTCAATTTCTCTCCGTGACGTCTTCAAGCGTCCAGAAATCCAATTAGAGGACTTCCCTGTTGAAATCATCAGAATTGATGCCAACAATGAGCGTAACTACGATTACAGCGACGACTACCCTTCCATCGCTCCTAACCAAAATATTGAGTACGCAATCAGAGACCTGCACAGCATTGAGGTAGAGG
>JGI24703J35330_11748423_pt1 | contig 15934 bp, 17 predicted proteins | sample TergutNt197P1_FD_35330 | JGI IMG/M metagenome (IMG submission 35330) | reverse complement strand
AGCGGAGGTGTCAGTGGCTCTGCCACTGAGCAGTCCGCTTGAAAGCAAGACGAGAGCGGAGGTGTCAGTGGCTCTGCCACTGAGCAGTCCGCTTGAAGAATTTGCTCGTCGTCGAGATACCCCACCCCAAACGGGCAAAGCCCGTTTTGCGGGGGATACTCTTGTTTTGCTTTACACTAACATTTTCTTTAATTCGTCAAGAATTTTTCGTTCTCGCCTCGACACTTGAACTTGCGACATTCCCAATGTTTCGCCGACTTCGCCTTGAGTTTTTCCACCCCAATATCGCATGATAATCAGCTTTCGGTCATTTGGCGATAGTGTGCTTAGTGACTGTTTCAGAGCAAGCATTTCAACAAGTTTATTCTGCGGTGCATCGACTGGGACATCATGCTCATTCGTATCGTCATCAGAAGAACCGTCACCATATCCCCCCACGGTCAGCGATACTGGAGGGAGGGATACAGATAACGCCTCACTGACTTCGCTTACAGTGATATCGAGCAGTTCTGCTATATCTGAAAGTCGTGGTTCTTTCCCATCTTTGATTAACTGTTCTTGCGTTCGAGTGACTTTGAGAGAAAGTTCTTTTAAACTACGGCTGACTTTAATTGTACCACCATCTCGAAATAATCGCTTGATTTCGCCTAAAATTACTGGGACGGCATAGGTTGAAAACATAAGCCCACGTTCGGTGTCGAAATTGCGCGCGGCTTTGACTAAGCCTATACATCCCGCCGAATACAACTCGTCATACTCAATCCCACGAGAGCGGAATCGGTTAGCAAGCGAATGTACAAGCCCTAAATTAGCCTCGATAAACTCGTTAGTGACTTCTTTTGAGGGCGGTGGGAGTACACGTTCAAGAGTCGCCGTTACTGATGTGCCAGAATCGGTTGGCGGCACGTCAATTTTGATTTTACATTCGTTCATTAGACCTCCACGGAAACTAACTGCGAGTGAATTTGAAAGCTAATTTTGCCCTATTAAGCAGGCAAAGCCTGCTCTCATGGGCTTTTGCCATACAAGGCAATTTTGAGGCGAATATCTGCGGATATTTAACGAAAAATTAACACAGTAAGGCGGAAAATTAGCCGAAAAGCCTCCGTGTGTTAGTTTCCGTGAAGGTCTATTTAAGTTGTAGGCGTTTTTGCATGGTTATAGTCGTTCCACAGTCTGGTTTACTGCGGACGTGTAGTTTGTCCATAAAATTCTCCATAACCGCGAACCCGAGCCCCGCCCGTTCTCCTTCTGCACACGTAGTAAACAATGGTGTTTTAGCTTGAACGATGTCAGCTATTCCGCAACCCTTGTCCCTGATTCGTATGTACAGCCATGGACTGTCTGAATCGGTGGTGCGTTCAGGAAATTCCAGAATACGTGCAACGATTTCTATATTGCCAATTGTGTCGGCATAAGCATGGACTATACAGTTAGTCACCGCCTCGGAAACCGCAGCCTTGATGTCGTTAATTTCTTCAACTGTAGGGTCCAATTGTGATGCGAACGCTGCTACTGCGGTTCGTGCAAAAGCCTCATTCTGAGAACGCCCAGGTATGTTTAATTTAAAATGATTTTTGATTACTGCTTTCGCCATGGAAACTCCTCCGAATTTTATTAAAAGTTTAGGTATAATACCCCTATATAGTCGCTTAAATTTTTAAGTTAATCGACTATAACATCAGATTAGACAACCCCGCTAATTTTACGATTTTTTCGGCGTGACCTGTTGCGTTTTTGATTAACAGCTGTCCGCCGAAGCCTTGCAGAACTCTTTGTCTACCAAGAATTAGCCCTATGCCTGAACTGTCCATAAACTTTACTCTTCCAAAATCAAGAATTAAAAGCTGTGGGGTTGTATTCTCTAAAACTGCGTCGATTTCGTTACGAATGCCAGACGCTGTATGATGATCAATATCGCCAGCGATTCCAGCTGTTATTTGTTCGCCAGAATTAATGATTTCTACCACTTTATTTGCACCTCCGATTTAGATTATGCTAATTATATCAGATGAATTTCAAAAAACTTGTCGAAAGCTGTAGCGTTTGAAAATTTGTTTAGGCAGTGTTGCATTTGGCGAATTAAATTAAAAATGAGCCTTGTTTTTCAATCTATTTTCAATTTTAATTATTATATTCGTTTTTACGCTTGACTTTTTGGGTAATTTAGGTTATAATTCAAAGTATGAGAAATAATAAGAAATTAAAAACATTACTCGTCTACCCTGATTTTTTGGAAGATGATAAGTTTAACAAAAACAAACGTGGCAATTATAGCGAAGGTTTAGCGTCAATTTCAGCTGTATTAAAACAGGCGGAATATGACGTGGAACTTCTGCATATGCTGTATATGCCTACTAAAAAAGAGTTTATGGAATCAGTTCGCAATCATAACCCTGACTCAATCGGATTTTCTATGCGAACCACCGCTTTGCCTTTCGTGCGTGAGCTTTGTAGTTGGTTAAAAGAAGCTAAGGAAAGTGGAGAACTCCGCAAAGAAATCCCAGTAGGTGTAGGCGGATACCATGCGACTTTAGTTCCAGATGAATGTATTGATTTAGATGGCGTTGACAACGTAATAATCGGTGAGGGTGAATATCCTTGGCTGGAATTTATGAACAGCCTTCGTGACGACACAAACCGCACCGATATTGAGAGCGTTTATTTTAAACTCCCTAATGGTGAGATAATTAAAAACCCAGTTCGCCCGTTAATTGAAGACTTAGACACTCTACCGTTTCCAGATTTTGAACTGTTTGACTTTCCGAATTTAGACCGTTCAAAAAACTTTACAGCAATGGTAATGTTATCGAGAGGGTGCTTGTTTTCGTGTACCTATTGTGGAAACTCACAGTTTAGAAACGTCTATCCAAACAAAAAAAAGTTCACTCGATTTAGAAGCCCCAAAAAATCAATCGAGCTTTTAGAGCTACTTCTAAGCAAATATCCTTTCATCAAATACCTTGAATTTCGTGATAGCATTTTTAATACTTATGAAGACTGGTTCTATGAATTTATGCCACTGTATATCGAAAAAATCAAGCTACCGTTTAACTGTAACTTGAGATTTGATATTCTTACCGAAGATATGGTGCGGCTCTTAAAAGAGGGTGGGTGTTATATGATTGACATCGGGCTCGAAAACGGTAACGAGGCATTTCGAACCAAGTATCTACACCGTACTATGAAAAATGAGCATATGGTTAATGTTTCAAAGTGGTTCAAAGCACACAAAATCACGACTTTGACTTACAATATCGTAGGGCTTCCTCACGAAACGCTTGAACTTTCTCTCGAAACCGTAAAATTAAACGCTCGCCTTGAAGTTGACAAAGTAATCCCGAACATCTTCTATCCCTATCCGATGACTGTTCTGGCTAAAACAGCTAAAGACGGCGGTTTCATAGATGAAACGGTAGACCCTAACGACCCAGTCCAACTTAGAATGCCTCAATACCCTTATTATGATATTTTATATATGGCGTACAATTTTAACAAGTTAGTCAAAAAATATCGCAAAATCTATGCTTTACCAGAACCTAAAATCCAAAAAGCTACACAAAAACTCGACCGTAAAATCACGTCTAAATCTTACCCACGGAAGTTTTTGTACAAGAGTGCTAAGGCAAAAGAAGAAATGTTCATAAAAGCGAAAAAACTACTCAAGCAAATGTCGCCTAAGCTGTTTATATTCCTGAAAAATCGAACTATGAAAGAAGTTAAGTGAAAACACATATTAAATCGCAATAAAAGTCTTGACTTTTTGCGGTTTAATACCGCCCAACTGTTTCGGTTGTCTGCCACAGGCAGACGAGAAACAGGGGCATCTTGAGCAACGAAAATCCTAATCGGGCGAAGCCCGATTAGATAAGACTTTCGTTGCGGAGTAATATCAAGGAGGGTTTATGAATACACCTAAGAAAAACAACCCAAAAACCAAGCTAACCCCGATTGAAGATACGCCCAAAATCATAACATTAGTCTGTTACTTGCTCGAATATCTTGGAGCGTTAACCGACGAACAGTTAATTGAAATCGCAACTGTTGACGGAATTGTATCGCAAATTCTTTTAGGAGATGCGTTGAACACAATGGAGAAAAAGGGGCTTGTTACAGTCAATCAAAACGGAGCGTATTCACTTGATGAGGAGGGCAAAGTTTGGCATCGAGAATTTGAGAACTCGTTAAACATTGCCTTACGCCGAAAAGTTTTACAAGAGGGCAAAAATGTAGTTCGATTACACGAATTACGGCGTGCGGTGAAATGGCGTATCGTCGAAGTTCCACGTGATAATCTACCGAGTATGTGGGCGTTTCAAGCCTGTTTTATAAATGAACCAGACGGTTCGCCTTTTATGGACATCAAGCTCTACTCAAAATCAAAAGACGGTGCATTAAACGCACAGGAAAAATTCCTGCGTGACCCTGGTAAAACGCTTAATGACACTATTGCTAATTTTATGTAAAAACTGCTTAATTAAAAATCTCCCCATTCAAGACATAAAGTCTGAAAAATGGGGAGATTTTTAATTAAGCACAATATTATCAATAAGCCGGGTATTACCAACATAAACCGCAATCGCAATTAAAGCATTGGTACGGATTTCGGTTAATCTTTGCATCGTATCGGGGTTGACAATTTCGATATAATCGATTTTTGCCAGCGGTTCGCTTTCGCACAAACGCTTGATTGCGTTTATGATGATTTTAACGTCTTTTTCTCCACTTAAGAAAAGTCGTTCCCCCTCAAAAAGTACCCTGCTTAAAACGAGGGCGGCGTTCCTTTCGTCGGTGTTTAGATAGACGTTGCGTGAACTTTTGGCAAGCCCGTCTCTCTCTCGAACAATCGGACAAGATACTATTTTTACGTCCAAATCTAAATCACGTACCATTCGTTTAATTACTGCTAATTGTTGAGCGTCTTTTTGTCCGAAATACGCATAATCTGGTTTTACGATATTAAATAGTTTATTCACCACTGTACAGACTCCACGAAAGTGGGTAGGGCGACTTTTCCCGCATAAGTCAGAGGTGAGTTCGGTGTCTGACATATTCACAAAAGTCGAGAAGTTTTCTTTGTACATCTCTTTTGAACTTGGGCAAAAAATCAAATCAACTCCAGCCTTTTGGCATAGTTCGCAGTCGGATTCAAAAGTTCGTGGATAGTTTGACAAATCTTCATTAGGGGCAAATTGTGTTGGATTTACGAATATGCTCACCACAGTTTTATCATTTTCTTTTACCGAGCGTTTTATTAAACTCAAATGCCCTTCATGCAAAGCCCCCATAGTCGGAACAAACCCTATTGTAGCATATGATTCTACCACATTTCGCCATGTGCGGATTTGTGCTTTAGTTTTGACGATTGTTTCTATGATTTTCATGTTCTATAAAGTTAGCCCTTTCTACGTGTTCAAGTCAAAACCCATGCTCTTCACTTGGGAAATTCCCCGATTTTACTTCGAGGCAATATTCAGAAAACGCCTTTGTCATAAGTTCACCAACATTTGTGTATTCTTTTGCAAATTTAGGGACAAATCCAGTGCTATGACCACTGATTCCGAGCATATCGTGTACCACTAAAACTTGACCATCACAATGCTTTCCCGCACCAATTCCGATTGTTGGAATGCTTAGTGTTTCAGTAATGCGTTTAGCTAAATCTGCTGGAACGCATTCTAACACAACCGCAAAAGCCCCAGCCGCTTGAACTGCTTTAGCTTCTTCAATGAGCTTTGATGCTGATTCTTCACCACGACCTTGAACTTTGTATCCACCAATTGCGTTCACCGATTGCGGAGTAAGCCCTATATGTCCCATGACTGGGATTGACGCTTCAACAATTGCTTTAATTTGCGGACATACCACATTGCCACCCTCTAACTTTACAGCATTTGCGTTAGCTTCTTTAACCAATCTTCCAGCATTTGTTACAGCATCATACACACTCGTTTGATATGACATAAATGGCATATCTATGACCAAAAGTGCATTTTTTACGCCGTATGACACTGCTTTACCGTGATGAACCATATCTTCCATAGTAACCGAAAGTGTATCAGACGCACCAAGTATTACGTTCCCGACCGAATCACCAACTAAAATCGCTTCAACACCAGATTTGTCCATCAGTTTTGCGGTAGGATAGTCATATGCGGTCAGCATTGTTAGTTTTTCGCCACGTTTTTTGGCTTCTCTAAAACTTGTAACAGTATTTTTTTTGAGCATAACGATATTACCTTTAACCTATATATTCTCCAAAGAGTATTCCAAAAATCCCACCAATTGCGATGAATATAAGTGGATGTGGTTTGTATTTATCGGTTGCGAATACAAGTATAACAAACGCCACAAAAGCACTTATAGCGACTGGATTAAACTCGCTGTTAAGTGAAATCGCAGTAAGAATTAGTGGCAGAACTGCACCTACAATTAACCCAACACTCATAGGTCGTAAAAGAGTAAACACGTTAGCAACTAATCGACTATCACGATGATTTTGCAATGCTCTGGAAGTAAGCGTGATTAAAATTACTGACGGTGTAATCAACGCAATAGTTGCGACAAAACCTCCAGCGATTCCGAACGCACGAAATCCCACAAAAGTAACGACATTCACACCAAGAGGACCTGGCATACTTTCAGAAATCGCTATCATGTTAGTGAGTTCGTCATGCGTAAGCCAATCATACTTATACGCAAGCTGATTCAAAAAAGGCAGAACCGCCAACCCTCCTCCAACTGCGAATAGTCCGATTTTCAAAAACTCATATGCTATATTCAACAACGTCAAAATCTATTTATCTCCCTTGGTTTGATTGAAAGTTCGGGTGTAATACCCCGACGCTCTGCGTCGGTTCTCTCGAGCGAAGCGAGAGGGGTGCAGGGCTTGCCCTGCGGTGTTACCGAACATTTTGCACAAACACTGTAAACAACACCCCAGCGAGTGCGGTAATCAGCACAACAATAATCGGCGAAACGCCAAATAAAATCGCTCCAAAAGCCCCTTTGAACATAGCCAACGAAATCATAGTGAGTTTAACTGAAGACCCAGTTTTCAGGCAAGCTTGTCTAAAAATTTTATATACCGCCAAAACGATTAAAGCACAAGCAGCAATCAAGACTCCTGAAAACGCATTTCTAATGATTTCGATTTCCACAAAAGTCTCAAAAAAAGTAGCGACCAACATAATCACTATTAGTGATGGTGTAATCATACCAAGGCTTGCACAAAGCCCCCCCAAGAAGCCTTTTTGTTTTATTCCAACAAAAATCGAAGTATTAACAGCAAGCACCCCAGGGAAAATTTGACCTAAAGCAAAGTAGTCAGTAAGTTCACTGTGCGAAACCCATTTCCGCTTTTCTGCAATCACCCGAATCATTATAGGGAGCATTGCGTATCCCCCTCCAAAAGTGAATAATCCGATTCGCAAAAACTCAAAGTATAATTGAAAGTATAACATATTAGTCCTCGTTATATTACTCCGCAACGAAAGTCCTATCTAATCGGGCGAACTTCGAGTTGCCTGCTCGTCGGCAGAGCCACCGACACTGCAACTCTCGTTTTGCGAAGCCCGATTAGGACTTTTGTTGCTCAAGATGCCCCTGTTTCTCGTCTGCCTGTGGCAGACAACCGAAACAGTTGGGCGGTATTAAACCGCAAAAAGTCAAGACTTTTCTTGCGATTTAATAGTCGCTATAACCGAACTCATGCGGCAAAGGCGATTCAAACCGCATATTTTCACCAGTGAACGGGTGCTTGATTTCTAAGGTGGAAGCGTGTAGATGTAACCGTTGTTTTTTTTTGCATTTCTGGTTATTTGAGTTTGTTGGAGCCGGCGACTGATTGCCTGCGTCAGGCATAAAAAGCTCAGCAAAGCCAACCTTTGTTATGCCCTTGTTTGGCTTACACACCCCATACTTATCATCGCCGATTATTGGATGCCCTATATCGCTCATATGCACTCTAATCTGATTCTTTCGACCCGTTTCAAGTGTGAGTTCTACTAATGAGCGTTTGTGATTACTCTTGAGTACGCGATAATTGGTAATCGCTAACTTTCCGTCGCCTTCTTTTTTGCTAGAGTATACATAAAATGATTTAGTCTGATTCAAGAATGATTTCACCTGCCCAAATTCAGGTTTGACTTCGCCACATACCACCGCCATGTATTCACGTTTGAGTGCGAGTTCCTCCCATCGTTTTTGCAGCGCCAGCTTAAACTTTTCGCTCTTCGCAAATAGCATAACGCCAGAGGTTTCACGGTCAAGCCTATGCACAATCCAGATTTTATGATACTTGTTTTTTAGCTTTACATACTGGTTGACTGCTCGATAAGCGGTGTTCTCTTCTGCTTTGTTGGTAGCGACTGACAACATTCCCGCAGGCTTGTCGATTACGAGTATGTCTAAATCTTCATATAAAATTACAAACGGCAATCGTGGTCGGTGCTTTGACTTTCTAGACTTTTGTGAGTTTGGCAATTTTAATACTCGCTTTCATTTTTTTTGGCTTCGGCATAAATCGCTTTATAACTTTGATAACGACTGTTGGTGTTTTTGTCGATAGGGAATGCACAGCCATCTTCTCCATGATGAGTACACCCACCAAACTTGCATTTGCCGATTAAAGGTGAAAATTCACGAAAATATAACGGAACATCACTCAAAGAAATTTCGCTATAAAGTTTAGTTTCAACAGTCGAAAATCCAGGGGTATCTGCAATATATCCTCCGCCCTTTAGTTCGTGTAATACGACTGTTCGGGTAGTATGTTTGCCACGCCCGAGTTTGCGACTGATTTTTGCGGTAGGAAGCTCTGTGCCAATCAGCCGATTCAAAAGCGTGGTCTTTCCGACACCGGTATTACCAATCAACGTTGAAGTTTTGCCAGAGATGTACTCTTTTAATTTAGCGATTTCGATGTCAGAATTATCGCTGGGTTCGATTGAAAAGCAGACAAAGCCTGCTTCTCGATAAGTTTCGAGGAGCAGGGCTTGTTTCTTGTCAACTTTGGTAAATACTAACAGAGGTTCGATGCACTTGCTTTCAAAAATCACGGTTAATCGGTCGATTATTAAAGCGTTAGGTTTTGGTTCGCAGGAAGAAACAACAATAATCCCAAAATCGAGATTAGCCAAAGGCGGGCGTATGAGAGAATTCGTGCGTTCGCCAATTTCGCTAATGACATATCCACTTTCGCTTTCATAGTCAGACTCAAAATTGCTCAAAACAGGTTCAAGCGTGACAAAATCACCGACTTGAGGGCTTATTTTCTTTAATCGAAACAAGCCCTTAGCCTTACAAGTGATTTTAGAATTGTCATCGCATTTGACAGTATAGATTCCCGCATTCGAGGCGACAATCATACCTGTTGGTTTAATCAGGGGCTGAGTCATGGCACAATTCCGTCTGGCGGTGGCGGTAGAGTAGGTGTTGGCGTTGTCGGAACCGGAATCCCAGTCGTGGTTGCTGGCTGTAAAATGCTGTTTAACACGTGATTGTCGGCGACACGTTCGATTTTTTCAGGTGGTTCTTGGCTAAAGTCAATTGTATACGTCACGAAAACACCTTCAAGCCCATTGGCCGGATTGCGTATTACAACTGAATATTGTTGTGTTTCAACGTCAGAAAACTCAAATCGGATATAAGGATTGATTGTGACATTTTGCGTATGAGGTGGAAGCGGAACACCGTTTCGATGAAGAATAAACTCAAACACTCCAGCTACTCCTTGTGCTTCAATCGGCATTCTAAATTCGATATATGACTCACGCTCAGGTTCGTCTTCAGGTGGACCTTGTCCAATCGTTAATACGATAATCGTGCCGTTAGGGACTTCTGTTCCAGCTGGTGGAATTTGATTTACAACAAGCCCTCTCTGCTCTTCGCTACTGTATTCGTGAGTGACGTTCGGGGTGAGATTGCTTTCATTTGCCATGTTTTCTGCGAGTGCCTGTTGTTGCCCCATCAAAGACGGAACAACAGTCATGTTCTGACCGTCCTCAGGACCTAAACTCACCCAAACTCGCACAGTATTTCCTACATCAATTTGCTCTCCCGCTGCTGGAACGCTTCTGATAAAAGCATCAAACGGAACTTCATCACTATAATATTCGTTGAAGATTGGGACTAATCCGAGTGCATTAAGCTGGGTTACGATTTCCGACCTTAAGCGTGGGCGACCACCCTCGGCAAAGTCTGGAATAGTGACAACTTGTCTACCTTTGCTGACAATAACATCAACCGTTGTCTGATTTAAGTTTATAGTTCTACCAGCGAGAACACTTTGTGACATAATATGCTGTGCAGGTACGTCTGGCGACCATTCTTGCTCGAAATTAAGCCGTGGCGCTAACCAATCATAGGTTGCACGAACCTCGTCAATGTGCATTCCGTACAAATCTGGCATTTCGCGGCTGTTGCCCTCACCATCAAGCATATTTCCGACAACATAAGCAATTAAAACCGCAGCAAAAATCACAAAGACCGATGCTACCGCAAACAAAATCGGCAATAGCGGCGAACGCCTTTCTGCGATTTCATCTTCGTCATATTCATCAAGCTCGTCCACTGGTGGCGGAGGGAGTGTGTTCTTATTCTGGGCTGGATTAGGTGCAGGTTTGCCGACTTTATCAAAATGCTTGGTTTCGCCGCTCGGCGTAAAATACTTATATTCAAAAATTATGCTCGGGTTTTTCTCAAACTCCTGTAAGTCATTTAACATTTCGCTTGAAGTTTGGTATCTTTGTGTAGTCTGCTTTTGCATAGCACGCATAATGATTTCTTCTAATCCCTCTGGAATCGAAGAGTTGATTTCACGCGGTGTTTTTGGAAGAGTGTTTGTGTGCATTAGTGCAATTGCAAGAGCGTCTTCCCCATCAAAAGGTTTTGCACCGGTGAGCATTTCGTATAGCATAATACCCACTGAATACAAATCGCTCTTTTCATCGGTAGTGTCACCACGTGATTGTTCAGGGCTGATGTAATGCACCGAACCAATCGCTTTTTCAGACATAGTTTTGCCAATTTCGCGATTAAACCTCGCAATCCCAAAATCCATGACTTTTATGCTACCGTCACGAAGTAACATGACATTTTGTGGTTTGACATCACGGTGAACAATACCACGGTCGTGTGCGTGTTGAAGTGCTTTTAGAACTTGATTGGTATACTGAAGAGCTTCTTTCCATTTAAGCACACCATGGCGTTCGACATACTCAGTCAGTGTCAATCCATCGACATACTCCATCACGATAAATTGAACGCTGTCAGTAAAGCCCACATCAAAAATTTTAACGATATTTTCATGTGAAAGCAAAGCAATCGCTTTAGACTCATTGCGAAAACGCCTAAGGAAATCATCGCTCCCTGCGAATTCATTCTTAAGTATTTTTACCGCAACTGTTTTGTTCTCAACGTTGTCAGAAGCTTTATAAATCTCCGCCATTCCGCCAGAACCTATTAGTTCAAGCAGTTCATAACGACCGTCTAATTTCATGCCAATATAGTTGTCCATTTTTCCTCCTCAGTGAATATTCAACTTGCCTTTACGGCATTACGACTAATCCTACTGTTATATTGTCGCTTCCGCCTTTTGATAAAGCATAATCGACCAATAAATCACAAGCTTTGTTCTTAGGGTTGTTGACTATGATTTCTGCAATCTGTGCATCGTTCCCGTAAGAGTGTAATCCGTCTGAGCATAACAGGAGTATACTCTCTTTTTGCAACTCAATCTCAAAATAATCAGGAGTTACGTTTTCTTCCGCACCGACTGCACGTGTGATTGCGTTTCGGCTCGGATGAGTAAGGCTTTCTTCAAGGGTGATTTCGCCTTCTTCAAGCAACGCCCGAATATAAGTGTGGTCTTTGGTGATTTGCTGGATATTATCATCAAAAATATGATACGCCCTTGAGTCACCAACATTTATGATGTATGCCCTCTCGTTATGTACAATCGCACAAACGCAAGTAGTCCCCATTCCATGTTTGTTGATGTCAGAAGATGATTCACTATAAACCAACCGGTTAGATGCTATTAACGAAGTCAACATAAGGTTGCGAATCGTATTGCGATTGGTTTTTTCTGGAAGCGTGGACATACGCTGATTTTCGACATCAGCATCATTTACATCACCACGAAATCCTTGTAACATACGTTCTACGATAAAATCCACCGTCATTTGGCTTGCGCGGCTTCCAGCGTTTTCGCCACCCATGCCATCGCAGAGAACTATTGCGACTGCGTTCTCGCTCAAAGCACCAGCCCATACTCTGTCTTGATTTTCTTTACGCTTTTTACCTATGTCAGTTTTTGAAAAAACTCTCATGGTTTTAATATTTCCTTATTTACTATTTTTATACAATTGTGTCGTAAAATAACCTAAAACTTTGGGATTTATTGAGTTTTGGGTCACGTTCTTTCATGACGTCCGCCACGTTTGTCTAATGCTTTTTTTACGTTAGTGTCAAGACAGTCACGCAGAAATTTGAATACATCAAAAAAAGTAGATTTACCAGCGCCATTACGACCTACAATAACAGTCATAGGAGTAATATTTTTAATTTGAATATCTTGCAAAGCCTTAAAATTTTTAATTTTAATTTGTTCGATTTGCATTTTTGTTGACATATACACTCCTAACCTACCTAAATCTTATTTTAACTCAATATCCCTCTGTCGAAGTTGACCGCACGCAGCTTCTATATCCGAACCCATCGTTCGCCGAATAGTTGCATTCACTCTCCTGCGTTCGAGGGCTTTGCGGAATTTTTCGGCGTTCCCGCTCTTGATATATTCAGTAACGCCGATTTCATTTACTGGAATAAGGTTTACATGAAATGAACCTCTCGGCATTCCAGTTTCCTTGTTAGTCAGTAGAGCCGTCAACTTTTTCGCATCGTCCGCACTATCATTAACGCCTGCGATTAGTGCGTACTCAAAGCTAATTCGCCTACCAGTCGCTTTGAAATATTCTCTACACGACTGTAATAATCTCGAAATTCCGAATTTGCGATTGACTGGCATTATTTCGCTCCTACAATCATCATCAACAGCGTGCAAAGAAATTGAAAGTGTCAGCCCTAAATTCAGCTTTGCTAATTCGTCGATTTTATCGCAAATCCCACACGTCGAAAGTGATACGTGACGTAAGCTCATCTTATATGAACTCTGCAATCGTTCAAGAAACACAAGCAGATTTTCAAAATTATCGAGTGGTTCGCCAATCCCCATAATAACAATGCTATTGACTTTTTTATTAGTCGCCTTTTCGGAAGCATAAACCTGTGCCAACATTTCGGAAGCTGTGAGATTTCTTACAAGCCCATTCATTCCAGAAGCACAAAATCTGCACCCCATCTTACAACCGACTTGGCTTGAAATGCACAGGCTGTTCCCGTGATTGTGTCGCATTAATACAGCCTCGATTGTGTTGTTATCGCTAAGCCCGAACAAAAACTTAGTGGTGTCGCCTTTTTGGCTTTCGAGATGCCTTCGTACATCTAAATTAGTAATGACATAATACTCCGATAGATTTTCCTGCAAGTCCTTCGCAAGATTTGTCATCAACGAAAAATCACCGACTTTTTTATCGTGCAACCAGTCAAAAACTTGTTTTGCCCTAAACTTCAAAAAACCGTTATCTTCAAAACTTTCAGTAAGCTCAGCCAACGTGAACGAAAGTATATCTATTTTTTTAGGTGAATTATTGCTCAAATTGGCTCTATAGCTCGCCTCTTCGTGGCAACCGCCACAGCTAGCCGTTCTTAAACCGCAAAACTCTTTACAAGGGTTTTGCGGTTTAATATTCGGAAGGTTTAACCGTTCCATGTAAGATGCCCCTCCAGCTATTTTCGTTTTAAGATTGCTACAAAAAAACCATCACCTCCATCGGTGCTTGGAATTGTTGTCTTTTTTTGAACTAGCTCAAACTGTTGTTTTATTGATGGTTCTGACAAAAACGATTCAATAACATCATCATTTTCAGAACGACTTAGAGTACAAGTCGAATACATCAAGAATCCATCTGATTTTACATATGACGCTGAAGTTTGTAAAATCTTTAACTGGATTGTTGGCAGACCATCAAAATCACTCGCTGGTTTATACTTGATTTCGGGTTTGCGACGAATCACACCTAATCCAGAACATGGGACATCGCACACAACCTTGTCACATTTTGGAAAATCCGGGTTAAACACCTTCGCATCGTTAAGCAACGTTTCGATTATGTCAAGCCCTAATCGTTTCGACCCGCTCTCGACTAATCGTAGTTTTTTTGCGTTGATATCACACGAAATCACCCGTCCAGAATTGTTCATAAGTTTTGCGATTGTGAAACTTTTACCGCCAGGTGCGGAACATAAGTCTAGCACAACCTCCCCCGATTGCGGGTTCAATAACTCGCACGCCTGATAACTTGACTGGTCTTGAACATAACTATCACTTAACTCCTTTTTGACATAATGTCTAAAAATCGGCGGTTTTTCGAGGCTTGTTTGCAATATTTGCAACAAATTCGCCTCTCCGTATTCGTTATGCCACTTTTGTACAAGCCATTCAGGGCAGGAATATTTTATCGAAAGATTATTCTCTAATTCTCCATTAAAGAAGTCACCCCGATTTCTGGTAAAGTTTCGATTAGTTGCCTCAACTTCGTCGAGCTTTGTGGTGGCAGAGCCACCACTGCCAGTTCTGATTCTTGCTCGTGCGAAATTCCGCAAAACTCCATTAACATAACCTTTGGCACGATTCGGGGTTAAATTTACAGTTTCGTTGACTGCAGCTGAGTCTGGCACCGATTCCATAAACTCTATTTGATATAAACCCATTCGCAACAAATTACGAATTATGGGTTCAGGCTTTTTATCGCCGACTAATTTATCGATGATATAATCCAACGTAAGAAGCCGTTCGATTATTCCATAAAACAGTGCGGTAATAAACGCTTTATCTTGGGTGGAATATTCACCACGCTCAAGCTCAAGATTAAGCACAATCGGCGAATATCCGCCCTTTTCCATATTAGAAAGCAGGTTCTGTACTGCTTTTCTTGAATTATTCACAGTTTATCGCCTGCGTGTCAGCATGAGCAAACGTATTAGCTGAATCAACGACGCAATCATCGCCGCTAAATAAGTGAACGCTGCAGCGGTCAGAACTTTTCTTGCACCACGAACTTCATTCCCAACAAGATATCCTTTATCAACAATCGTCCGCATAGCACGAGCCGACGCATCAATCTCGAGTGGTAGTGTAATCAGCTGAAACACGAACCCAAAAGCGTATAACAAAATCGCTGCATAAATAAGGTTCATCATCTCAAGGAAAATTCCCGCAATCAAAAAAATATACCAAAACCTTGTCCCAAAGCTCACGACCGGGAAAATTGCATGGCGAATTTTAATCGGAACGTATCCTGTAGCGTGTTGAATAGCGTGTCCTACCTCATGAGCGGCAACGCCAATCGCACCAACGGTTGCGTTATCGTGAACCGATTGTGATAAAGCGACCGTCTGGCTTCTCGGGTCATAGTGGTCCGAAAGCGTTCCAGGGTGTTTGACGATTTCGACATGGCTAAGCCCATTCGCATCGAGCATTTCACGTGCGATTTGTGCCGCAGTACGACCGCCCACAGTTCTAACTTTGTTGTGTTTGTTGAAAGTGGATTTCACCATTCCAGATGCTATTAGTGATAATAAAAGTGCTCCGATTGTGAGAAAAATCCAAATCGGGTCACCACCGAAAAACATTGGCATAATAACAATCTCCTTAGTAATTTATAGTCGTTTAACTTGAAAATCTATAATGGTTTGCGATGATTTTTGGCATCAGACAAGGCGAAAATTTGGCGAATATCCGTTGATATTTAAGAAATTTTCAACGCAGTATGGCGGAAAATAGACCGACAAGACAAGCCTATTCTTGATT
>JGI24703J35330_11748424_pt1 | contig 15944 bp, 14 predicted proteins | sample TergutNt197P1_FD_35330 | JGI IMG/M metagenome (IMG submission 35330) | reverse complement strand
CCAGTGGTTTGTACAAGGGATTTAACAAATAGCTAGAAATGAAACAGACCATCGTAAGTAGACCAGATCTATTTTACGGTGGTCATCTATAAAAAAGGAAGGAGAACAAAATGAAGGAAATAGAGAAATTAAATGAAACCACCAACCAGGTGGTAAAAAAAGAACACGAATTAACGATTAATATAAGTCCAGCGAATCGGGCGAACATCATCACCAACACAACTTTCTTTTCAATGGACGTGGAAACGGGTAAGAAAATCATTAACTTTACCCACGATAATGACCCAGTAGATTTAACCGATGCAACAGTTATGTTAGGCTTTGAGTTTGTAGCAGCTGAAACATCAAAGATCATTGATTCAACCGATGGGTCAGTTATGATTGAAGATGCGCAAATGGGTCAATGTAGTGTCATCCTACCTAACCACATGTATAACTACGCCGGTCAAGTGTTAGTCCACGTATACATCATGTACGAAGACGGCTATTCACTAGATTGTGGTGTGATTGTGACTCAGTTTGAAGAAAGCTGGTTAGATTCAGAACTTGAAGAAATGTCAGAGTTTTATATCAAACGCTTTGAAGATTTGGCTACTAATATTAAATCACGCTTAGCTGAACTGGAAGAGAAGCTGGAGAATGTAAGCTTTTTAGAAGGTTTGCCAGCTAGCATCCATGATCATGTTAACAATCAGGAAGTTCACTTGAACGAGGGGGAACGAAAGGTCTTATTTGGTGAGACAACCTCTCATCAATTAACCCGTAGCGGAACTTTGGTGAACACGGTGGAAGGGAAAATGGCGAATCGCCACCTAGAAGGGCGAACCTTTGTGAATCTATGGAGCGACGATCAAGAAGATTTTGAAAGAATAGATGGCTCCATCACACTAAATGGCTGTCGTGTTTCAATGACTTCAACAACGTCGCAAAGGGAGCTAGTTGCTCAACTAAACACGCAAATATTTAAAAGAAACACAACCTACTCGATGCTTGTAGACCTTATCAAAAATGAAAAGGAAACGTTTATTACCCTGCCTGATGATACTGAGATAAGGACGTTAGGTAGACATCTTGTCACATTTAGAATCGGATCAACCCTTGAAACCAGTCTCTCATTTTTGTGGGTTAATCCGACACTAGAGGTTGGCAGTGAAATTGAGTTTGACCTTTCTATTTACGAAGGAGACTGGTCACACATGAGGGGTGAACTACCACATACCCCACCACGAAAACTGTCAAGTGCCGGCGATGGTGGTCAGTTAGAAATCACTACTGCTAGGGAAAATCAAACCACATCAACCACCATTGAATATCAAGACATCGATGGGGTATGGAAAACACCAGTGTTACAATCGATCTATCGTGGCACAGAGCTATTAGTGGCTGATGAGATCACTGAGACGGAGTACATTCAAAGAGTTAGCGAGGTAGATTATCGAAGTGTAAACGTTAGAGACTTTACTCACGGAAGTGAAGCCTCGACAACCACTAGATTTCGGCTGGATACAGCAAACCAAGGACTACTTGTCAACAGTAGCGAGGAGTTTGGTAGCTTTTCCGTTTTAAGTAATGGTTTGCCACAGGGAAATGCAATTAATTTTACAGAAACAGCACTACCAGGAGCACATATGGTGAGTGGTAGATTGAGTGTGAGGCTTCCAAAGGATAGAACACTCACAGCGACTAATATCAGACAACACCTTATGGACAACGGCTACCAATTTTTAGTCCCACTTGCTGAGCCACGCCGTTTCCCAATCCGTATGGGATTGTTGTCGAGCTTTAGCCCAACTACACATGTCACGATTAACAGCGGTGCAGTACAACCACAATTTAGCTTTGATGTTATTCAATCGTTGCCAGGTCGGATGGCACTGGCTGAACAGAAAATTCGAGATTTACAATTAGCCGATGCTGAAGGGTTACTAGGTCCACAGGGGCCACAAGGAGAGCGTGGTCTTCCGGGTGCCCAAGGCGAAAGAGGGCTGACCGGGCCAGAAGGACAAACTGGCCCTCAAGGTGAAAGAGGTTTGCCGGGAGTCGCAGGACCTTCAGGTCCGGTTGGAGCAACTGGGCCACAAGGGGAACGAGGTGCTACCGGTCCACAGGGGCCAACTGGTGAACGTGGGATGACAGGAGCTACTGGGCCACAAGGGTTAACTGGTTCGGCAGGCACACCAGGAACCACAAGCTGGAATGGGATCACAGACCGTCCGTCGACGTTCACACCTTCTACCCATAACCACGCAGGTGAAAACATCACATCAGGGACCGTTCCTTTTGCACGAATGCCGGTAGGATCAACGGCTACTACCGTATCACAAGGTAACCATTCACACTCTCTATTTGATTTGACAGGTGTTGATACATCAGCGTTTGGCTCTTTTAGTGGATCATCACAAGGTCGAGTTCGCATTGGTCATCTTATCCTAGCATGGGGAAGAACTCCAGCGTTTACCGGTTCACATACGATTGTATTTCCTGGAGGCTTTGCAGGTGGATCACAACCTCAGGTGATGCTAACTCCATTTACTGCATCTGCCAATATAACAGGATTACGGGTGACTGGAGCTAATAGCAATCAAGTTACTATTGCTTTCGGTGGTGCGACAACTGCACATGCAATAAATTGGCTTGCAATCGGTCCGATTGGTCGCATGGATTAGAGAGAAGGTGAAATAAAATGTTTGAACAATTAATAGAACTAACCATTCCATACGGCTTATTTGCCTTACTCTTTGTTTGGTTATTACACACAACGAATAAACGTAACGAACTGCGTGAGGATCGCTATCAGGATACGATCGAAAAAAATCAACAAATCATTGCTGAACAAGCGAAGTCTTTTAGTGGTTTATCGGGAGACATATCAAAAATCAAAGGCATTTTGACGAAAGGAGGTAAAATGCATGGTCGATTTTAGTATGATGGTAGCTGTGGTGATGATAAACGCTCAACTACTGAAAAAAATCGGATTCAATCCACAAACGATTCCTTTAATGAACGTATTATTCGGATTAATCCTATCCATCCTTTGCTTTCCAAACCTTCATCTACTCGAAAACATCCAACAAGGTTTGCTCATCGGGCTAAGTGCCTCAGGTGTATACGACGTATGCATGGGGTTTAAAAAGCAGTACTAAACAAGAAAGAAGTAGATACGACCCTGATTATCCAGCGGTTGAAACTACTTCTTTTTCTTTTTAAAAGGGCAAAAAAGATAGCATATTTTCAAAAAAGTCGCTATAATAGCAGGTAAAAGCAGTTTCAAGATAAAGGTGTGTGAGATAGATGGAGAAGAAGGTAGGTGTCACCATGGAAAATATTAAAGTTGAAAGGCCAACGGCCTCAAAGAATTCTGATTTTCAAGACAAGCTCGCCGTTGCAAAACAGGAAGAAGCTTTATATCAGAAAGGTCAAGCAGCATTTGGAAAGGTTTTAAAAAAATACGACGGCGTTGGATTAATCGGCTCCCATTTCTGGGAATATTGGCACGCTCGCGCTACTTTTTTCGCTGAAGCGGGACTTCAGGAAGTCAGGTCGGGACAAAAGCGACATGAGCAGAAGGATAAGGGGAAGTATAAAGTGTTGGCATCCCGACAGTCGTTTTTGCAAACTTATGAGCTGTGGATGAATCAAGCCATTGACTGTGCGAAAGATGGGCAGGATAGTTTGAAAGAGGAGAAGAAGCAACGTTTGGCAGAGTTGTCGGAAGAATTGGAAAGGTTAACGGAGTTTTCGCAAAAGTCTCATAAAGGATTAATGGATCGACCACCAACAGCATGGGAATCTTTGTCGGGATATTTGATTGCTCTTTGTTTACTTGCTGCTATTGTTTTAGTTGTTTTGGGAATGTGGTAGAAAAAAGCATGATACCTGTGATGGCGTCATGCTTTTTCTTAGGAAAAGACAATGTATCGAGGATATCCTGAATACGTTGAAATTTACGAAGGTTTTGGTAGGCTTTCAAATTCTTTTTCAACGACCTTCAATTCACCGGAATACTTTTTCAATGCATTTATCAAATGCTTTATAGCTGACCACTCCTAATCTAAGCTGCTAGTTAGTAATATATCATAGATTTATAAAAGTGAAGAGAAACTGTATCACAAAAACCCGGATTATGGCCGTTTTGTGATACGGATTGTGGTGAACTAATGTAAATTTCTTAACTTAAATCCATGAAACCGCTAATTTTGGCTACTTTTTGATCTAAAACAGCTGAAATTAGAGGGAAACAACCTGAATCGTATCACAAAAACCCGGATTTTGGCCGTTTTGTGATACGGATTGTGGTGAGGGTCGCTAAAATTGTCAGGTAAACAGAATTTTAGCTCCAACCTGATAAAAAGCTCTTTTTCAGCAATAAAAAAACCTCTATCACCTGGTAAAGGGATAGAAGTCAAATTTTTTACGTATAATCGCCACTATGGGCAATTCGACTGGCGGCTGAAGCAGCGATGGCACCAACTAGGTCGTCTAAGAACGTGTGACAAACGCCTGTGGCGTCGTCTTTCATGTCCAATTCTTTTAGAACGCCAGGCTTTAGTTTATCAATGTAACCAAAGTTGGTAAAACCGATGGATCCGTAAACATTGACGATGGAGAAAGCCAGAATTTCGTCGATACCATAGAGGCTGTAATCGTCAGCGACCATTTCTTGTAACGGCTGGTCAAGCAGGCCTTTTTCAGCTAGTTCATCTAGCTGGATCCCGGTTAGGACAGCATTTTGAACTTCCCGCTTTCTTAAAACGGCTAAAACATTTTCCTTGCAATCCTCTACGGTTAAGTTGGTATAATACTTCTCTTGAAGAAAGTAAGTCAATTCTGCGATTTTGTGGATTGGTACTCCGCGATCCTCAATTTTCTGAATGGTTAGAGCGTAAAGAGCCTCTTTATCTTTTAAATAAGCCATGTTAAGTCACTCCTTTAGGTATGGATTAGTATATGCGCTAGTTTGTCAAAAAATCCCCCTATGTGACACGTTGTGATTAAAGTTTTTCTACCAGGTCGATAAAGGCATCCCCTCGTTCTTCAAAATCGATGTATTGATCCCAGCTGGCACAAGCTGGCGCCAAGAGAACCACGTCGCCTGATTCAGCCAAATGCGTGCCAGCGGCAAAGGCCTCTTCCATGACATCGAATGTTTGGCATGGAAGGTTGTAATCGCTGGCTAGTTTTTCAAACCTTTCTTTTGACTGCCCAAATGCAAAGATCGCTTTGACGTGCTGGAAGTCTTCTGCTAAGGGGGTCAGGTCGTGATTTCGGTCGAGGCCACCGACTAGAAGGATCGTTGGTTGGTTGAAAGCACGAAGGGCTGTCTGGGTAGCGATCACGTTGGTAGCTTTGGAGTTGTTGTAGTATTTAACACCATCGACTTCTTTCACAAATTGGAGGCGGTGCTTCACACCAGTGAAGCGGGTGAGCACACCGACGATGGCCTTTGTGGTTGCGCCGTATAGTTTACAGACAGCCACGGCGCCAAGAACGTCTTGTAGGTTATGACAGCCTTTGAGCAAAACGTCGTTTTGATGAATGATTTTTTCTTCTTTATAGTAGATGTTACCGCCTAAGATATAGGCGCCGCCTACTTTTTTATTTTGCGAAAAGGGCACCAGCTGTGCCTCGGTTTGATGTAGTTGGCTCGTTACGAAATCGTCGTCAGCGTTGTGAACGAAGAAGTCAGTTGGCAGCTGATTTTTAATTAGGTTGAGTTTTGCTTGACGATATTCTTTGATGTCCGTGTGGTAGTCTAGGTGGGCTTCAGTAATGTTTAGGATCAGGGAAATGTGAGGACGGAAGTCTTGGATGCCCATCAGTTGGAAGGAAGAAAGTTCCGTTACTAACACGTCGTCCGGTGTTGCTTCTTTTGCGACTAAGCTGGAGACGAAGCCGATGTTACCAGCTAATTTGGATTGGAGTCCAGACTCTTGCATGATTTCATGAATCAAAGTGACGGTGGTCGTTTTCCCATTGGTGGCGGTTACCCCGATAAATGGCGCTTCGCTAATGGCATAGGCAATCTCGACTTCACAGACGATGGGGATGTTGCGAGCCTGTGCTTCTAAAAGGAGTGGCGTTGTTTTGTAGGGAATCCCTGGATTTTTAACAATCAGATCTAAGTTGCGATTCAGTAATTCTATGGGATGTCCACCACATGCGACTTCAAAGCCTTCGCTTTCCATGATTTTAGCGTCTTCGTTTTCCTCGTAAGGCTTCCCATCGTTAATCAGGACGTTGGCACCTAGTTCTTTCAAGATCCGGGCAGCGGCCATCCCGCTTTTGGCAAGTCCCATGACAAGGATGTTTTTATTTTTATAGGTTGTCGTTTTTTTCATTGTCAACTCTCCTAGTGTGAATGTACGTCAATCTAAATTGAAATAGAAAACCAAGGTTAGTTTACACCCCCTTGGCAATTAAAGCATAATGGTAAGAGCAATGGCTCCCATGACTAAGGTGACCAACCAGAAGACGAAAACGACTTTGCGCTCGCTCCAACCTGAGAGTTCGAAGTGGTGATGAAGAGGGGCCATTTTAAAGAGGCGTTTTCCGCCCGTTTTTTTAAAGTATAGCACTTGCAAGATAACAGATAATGTTTCAATTACAAAGATGAAGCCAACAACGACTAATAACCATTCGTGACCAAGCAAGATTACAACGGCCGCCATTAAGGCACCAAGGCCAAGGGAACCAGTATCCCCCATAAAGACTTTGGCTGGATTGAGGTTAAAGACTAGGAAGCCAGCTAAAGCACCAACCATAATGAAGCAAACGAGGGCAATGGTGTATTCACTTTGTGCTTGGGCGATAATGCCGAGAACAGAAAAGGTAATCAAACTCGTTCCGCCAAGGAGGCCATCTAATCCATCGGTTAGGTTGGTCGCATTGGAGCCGGCTAGAATCATAAACAGCACCCAAATCCCATGTCCCCATAATAAGTCAACCGAGAAGATGCCAAGGTTAATTACCGTGGAATAACCAGCAGTCATATATAAATAGAAGAATGCGGCACCAATCAGGAATAGACCAAGAATTTTTAGCTTCGGACGAAGACCCTCGTTGTTTTTCTTAACAACGATGATAAAGTCGTCAATGAACCCGATCAGGCTACAGCCGAATAACGGTAAAAGTAGCATGATCAAGGTTGAGTTTAGTTTGAAGCCTTCCCAGAAGAGGAGGCCGATGATAACAGCTAGCAAGGTCGATCCAAGGAAAATAACCCCTCCCATGGTCGGGGTACCGGACTTTTTAAAGTGGGACTGTGGTCCTTCTTCTCGGATCGATTGTCCGAACTTGAGGCGCTTCAGGAAGGGGATGAAAATCGGTCCCATCATTAGGGCAATGATGAATGGAGTAACGATGGAAAGTATCAGATTAGGATTCATAGTGAGGTTCTCCTCTATATTTTATCGTTGTAATTTTTCAAGGGTGTACTGGGCGATTCGTTTATGACTGATACCAGGATTATGATCATCAGCTTTCCCCAATAAGACGATGGTATCGCCCGCTTTCGCCATTTTCAATGCTTTCTCGATGGCCTTTTCAGGATCGATGACGATGGTGTAATTATTGCGTATCGTACCTTTTAGCATGTCGTAGATAGCGTGATGGGCATCATCACGAGGTGTTGGCTCCCCTGTGAAAATCACGTGGGCGCTGTTGGCTAGAACAACTTTCCCGATTTGGGACAGATGGGAGCGTTGCCCATTTCCTTTTGCAGGCAGCAAGGCGATCACTTTCCCTTTTGTGGTCAGGACAAGAGTCTTTAGTACACTTTCTAGCGCACAAACTGTCTCAGCATGGTCAACTAGCACATTAAAGTTTGTGTGATTACTTATTTTTTCCAGACGACCACCGATAGATGAGATGTCTTTCAGAAGGTTGACTACGACTTCTAACTGATATCCTGCTACGGTGAAGTAAGCGAGGAGTGCTAGTGTATTGTAGACGTTGTAGAGCCCCAGGAGGGGCGTTTTGACCTGACAAATAAAATTTCCTTTGTGATAGAGATCAAAGGTCGTATGGTGGAGAGTTAGGGAAATGTTTTGTGCTTGGATATGAGCACCAGTCATTGTACCGTAGGTCGTGACCTTAGCAATGGTTAAATGTTGCAAGTCGGCTGCTAGATCGTCGTCCAAGTTGATAATGGCGTTTTGATCTTTGGTGAGCCGGATAAAGGGCGTTGTTAAGTTCCATTTGTCGTTGTTAGTCAGGGCTTGGTTAGTTGTTGTATGGATCAAAGTTGTGAAGCGTGTGTGATCCAGGTGATTGTCAGTGATGTGTGACAAACAAATTTCTATTATAGCATTTTTGACCTGATTTTCATAGCTATTAGCGAGGAGTTTGTGGATTTCTAAACTAGTTGGGATCTTAGTGCGGGGTAGATAGATGCTTTTAGTACCAAGCCTTTGCTCAATTTGCTGAATCAGCTGGGAGAGGGTAGATTTTCCGGTGGTGCCGATGATGCCAGTCGTTGTCAGATTGTGGGAAGGCTTTTGGTAGAAGTAGTGTGCGATTAATGCTTGCGCTTTTTCGGTGTTAGGGGTGGTTAAGAAGGGAGTTGCGCTGTTGATGGGTTTCGCTCCGATGATGGCGCTTGCCCCCTTTTTGATGGCTTCCTCGATCTGAAGAGGGTCGCCTGACTTGGAGAAGAAGGCAAAATCGGGTTGGACGTCGCTTAGTTTGTAGGCAAGGCCTTTGATGTCTTGGGGGAAGTTGGTGTTACCGTGACTAATTAGAGTGGCGATGTTGTCGAGCTTCATAGTGCGTGCCTCCGTATGCTTGATCTTATTATCCAGTGTATGCGTGGTGGGCCGTGGTTAGACCCTTTTTGGATGACCAGCGTAAGGGACCCCCTTTTTACAACAACGTTCGACATCCATCGTCAAAGTATGCCACCATTCGATAATAAAATAGCTTTTTCGATCGAGGTAGTTAGCAGAATTTCTTCCATTTCGACAAATTGATTGTTTATCTTCATTTAGGTGTGCTAGGATGGTGGGGAAACATCGTAAAAAGTAGGAAATCATGATTTTACGATGGATTTTAGAGAGTAAAAGAGCTCAAATCATCGTTGAGAATAAAAAAAGGATTTTAGCGATGGTTTTTACAAGAAAAAGCCGCTCAAACCATCGTTAAAAGGCAACAATTTTAATTCTACGATGGTTTGGTCGTAGCAATCAAAATGGGAGGGTAACACCATGATGAATTTGTTAAAATGCTTGAAGTTCCACCAGGTGGAAATCAACAAGGTAGATCAGGAGCTTCAACACGTACCATTAGGATATCTAGTTAAGAAACAGAAGCAGTACTACCATTCCAGTAATGGAAAAGAAATAGGGATTAATAAGCAACCGGACCTAATCAAGCAACTTTGTCGAAAAAGGTACTTGTTAACCTATCGAAAACAATTGATTCACAACCTTTCTGCTGGTGTTAAGAACATAAACAATTACGATAAGAGATCACCTGCTGATTTAATCAAGTCTCTCCCCAATTCCTATCAAGGAACGCCGCCGAATTATTTCTACTGCCCTGAAGTAGCACAATGGGTGACGGAAGAGTACGAAAAAAACACCTATTCCACTCCGGATGGAAGCTATTTTTCAAAACGTGGAATCGCCGTCAGGTCAAAATCGGAGGCACTTATCGCCAGCCTGCTAGAGGATTACAACCTCCCATATCGTTACGATGCGATCCTTCAATTAGGAGACTGGCGAAAATCTCCTGATTTTATCATCCGCAACCCATTCAACGGGAGAACGTTTATTTGGGAACATTTTGGCGCATTACACGAGTCGGGCTATGAACAAAAAATGAACGATAAAATGAGTCTGTATCTGCAGCACGGCTATGTATCTTTTGAAACGTTGATTTATACGTTTGAGTTTGACTTAAGAAGTCCGGTTCGCTTGAAAAACCTAGTCCAGGACATTATTCTACATACAAAGTGAAAAGTGGGATGAGTCGCAATCGCATAAACTTGTTAGAAATCTACCTGTTTTTTATACCCTAAACACCGAAAGTGTGATAAACTATAGTGTGATACCATAAAAGCGGATAAGTGTGGATCTTAAGATAATCGCTAATTTTGGTCAAGACGTTTTAAATGAGGCTGATTTTATGAATGCAAGAGAGGTAGCATTTGAAGTGCTATTATCAGTAATCAAGGGTGAAGCTTATAGTAATGTGGCACTTTCCAAGGCGTTAAACGACGCTGATTTGAGCCCACAGGATGCCGGATTGACAGCAGAAATTGTGTACGGAACGTTGAACCGTTACCGTTTACTTCAGTACAAGCTAACCCCCCATTATCAAGGTCGCGTGAAAGATTGGATCAAAGTTCTACTCGCCATGGCCCTTTATCAGATCGTCTACTTAGATCGTGTGCCAACCTATGCTGCCGTCGATGAGGCAACGAAGATGGCGACGGCGCGTGGCGGTGAGTTTAATGGAAAGGTCGTCAATGCTATTTTACGCAAGTTGACCGAAACGCCAATTAAAGACTCCATTGAGATGGAAAAAGGTGCTAACCGGCTAGCCATTGAAACCTCCCATCCAACGTGGCTTATTCGTTTATGGGAAGCACAATTCGGGATGGAGAAAACCGAAGCCATGGCTCGTCGAAATCGCGAACGTGCCAATTTAGTACTTCGTACTAATCTAACAAAAACAACGACTGCTGAATTAAAAGGAAAGCTGCAAATGGAAGACGTTTTTTGTAGCTTGGGTCACCTCTACGACGATGCTCTCATCGTTATGTCAGGCAATCCAATTCATACGAACAGTTTTAAGGAAGGCCTGTTCTATATCCAAGACGAAGCTTCCATGATGCCAGCTTTAGCCCTGGCACCAAAGGCAGGTGCCAAGGTACTGGACGTTTGCGGTGCACCAGGTGGGAAGACTCTTCACCTTGCTCAGATGGTCGGTGATACGGGAACGGTTTATGCTCATGACATTTACGCTCATAAAATTGAGCGAATTCATGAAAACATGAATAGAATGGGAATCACCAATGTAGAGGCCGATGTGTGCTCGGCATTAAAACTTCATACTAAATACGAAGAAGAAAGCTTTGATTACGTACTCGTTGATGCACCATGTAGTGGTCTTGGTATTTTACGTCGTCATCCAGAGGCACGCCTCACAAAGCAACCGGAAGATTTAGATACGATTACTGATATTCAGAAGGACATTCTTCAGCAAGCATCGAAGTTTGTGAAACCAGGTGGCCGCCTAGTCTATAGTACGTGTACGGTTAACCGTAAGGAAAATCAGCGTCAAATTGAGACATTCCTGAACGAGAATCAGAATTTTAGCTTCGATTCAGAATTTAAGTCGCGAATGCCAGAGGCATTGGCAGGGAATTTTGAGCATGAAATGTTACAACTTTTCCCGCAAGATTTTGACACAGACGGCTTTTTTATCGCAGCACTTGTGAAAAAGAAGTCCTAAGAACGTAGTGATTGGTAGGTCGCTCTTTCACGCCAAGCGTACGTGTAAGGCTATTTGTAATAGAAGAAGTAAAAAGGTGATGAAAACATGAATAAACGCTCCATTTATAGCTTAACATTAGAGGAATGGGAAGATTTTGTCCAAGCCAATGGGCAACCGAAATTTAGAGCAACTCAGATTTTTGACTGGCTTTATGTGAAGCAAGTTAGTAGTCTGGATGAGATGAAAAATGTGCCGAAGATCCTTAAGGAATTGATCGACCACGTCTTTGATTTTACAACGTTTGAAATTGTCGAGCATCAAGAGGCAGTGGATGGCACCAATAAGTTTTTGTTCCGTTTATCGGATGGGAATACGATTGAGACGGTTTTGATTCGTCAGTCTTACGGTCTGTCAATCTGTGTGACCACTCAAGTCGGATGTCGGATTGGTTGTTCGTTTTGTGCGTCAGCCATTGGTGGGCTCATCCGTAATTTAGAAGCTGGTGAAATCGTGGCACAAATCGTTCACGTGGCGCGTGCTATGAAGCAGCGAATTGGGCATGTGGTGATCATGGGAATTGGGGAGCCATTTGAAAATTATGACGCGATGACCTCTTTTATTCACATCATTAACCACGACAAAGGTCTGAACATTGGAGCAAGGCACATCACCGTATCCACAAGTGGGATCGTACCGAGAATTTATGACTTTGCCGATGATCACAAGCAAGTATCACTAGCAATCAGTTTACATGCTCCCAACGACAACTTACGTACGAGGATCATGAAAATTAACCGTGCTTATCCGCTGTCGGATCTTCTTAAAGCGGTGCGACACTACATCAAAGAAACCAATCGTCGGATTACATTTGAATACATCTTAATGCAAGACGTTAACGATTTAGACGAACATGCCCATCAATTAGCGACCCTGGTTAAAAGTATTCATTGTCACGTTAACTTAATTCCAATGAATCCAGTGGCAGAACTTGGTATTGCCCGGTCATCAAAAAATCAGGTTACAAGGTTCCGCGAAATTCTAGAAAAAGCAAAAGTAAGTGTCACCGTTCGCCGTGAAATGGGAACGAACATTGATGCCGCTTGCGGGCAGTTAAGAGCAAATGAGGTTGACCAAAGCGAAGACTAAGTCTTAAACAAGTGAGGTGAAAGGTATGAATCTTGAATACGGTTATGCAACAGATATTGGCCTCACACGGAGCCATAACGAAGATGCGGTGAGTGTGTTTGAAAACAAGCACCTGGTTATCGCGGCAGTCGCCGATGGAATGGGTGGTCATTCAGCTGGGGATGTGGCATCGAAAATAGCCATGGATCATATCGGAGCAAAATTTACATCCCATCTGAAATTTTCAGATGCTGAAACAGCTCGAAGTTGGATCGTTGATGTGCTGGAGCAAATTAACACCAGCATTTTAAACTATGCAGAAGAGCACGAGGCACGAGCGATGGGAACAACCTTAGTGATGGTCATGATCACGGTGGATTTCGTTGCGATTGTCAACATTGGTGACAGCCGGGCATATGTGTTAGCTCACGGTGAGTTGCGCCAAGTAACGAAAGATCATACCTTTGTCCGAGAGTTGTTGGAGAAAGGGAAAATCTCACCTCGTGCTGCTAAACTGCATCCTAATAAAAACGTCATTAACAATGCTTTAGGAGCTAGTGCTGCGTTGACCTTTGACTTTTCTGTGATTGAGCGATACGATCTGAATGGATTGTTGCTAACATCAGATGGGTTAACTGGTTTTGTTGAAGACGTCGACATTGCGACTACCCTAAATTCAGGGCTGAGTGTTGATAGTAAAGTGAAGCAACTGATTGAGGCGGCCAACGAAAAGGGTGGCCGCGATAACATTTCAGTGGCATTAGTAGAGTTTAAGAAAAGAGGTGACTCTTAATGGTTATTGGTGAAGTTTTAAATTCAAGATGCGACATCAAGATGCTTATTGGAGACGGGGGAATGGCTAACGTTTATTTGGCCTATGACCGAATTTTACGCAAACAAGTAGCGGTTAAGATGTTACGTTACGAACTTTCTAAAGACGAAAGTTTCATTAAACGATTTAATCGGGAAGCCAATCAAGTAACGAATTTGGATCACCCAAACATTGTGGCCAGTCACGCCGTAGGCGAATATGAGGGGCAACCATACATTGTCATGGAGTACATCAAAGGTAAAACATTGAAAGACCATCTCCGTGAATATGGTGCTTTATCGGCAGAAGATACCATTCACGTGATGACTCAAATTTGTGAAGGGGTTGATCATGCCCATGAGCAAGGGATTATTCATCGTGATTTAAAGTCGCAAAACATCATGGTTGACGAAGATTTAAACGTTAAAATCACGGATTTTGGGATTGCCCTTTCTAGTAACGAGGCCGATATGACCCAAACCAACACCATTATGGGATCCGTTCATTATTTAGCGCCAGAACTAGCGCGGGGGAACATTGCAACGAACGCTTCGGATATTTATTCTCTGGGGATCTTACTTTATGAATTACTCACCGGTAGCGTACCGTTCAAAGGTGAAGGTGCTGTTAACGTTGCTCTACAGCATATGGAAGGGAGCATTCCATCGGTCCGTGATTCTGACGAAGAATTGTTTGAGAATTTTGATTTTATTATTAAAAAAGCGACTCAGAAAAGGCCGACTAATCGTTACCCAGATGTGTTAGAAATGTTGGAAGATTTACGTGTGGCACACATTGAGGGGGAAGTGTCTGATCTTGAGGACGATGAATTTGATAAGACCATGGTGATTCCACCATTTACCTATGAAGATTCAGAGGACTCAGACGTGGAGGACGAGATGGCAAAACCGAAAAAGAAAAAGGTTCCAGTACTAGCTTTTATTAATGCCTTCTTATTTACGATTCTAGTTGCTATTCTAGGTTATGCCTATTTTGTCGTGGTGGTTCAGCCAGGCTTTTTCTCAACGGATCATGCCGTAGTTCCTGATCTCATTGGACTGAGTGAAGACGAAGCGCGTACCATTCTGGATGAAAGTGGTCTTGAAATCGCGGAACTTAATGTCATAGAAGTTCGAAATAGCATGGTAGATAGTGGAGAAGTTTTCAGGTCAACTCCAGCAGGAGATACCCGAATCAGGGTGTTTGAAGGGATGGAGATCGTCATTTATGTTGCCGATTAATAAGAGACAAGGGGTCATTTTGAAATCTCTAGCAGGCTTTTACGATGTAGAAGACCGTGAGACAAAGGAGATTATCACCTGTCGTGGCCGTGGTCGATTTCGCAAAGACGGTTTTATCCTTCTGGTAGGCGACCGCGTAGAATTTGACGTTGTGGAAGATGGCAGTGGTGCCATCGGTAAGGTCGAAGCGCGCTGTAACGAACTGATTCGTCCCCCGATTGCCAACGTTAGTAAAGCATTGGTGGTATTCTCAGCAAAGGAACCGAAATTCAACGTCAAATTTTTGGATCGGCTGTTGGCTGTTATCGAGGCAAAACATGTGGAACCAATCATTGTCATTAGCAAGATCGATTTATTAAGCGATGAAGAAACCGCAGAGTTGGCACCAATCTTTGACTACTACCGTAAGATTGGTTACGACGTGTTGGAAATTTCCGCTTATGAAAAACGAGGGCTGGCAGAAGTAACGGCTTTATTCCAAGATGAAATCGTTGTGATCTGTGGTCAATCTGGTGTAGGGAAGTCTTCCTTACTAAATGCCATTGATGAGAAGTTGGACATTGCGGTTAATGAGATTTCTAAATCACTAGGACGCGGAAAACATACGACCCGCCATGTGGAGCTCCATAAAATTGCCGGTGGTTTAGTCGCTGATACACCTGGTTTTAGCTCCTTGGAATTCGATGAATTGGAAGAAGAGGATTTGCGAGAAGCTTTCATCGAATTTGTCGCGTTGCAAGAGGGTTGTAAGTTTAGAGGTTGCATGCATGTGAAGGAACCGCAGTGTGCAGTGAAAGATGCTGTCGAGGAGGGTGAGATCTTGCAATCTCGATACGACACATACTTGCAGTTGTTGGATGACATTCAGAATCGGAAAGTCAAATATTGATATAGACGAGCGCTTTGCTCCCAATCGACTCTTATTTTGATGTTTCGGGGTGAATCATCCCTTTTGCTCAGAAATCTTTGTGATAAGGATGATTTAGGGCGCGTAATAACTCGATTTCATCGTTTTTGGCTGAAAAAAATAGGTAAACGGATGATTTTGTTCTTAATTCAGGGCGATTTCATCCTTTTCTCTTGATAATTTCCTCAATAAGGACGATTTGAATTATTAACTAAGAAATTACCTTTAGTTCACCACAATCTGTATCACAAAATTGCCGAAATCCGAACTTTTGTGATACGATTCAGGTTGTTTCCCTCTGATTTCAGGTGTTTTAGATCAAAAAGCAGTCCAAATTAGCGTTTTCATGGATTTAAGTTAAGAAATCACCTTTAGCTCACCACAATCCATATCACAAAATTGCCGAAATCCGTGCTTTTGTGAT
>JGI24703J35330_11748425_pt1 | contig 15951 bp, 12 predicted proteins | sample TergutNt197P1_FD_35330 | JGI IMG/M metagenome (IMG submission 35330) | reverse complement strand
AAGCCTTACGCACCTATGGGTGCGCGCGGTTTTTGCCTCCTTGTTCTAGGACAAAAATCCTGCGTAATATTGTAACTTTATTTCCTTACGTTCCCTAGTAAACTGCTCTCGCAGTTTCCGTCGCCAATGGGGGCTACGTTCTAAACATCAAGGTTACGAACTTGGGTTGCAAATTCTTGGATGAATTCGCGGCGAGGTTCGACTTTATCGCCCATGAGTTGGGTGAAGATGAGGTCGGCAGCGATGGCATCATCGAGGGAGACGCGGAGGAGGATACGTTTTTCGGGGTCCATGGTGGTTTCCCAAAGCTGGTCGGCATCCATTTCGCCAAGGCCTTTATAGCGTTGGATGGGCTTAATGCCCTCGCGGCCTATTTCGGTAAGGATGTTCTGTAGTTCTTCATCGCTGTAAGCATAGAATTCATTTTTGCCCTTTTCCACCTTATAGAGAGGGGGCTGGGCAATATAAATGAAACCTTCATCAACAAGGTCGGGCATGAAACGATACATAAATGTAAGCAGAAGGGTACGAATATGCGAGCCATCCACATCAGCGTCGGTCATAATCACGATTTTGTGGTAGCGAAGTTTTTCGATATCGAAGTCTTCGTGAATACCTGTGCCGAAAGCTTTTATCATGGCTTCGATTTCTTTGTTATCCAGAATTTTATCGAGGCGAGCCTTTTCAACGTTCATAATTTTGCCTCGCAAAGGCAAAATTGCCTGAGTGTGTGGCGAACGAGCAAGCTTCGCGCTACCGCCCGCGGAATCACCCTCAACGATGAAAATTTCGCAAAGAGCGGGGTCTTTTTCCGAGCAATCGGATAATTTGCCCGGCAGTCGCCCGCCATCGAAGATGGATTTTCTGCGAACAAGTTCGCGAGCCTTTCTTGCGGCATCACGAGCGCGTGCTGCCATTAAGCTTTTTTCGACAATCATTTTTCCTACGGAAGGATGTTCTTCTAAAAAGTATGCCAATTGCTCTGATAGAATATGCTCTACAGCGGTGCGAGCTTCACTGTTGTTTAGTTTCGCCTTGGTCTGGCTCTCGAACTGCGGCTCTTCTACTTTAATGCTGATTACCGCGGTTAAACCCTCGCGAACATCTTCGCTGGAAAGATTTTTTTCATTTTCTTTAAGCAAGTTAAATTTCCGCGCATAGTCGTTAATTGTTTTGGTAAGCCCTGCGCGAAATCCCGTAACATGGGTACCGCCATCGGTTGTGTTGATATTGTTAACAAAAGAGTAGGTATTTTCTTGAAAGCCGTCATTATGCTGTAATGAAATTTCGGTAAGAACATTCTCGTGGGTCGATTCACAATAGAAAATGTCCTCGTAAATAGGGGTCTTGTTTTTATTTATATGGTCAACAAATTCTTTAATACCGCCCTCGTAGCAGTATGAGCGGGAACGATTAGGTTCGGGTCTTTCGTCGAGAAGATTAATTCTTAATCCCTTGGTCAAAAACGCCGTCTCTTGAAGCCTTTGTTTTAGGGTATCAAAGCTGTATTCCAATTCTTCAAAAATTTCCGAATCTGGTTTAAAGTGAACAAAAGTCCCTGTTTCGGAGGTCTCGCCGATTACTTTCAAATCCGATTCCTTTGGACCGCGAACGAATTTCTGCTCATGAATTTTCTCGCCATCATAAACCCTAACAATCAGCCATTCGGAAAGCGCGTTTACAGCACTTGCGCCAACGCCATGCAAGCCGCCGCTTACTTTGTAACCGCCTGAGCCAAATTTACCGCCTGCGTGAAGCACCGTGAAAATAACTTCAACGGCAGGAAGCCCTGTCTGCGCCTGAATACCAACAGGAATACCGCGCCCGTTATCTCTAACGGAAATCGAATTATCCTTGTGAATGGTAATGGTAATTTCGTCACAAGCGTCCATTAAAGCCTCGTCAACGGCATTGTCAACGATTTCGTAAACCAAGTGGTGCAAGCCCTTCGCCGCCGTAGAGCCGATATACATGCCGGGGCGTTTTCGTACAGCTTCCAAGCCTTCGAGAACCTGTATATTGTCTGCTGAATATTCCTGTGTCATTTTTATCTCCTTTGGATTAATCCATTTTGCATTAAGAATTTTTTACCTTCATCTATATTAAAATCTTCTATGCCTGTGCAAGTAATAATTGTTTGCAAATTTTTGATATGCTCCAACAAGAATTTCTGGCGATGCTTATCCAATTCCGAAAGAACATCATCGAGTAAAAGAATGGGCATTTCTCCTGTATTTTGCCTTATTATTTCAATTTCTGCAAGTTTTGCGGAAAGGGCGGCGGTACGTTGTTGCCCCTGAGAGCCAAAATGTCTGGCAGAAATATTGTTAATTGTGAATTCAACATCATCGGTGTGGATTCCTTCGCTTGTAGTACCGCGAAAAATATCTCGCTCATGTGATTTTTCCAGTGTCTGTGCATATATTTCTGCTGGTATGCCCGGTTTGTACTCTAGTTTTAGCTCTTCCGAATCTTGTGTAATGCTTCTGTGAATCTTTGACGCAATAGACTCGATATTTTGGATAAAACCGCTCCGCGCCTTAATAATCCTAAGCCCGTGGGTGGTTAGCTGTTCGTCCCAAATGCTTAAACTCTCGCGCTCGGACTTATCTTTTTGCAGAATTTTCAGTAGTGCATTTCTCTGTTTCAAAGCCCTGTGGTATTCGCGTAAATCATTATAGTACACAGGGGAAAGCTGGCAAATTTCCATATCCATAAAACGTCTTCGCTCGGAAGGTCCGGATTTTATCAGCCTCAAATCCTCTGGCGAGAACATAACTATAAGCAGTCGCCCAAATAAATCTTTCATATGCTTTATTGGAACAAAATCTACAGAAATACATTTTTTAGACTTTTTGCCCGACCTTTCAAGCCTAGCGTCCAGAACAGAAGAAATCCCACATCGTTCAAATTCCATACGAATATGGGTATTTTCTTCATCCCATAGAATCAGCTCGCTGTCAAACCTTGCACGAAGCGACCTTCCAAAAGCACAAAAATATATTGCTTCCAGAAAATTTGTCTTGCCCTGCGCATTATTTCCATAAATAATGTTAATTGAAGGGGAAAGTTCTTGGTTATTAACAGATAGATTTCTAAATTTTTCCGCGCTTAATGATTTTATAAACATTACGAAGGCGGGCGAATCGGCACAATAAGATATCTAAAGCCACGTTCGCTATCCATGCCGCGTATACTGCATGGCGAAAGGACAGTATTAAATTTAATAATCACACGTTCTTCTTCCACAGCGCGAAGCACATCTATAAAATATTTCGGATTAAAATAAATGGTTAAATCCTTGCCCTCTGTTTCGCATGGAACGCCGTCTTCAACCTGTCCCCTTTCAGACTGCGCCGAAATAGTTATATCATCGTCTGCAATATCCAGCTTTACGGGCAGCATACGATTTTCTGCCGCAACAAGAACCGCCCGCTCAAAAGCCCCAAGAAGCAATAGCCTATCAACAACAACCATTGTAGAAAAATCATCATTATAAATCTGGTCGAACCTGATAAATTCCCCCGCAAGCAAGCTGGAAACAAGCCTAAAATCATTCGCTTCAAAAACAGCTTTATTAGGCGTGAAAAAAAAGCTGATTTCTTCGTCTGTATCGGGAAGAATTCTGCTTAATTCGCCCAAGGCCCTACCGGGAACAACCGCATCTGAATCAACAGAATTCTCGCCAATTTCTGCCGAGCTGTATGAAATTCTAAACATGTCTATAGCAACCATTTCAAGGATATTATTTTTTATTTGAAATTTTTCACCTGTTAAAACAGGTTTTGTCTGGTCGAGTGCAACGGAAAAAAGTGTTTGGCTAATCATATCTTTCAACAAACCGGATTTTATTGTATAGCGTGCATTTATTTCACTAATTTCATTTTCCGAAATTACCGGGAACTCATCCCCCGGTTGCCCTGAAATTTGCAAGCGAGAACGCCCGCTTTTACAAGTTGCGTTAAATTTTTCGTCCACCTCAATCACAACAGAATTGCCTGTCATACGCCTTATAATATCTGTAAAAAGCTTTGCATCCAGTGCTACAGAAATGGCTTCTTCTACCTCGGCAGGAATAATTGCTGTTTCAATAAAAATTTCTTTATCATTACCTATTAAAGTAATACCCACATCGGGTGTGGCAGTAAGTAGAATGCATTCCAAAATAGGATTGGTTGTACGTGTAGAAACCGCTCGTCCTGCAAGTGCTAAAGCATCCAATAAATTTTGCTTTTCACAATTAATGAACAAAAAAATCACCTATCATATATTATTATTTATTAGTAGCAGTAGTATTAGGCTGTGTGGATATGTGGAAAAGCACTTCTACACATGATTCTTACGACATTTCCCTTATGCAAAACACTGTACATATTACCTTTAAACACTGTGCATAAAGCACGACTTTTCAACAATTACTCTCCTACAAGAATAATTTCGAGGCTTTCAACGGTAAGACGCATTTTTTCATCCAGCTCCAGCTCATTGGCAATTTTATTACAAGAGTGAATAACGGTTGTATGGTCGCGCCCGCCAAAAAATTTACCCACTTGGGGTAGGGGAATCGTAAGAAATTTTCGGCATAGATACATTGCGATTTGGCGAGGGGTGACTATATTTTGTGTACGTTTTCGGGAGTTTAAATCTTCTGTGGAAAGATTGAAAAAATCGGCTACGGTTTTTTGGATATATTCCATAGAAAGTACAGGTTTTTCCTTGGCAATCAGCTGGTCTTTTAAAGCATATTGAGCAAGCTCCAGTGTAATTTTCTTGTTGGTTAGGCGGGCATTTGCAAGAATTTTATTAAGCGCGCCTTCCATATCGCGAATGTTGGAAACTATATTTTTTATGATAAATTCTTTAACTTCAGTAGGAATTTCGAGTTTTTCCATGTCTAATTTTTTATCAAGAATGGCTGTGCGTGTTTCATAGTCGGGTATGTTTACGTCGGCAATTAAGCCCGAAGCAAAGCGCGATGTAAGGCGATTTTCTAGGTTTGTAAGCTCGTTTGGGGGAACATCTGATGTAAAAACAATTTGGCGGTTTAGCCCTGTCATAAAATTATATGTGTGGAAAAGTTCTTCTTGGGTTTCTTTTTTGCCTTCAAGAAATTGTACATCGTCTATTAATAAAACATCTATGTTTCGGTATTTTTTACGAAATGCAGGGGTTGTTTTTTCGCGTACAGAAGTAATGTACTCGTCTGTAAATGTTGAACTGGGAACATATAATACTTTCAAATTTGGGTTGTTATCATGAATTTGATTTCCTATTGAGTGGATAAGATGGGTTTTTCCAAGACCCACTCCACCATACAAAAAAAGAGGGTTATACTCTTCTGCTACGCCGGGGGTGTCTGCCACGGCTCGCGAACCTGCATATGCAAGCTCATTACATTTTCCTGAAACAAAAGTATCAAATGTATATCTGGGACGCAGTCCGGTTTTTGTATAGTTATTAACAATGCGCGGGCGTGACGGGTCTGAAGAATCTTCGGGCGAAATAACTTGTACTTCCGCATCTTCATTAGTGAGAGAGCGGATATATCTGGTAATTTCCCTTTGGTGGCGGCTTACGGATGTTTTATAAAAATCATTACGCGCCTTTACAGTAAAAACGCCGTTTTCGTACGAAACCGGGATTAGGGGATTAATCATAGTATCAAAAACAACTTCGGAAAGAGACTTTGCAAGCAAATTTTTTGCTTCCTGCCAAACGGAATTAACATCCACAGAATGAACCCCCAAAATAGATATTATATGATATTAGAAAGTTATCCACAGAGTTATCCACAAAATGTGAATAAGTCTGTGAATTTGTCCTGAATAATCATACCAAAATTAGGGAGTGTTTTCAACAAATATTACTTTGCTATTGTGGCAAATGTTAATACTTATTCCGGAAATTCTGCGCGAATCTACAAAATTATTTTCATTAATTTCAATAGTTTGGCGCGGTACGGAAATTGTTAATTCATTTTCCAAAGTATTTTGAGAAATATAAATTCGCCCTTCCCAAAAATATCCTTTGTAAGCAGAGCGCGCCCATCGTGTAGATTTGTCTACGTATCTTTCTAATGAAGAAAGAAAATGCCTTGAAGAAATCGCTTCTGCATATGCGTTAATAAGAACAGGCTCTCGCGAAACTGAAAAATCATCGGAAAATCCTCGCAATATAGTAAACGCATCCGCATAGATAATCATTCCAAGGCGGGGAAAATTTTTAAATTCATTAAATAAGCGAGAAATTTCATCTGCCGCAGGGTTTAGGCGATAATTATAATCGCCCAACGTAAAATGACTAACCCCAAAGGGGAAAACCATCACAGGCTTATATTCATGAAAAGCATTGTAAAAATTCTCGAACATAGACAAAACATCCGTAAAATAATAATCACTGCTCCAGTTAGCCAAAAGGGGCAATGCCACCCAATCCACAGACGCATGACCCGGATAAAACGCGCTTTGCGGCGTAGCGGTATGCTCCGGCGCGACCCACACAAAGGCTGCCATAGGAGCGTGCGCCCTAAAAGCATTCCGCGAACTTCTAAAAAGCAGTGAGTATTCCGCGGGCATTAAATCATGTTCCGGCATAAACGCAACAAACATTGGCAAATTAAATGAACCAAGCCGCTTTGCAAGATGCAAAATTAAATCGCCGATAGGAATATCATCCAGCTCAGGATTATTAGGCGGGTGAACAACAAACATAGGCGTTGCAAGCGATGCAATACAATGAAGCAACCATGAAATATCAATTTCATCGCCAAGAAAAACCTCGCTTACATAAACTGCGTGCCTCTTGCCGGACTCATACTCAAACACCCGAATCGTGTTTTCCGGCGCAAGCCAAGCCCCAATATATGCCCCATCCAATGGCTCATATAATTCAGCCTGAACACCGCGTTTATACCATACGGTATACGCCACGGGCCCAACTTCCTCCGGCAAATTCTCCGAAATAGTATCCTGCAAAAATCCTCCGTGAAGCCGTGGCATACCAATAATTTGCGGCGGATTATCCGTTGCGCAACCGCTTAAAAATAAAAATGCGAAAATAAAAATAAGTTTTTTCATATTCTAATTTTCGCCTATATGAAAAGAGTTAATACATAATATGCTTACGCTTTACATAAAAAATTGTCAAAGCCGCGCCAAATATTCCAACAAATCCCGTGAAAATAAATGCAGTGTCAAGCCCGAATACATGTGAAATCTGCCCCACTGTGAAGGGCCCAAGGAACATGCCTATCCCATAAACGGCTTGGAAGAAACCCATTGCAGTGGCGCGTTTTTCAGGCAAAATATCATGAATGCACAGCCCAAGAAGCAGTGTACCAAGAATAGCCCCGCCAATACTTCCGATAATTTGTACAATGAACAACATCGGTAAAGTTGTAGTAAAAGCAATTAACGCGCTGCCGACCCCCGCAAGCAAAAACCCAAATACAAGCGTTGCACAAACCCCCAACTTTCGCGGCATAATAGTACCCGCAAGCGGAGCCATAATAATCCCGGGCAAAGTAGAAACCACACCAAGCATCCCAAGCTGAAATTGATTTGCATAAAGAAGCGTAGCCGCAAGGGGCAAAAACCCAAAAGTCGTGGCAAACGCTATAAACATAGAAAGAATTCCCAAAATAGAACAGCTAAGTAATTGTTTATTACCGGCAACCCCAAGAAGTTCTTTAATAGAAGGCGGACTCTCTACAATGGGGGCTACGCCCTCAAGCCCCCTCGCTACAGTGGGGGCTACGCCCTCAAGCCCCCTCGCTACAGTGGGCAAAGCCCACTTGCGCTCCGCCGCCGTTGGCGGCGCACCGCACTTAGAGCGGTGAAAAAATGCGGCGTTAGCCGCATTTTTATTTGTTTCTGTCACAAAAAAGCTAATGAAAATACCAACAAGCCCAACTGCTCCGCCAATAAAAAACGCATATTCCAAGCCAAAGCGTTGCGCAAGCAATCCGCCCGCCAAAAGCGCAATCATTCTCCCGACAGCATTCCACGCGCTAAGATTGCCCATAGACTTTGTTGCTTTGTTGGCAGGAAAATATGACGCTCCCAAAATCGTAAATGTTACCCACGCAGAAGCGGCTACCCCGCCAAGTGCGCGTGTTAATAACAGTGCATACGGATTCGGTACAAAAAACGTAACAAACGCCGCAACAGATGCAAATACCATCCCAAGAATAACAAAAACTTTCCTCTTGCCAATCCTGTCGGAAAAAATACCAAGCGGAAACCGTATCGCCATCTGCGTAAACCCATACGCTCCAGAAATTATCCCTATCAAACGCAAACTAGCCCCAAGCTCGTATGCATACGGCGTAACATACGGCACATAGGCGTATAACGAAAACCAAAAAAATGCTGTAACAATGTAAAAAAGCCCAACTCGCTTACGCATAGTAAAATCTCCTACAGTGCGAGTAATTTCGATAAAATTCATCGGTAAGAAAAATATATTTCAAGGCGACCAACCCCCGCATAAAGATAGCTTCCTTGGAAATAAGGAAGCTATCTATCTTCTCGGTGAGCATTTTTTATATTACCGACCTCGCGACTCTGCGAGGTCATCTTCTCGGTGAGCATTTTTTATATTACCGACCTCGCGGCTCTGCGAGGTCATCTTCAAAAGCGAGGTTGTCGCTGTTGATATTATACTCTTAAAATTCCATTCGATACAATTTGATTTTAACATTGGAAAGTTGCCGAGTCAAATTTAAAATAAAGTTCGGGGGGTGCAGGGCGAGGCTTGAAAAAACTAAAAAAAGCGGTGATAATGTATTAAGGGAACGTAAGGAAATAAAGTTACAATCTTGCTTGTCTTTTTGCCCGATAACTGCGTCGGCAAAAAGCCTTACGCACCTATGGGTGCGCGCAGTTTTTGCCTCCTTGTTCTAGGACAAAAATCCTGCGCAATATTGTAACTTTATTTCCTTACGTTCCCTAATTCGACATTCGGAGGAAAAATTATGGCTTCTATGAAAATACATTTAAAAATAATGCTGGATGGTTTGAAGAAAAAAGCTAATGCCCTGACGGAAATTTTGAGCATTTGCGAAAACCAGCGTACAGTAATAGAAAGCGAACTGCCTCTTGATGGCGTACGCGAAATGGTTTTTGGAATGAACGATGAGAAGCAAGCGGCAATTCATATAGTAAAATCATGCGACGACATGTTTGAAAAAATGCTAAAGGACATTGGCCACGAACTGGAAGCCCAGCAAGATATGTATAAAGCTGAAGTGAAGGTTTTGCAAGAAAATATAAGAAACGTTATGGATTTGGATGTTAAAATTCGTGTAACAGAAGAGGAAAATAACAAGCTGCTTGACGCTCGCCGAGAAGCCGAACTTCCAAAAACACAGGCTGCGCAAACAGGGCTAAAGCCAAAGGTGACAATGCCTACCGACAGTACAAAAGTTCTGAATGCCTATAAGCAGGGCAAAACTAATTATAAGGGATGATAGTATGATAAAGCCAAATAGATTAAAGGAGAATGATACCGTAGCCATAGTTTCGCTTTCGTCAGGATTGGGTGGTGAATCGGCATTTATTCACAGATATAAGATAGGCAAAAAGCGGCTTGAATCAGAATTTGGATTAAAAGTAGTAACCATGCCAAATGCATTGAAAGGTATTGAATATTTAGACAATCACCCCGAAGCTCGCGCTGAAGATTTGATGAATGCATTTAAAGATAGTGCTGTAAAAGCGATAATTTGCATGATTGGCGGCGACGACACAATACGGTTACTTAATTATATAGATTTTGATATTATCAGAAAAAACCCAAAAATATTTATGGGATATTCAGACACAACTACAAATCACTTCATGATGTATAAAGCAGGGCTTATATCATTTTATGGGCCGACAATTCTGGCTGAATTTGCTGAAAATGTTGCTATGCATGATTACACGAAACATTTTATTGATAAAGTATTGTTCAGCCCGACTGCCGAATTACAAATTACGCCCAGCTCGGTATGGACTTCCGAGCATTTGGAATGGACGGATAAAACAAATTCGGAAATATCACGCACCATGACAAAGGACGACAAGGGATTCGAGTTATTGCAAGGAAGCGGAATTGTGAAAGGTCGTCTTTTGGGTGGCTGTGTAGATGTATTTCCGATGATTATTGGCACTAAAATATGGCCATCGCCTGATGAGTGGAGTGGGGCTATTCTTTTTATGGAAACATCTGAAGAATCGCCTTCGCCCAATGATATTAAATATCTTTTAAGGGGTATGGCGGGGCAAGGTATATTAAACTGCATTAACGGAATTATATTCGGCAAGCCTATAAATGAAAAATATTATGACGATTATAAGCAAGTGCTTTTGCAAGTGGTCGGCAAAGAATGCGGACGCGAGGAAATGCCGATTCTTTATAATATAAATTTTGGGCATACCGCCCCTATATGTATATTGCCTTATGGAGTTATGGCTGAAATTGATTGCAGCCATAACTCACTTCGTTTGCTGGAGTCGGCAGTTAGTTAGGGCGATTGAATTAATTATCTTTATTAACCACTAAGTATTTCGTGATACATGCGCGAAGTTTGGCGGCGTTAATAGGTTTGCGAATGTAGTCGGTAGCACCGCGTTGTTTCATTTCGTGTTCCATGCGGTCATTGACTTCGGCTGTGAGAAATACTACGGGGATATCTGCGATTGCCTTACTTTGCCTGATTTGAAGCAAAACTTCAAAACCTGTCATTTCCGGCATGTAGTAATCGAGCAAAATAAAATCTACGTGGTTTTTTTCAAAATAAGTGAGAGCGTCTTTACCGCTTTTGAAAGCATGGACAGTGTAATCCGACTTTAGAAACGATGCAACTTCTTTACAGATTGCAGGTTGGTCATCAACAACAGCTATTTCAGGTTTGTACATAATAGCCACAGCCCCTTCTTAATAAACTATAAGTATAATGATGTTTTACCATATAAAGCAAAAATGCACAAGAAAATATAAAAATATTTTGAATTTTATTGTAAAATACACAAAGTTAATGTAATATTAGAGTAAATATATTATGCGGGGGAGTACAATGCGAAAACTTATTAATGAAGATTTATCAAAATGCGTAGGTTGCAATCGCTGTATTCGCGTTTGCCCTATTGAAGGTGCGAACCATGTTTTTTCAGAAGCCGGGCAAATAAAGGTATCCATTAACAGTGATAAATGTATAGCTTGCGGCTTTTGTTTAGAAACATGTCGCCACGAGGTAAGGGATTACGAAGACGATATCGTAAGGTTTATAAACGATTTAAGGAACGGCGAAAAGATTTCTTTAATGGTCGCGCCGGCATTATATGTAAATCCCGAAGGCGGGAGAATGCTTGCATGGCTTAAACAGCTTGGGGTTAATAAAATTTACGATGTATCAATAGGGGCAGATATTTGTACATGGGCACACATCCGTTTTATTGAGCAGAACAAGCCAAAATCGGTAATAACACAGCCCTGTCCCGCAATCGTTGACTACATTTTACGGTATAAACACAATATAATTAAATATCTTTCACCTGTACACAGCCCAATGCTTTGTACCGCAATTTATATGAGAAAGCACGAAAGAATAAACGATACTATTGCGGCTATTTCTCCTTGTATAGCAAAATCTCATGAATTTGAAGCTACGGGAACTATAAAATATAACATTACATTTAAACGGATTTTTGAATATATACGCGATAACGAAATTATTTTGCCTGATTACCCGGCTCATTTCGACAACGAAGAAGCGACATTTGGGCGACTGTATTCCATGCCCGGCGGTCTTAAAGAAAACATGCAAATGTATTTCGGAAAAAATATAAGAATTGACCAAGCCGAAGGTCATGGCGTTGTTTACGAAGCTATTGACGCTTTTGAGAAAGAAAGCGAAATGTATCTTCCTGATATTTTCGACGTATTAAATTGTGGCGAAGGCTGTAATCTTGGTACTGCGGTAGAGCATAATGTAAGCAGATTCGCTACACATGCGGCTATGGAAGAGGGAAGAAGAAAGGTTATCGAAAACTACGACCGCGAAAAATACGTTCGCCTTCTCGAACATTATGACAATAAACTGAAAATTAACGACTTCATAAGGCAGTACAGGCCTCAAAATTTGAACCAAAGAGTAGTAAGCGAAGCTCAAATCGAAAATGGCTATAAAGCCATGAACAAGACAACACATGTACAGCGCACATTCGACTGTGGCGCGTGCGGATGCGACACATGCCACGAAATGGCGAAAAGCATTGTTATGGGCGACAATATCGCCGGCAACTGTATCCAAATGCTTAATGAAGAAATAAAGAGCGTTCTGGAAATTGCTGTTTCAAACGTAGGAAGCGCGAACCTATTGCTGGAGGATATCGCAAATATCAAAGAAAAATCGGCACTGATTTCAGAATGCATGGCTACCCTGAACGAAGGCTTTACAAAATTCCAATCCATTTCCACGAATATTCTTTCCATAGCTACATCTACAAATCTTGTCGCGCTGAATGCATCTATCGAGGCGGCGCGTGCGGGCATTCATGGAAAAGCATTCGCTGTTGTTGCGGAAGAAGTACGCGCCTTAGCGGCTAAGTCGAAAACAGTTGTATCCGAATCAGACGCTATTTCCGACCAAACCCTGACAGCAATTGCCAGCGTAAACGACCTTATCGATAGTATCGCAAATAATTATGATAAGGCAGAAATTAGTATTTCTGTTATGAGCCAAAGCCTCAACTCCATAATAGACTCAGTTAATCACGCATAGTCGAACGCACTCTGACTAGGGGGGTCAATAAGGAATTTTTGGACAGTTCCTAACTTCTGGAGGCAAAAAATGGACATAATCAGAGCCCAGCGCGAAAGTTTAATAATAGTAGACGACAGCAAGCTAAATCTGGAAATTTCTAAGCAAGTTCTAAAAGATGATTATAATGTGTATACGGCAGAATCGGGAGTCAGATTATTTGAACTCCTTGATTCTGTCGTTCCTTTTTTAATCCTGCTGGACATTGCTATGCCGGAAATGGATGGCTATGAAGTTAACAGAATGCTAAAAATGAATGAGAAAACAGCTAAAATACCCGTAATATTTTTAACTGCCGCAACCGACAACAAAAGCGAAGCAATGGCACTAAAAGACGGTGTGGTTGATTATATTACAAAGCCGATTGCTCCGGATATTTTAAAAATGCGTGTGGCTATCCAGCTTCTGATAAAAAATCAGCATGAAGAACTTACCCAGTCCATAAAAAGCGCGGAACTCGCCAATTCAGAAAAATCGGCTTTCATAGCAACAATGAGCCACGAAATGCGAACCCCCCTTAACGCGATAATCGGGTTTTCGGAACTGTCGCTGGAAGAAAATAATTTAAGTGAAAAAGTACGCTCAAACTTTGTTAACATAAGACGCGCAGGAACAACGCTGTTAAATATAATCAGCGATATTTTAGATATTTCAAAAATCGGTACAGGCAAGTTGGAGCTTGTTCCGGTTGAGTATGACACAGCAGATTTGATAAACGATTCGCTAATTCAAAGTATTTTGCACAAGGGCGACAAAAATGTAAAATTTAATTTTAAAATTGCCTCGGATTTTCCTACAAAATTATATGGCGACGAGCTTAGGGTCAGGCAAGTTTTCAACAATCTCTTATCAAATGCGTTCAAGTATACGATGCAAGGCAGTGTTTCGCTTTCGCTGGAATGTGAATATTCAGGCGATAATGTTATCATTTTTGCAAAAATCGAAGACACGGGACTTGGCATAAAAGAAGAAGACCTTGAACATATATTTGATGAATATGTACAGGCAGACATGAGGGCTAACAGAACCATAGTAGGCACTGGGCTGGGGCTTCCTATTTCAAAAAAGCTTGCAACATTAATGGGCGGCGATGTAAATATCGAAAGCGAATATGGTAAGGGTTGCATATTTACCGCAAAAATTATACAAGAATTCGTAACTGCCGAACCTATCGCGCCTGAAGTTGTAGATGATATTAAAAATTTCAGATATACAGAAAAATCCCAAAACGATTTCCAGAATCAATTGCAATTAAGTTTACCATATGCAAGAATTTTGGTTGTTGACGATGTAGACACAAATCTTGCAGTTGCAAAAGGGCTTTTAAACAGATACAGCATAAAAGCCGATTGTGTACTTAGCGGCCCGGAAGCAATAGAGCATATGAAAAATTCGGAAATAAGATATGACGCAATTTTCATGGACCACATGATGCCGGGCATGGATGGCATAGAAGCCACTGCTTTAATCCGCGAAATAGATTCTGATTACGCACGCAAAATACCGATAATTGCATTTACGGCAAATGCAATCGTAGGCAACGAAGAAATGTTTTTAAATGAAGGATTTCAGGCATATATTTCAAAGCCAATAGACCTTTCAAGATTGGATGCGATAATCAGAAAATGGGTGCGCAATGCGGACAAAGAAGCAGAAATGCACAGCGCGCACAAGATAGTGCCTATTGAGCAAGAGCAAGAGAGCAATGAAATTTCGATTAAAGGCTTCAAAATCAGTGGCGTAGACATTGAAGAAGGACTAAAACATTTTGCGGGTGATGAAAAAATTTATATGAGCGTTTTGCGAACATTTGCCCAGAATGTTCCTGAAATTTTAAAAAATGTAGAGCAAAAAATCACTGACATGGAAGAGTATACGATTAATGTTCATGGCATAAAAGGCTCTTGTTATGGCATATGTGCATTTAAATCGGCGGCTTTGGCAGACGCGCTTGAAGCCGCAAGCAAGATAAACGACCGTAAATTTGTTAAAAAGCATAATCCGGCATTCATAGAGCATGTAAAAAAGCTGCTTGAAGATATTAAAAAAGTTCTGGATAGAATAGATGAGTCCATTGAAAGGGGCGAAAAAAATAACCCGGACAAGGAACTTCTTAAAGAATTAAAAGAAGCCTGCCAGCATCATGATATGAATGCAGTAGACGAAATAGTTAATGAGCTGTGTAAATACGAATATGTAAATGACGGATACCTAATAAAGTGGATTAAAGAAATGTCGGATAGGATGAATTACGACGAAATAGCCGCTATATTAGAATAGTAGAAATTATCAGCAAACAAAATACGAGCATCACTAAAATAGCCCAAATATCTATGCGGGCTATTTTCATTTCCTTCATTTTTGTGCGGTTTATATCGCCTCTGTAACAACGCGCTTCCATAGCCGTTGCAAGCTCGTCGGCGCGTTTAAATGCCGACACAAACAGCGGAACAAGAATAGGGATTAAATTTCTTGCTCGTTTAACCAGACCTCCCGATTCAAAATCCGCACCTCTGGCTTTTTGTGCTTTTGTAATTTTGTCCAGCTCGTCAGATAAAACAGGTATAAACCTTAGCGCGATGGTCATCATCATCGCGATATCATGTGATGGCACTTTTATTATTTTCAGCGGTTTAAGCAAGGCTTCGATTCCATCAGTAAGCTGTATTGGAGAAGTGGTAAGCGTCAAAATAGATGAACCAAGTATAAGCAAAACCAGTCGCGAAATCATCATAATTGCGAGGCGAATGCCTTCTTCCGTTAAACGGATAAATCCAAATTGGAAAATAATATTCTCGCCGGGTGTCAAAAACAAATTTATGCTTGCCGCAAAAATTAATATAAAAATAATCGCCCTAAGCCCGCGAAAAATTAAACGCGGAGGCACTTTGGAAATTTTAATAATAATCGCTACAAAAAAAGCCGCACCAATATAGCCCACAAAATGATTTGCAAATAACAAAATTGTGATATACGCGATTACCGAAATTAGTTTAATCCGAGCATCAAGTAGATGTATTACCGAGTCGGTCGGGTAGTGCTGCCCAATTGTTATGCGTGTCATTTTTGCTCCTTCATGGATGTATTTGTAATTAAGACCTTGGGCTCTCGCCCAAACCCCTCTCGCGCACTTCGTGCGCTGGCCG
>JGI24703J35330_11748426_pt1 | contig 16003 bp, 15 predicted proteins | sample TergutNt197P1_FD_35330 | JGI IMG/M metagenome (IMG submission 35330) | reverse complement strand
CGAGTGACACTCGCCGACTCTTTTTTTTGGCAAGGAAATTGCACACGGCTTCGAGGGAATGTGTCGCCGCCGACACATGCCCCCGGCACCCACCGCGCGCTTGGCGCGCTTTTTTATATTGACGCACGCGTCAAAATAAATTATAATAATGACGCGATGTTCATTTTTTGCATCAGAGGGGGTATGTATGCCGAGAGTAAAAAAAGAGTATTTTGCCGCAAAAAAAGCGGAAATCGTAGACGCGGCTGTTCGTGTGTGTGAGGTAAAGCCTGCGTATTCGGTCACATTACGTGATGTGGTGAAGGAGTGCGGGATCAGCACAGGCGGGATTTATAATTATTTTTCGAGTATAGACGAGATTTTTGCCGAAATTTTGAATCGGGCATATGATGAATTTTCGGTAAAACACGAGGTTGAAAAAATCTTTGGAAGCGGCAAGGCTCCGCAGGAAATCATCATGGATTTTTTCGTTTTGCGCGGGAAGCTCATCGACAATATTTATCGCAAGTTCGGAAAATTGGTGTTTGAATTGCAAGCTATTTATTTAAATGACCCCGAAAGGGGGCGAAAAATACTTGCGAAAATCACTCCGAGCGATGAGGGGCTTGAGATTCTCGCAAGGTTAGGTGAATTTATCGACGGCTTCAAATGCGTTTTGCCGACGGGACAAATTTTGTTTCTTATCATTGCCGCAAGCGATGGCGTTAAAAAGGCGATTATCGACCCGGACAGTGCGGCGGAATTGGCGCGTATCGGCTTGCCGAAAAATGAATCCGCAACCGCAGAAAGCATGATGAAAATTTTGGCGCAAGCCGTAATAAAGTTGCTTGATATAAAATAAAGGGGGAACAAATTATGGGGAAAATCAGAGAATTTACGGAAGAATTTGTGGAAATAAACGGCATCAGTCAATATTTCCTGCACTTTCCGTCACCGCAAAAGGAAGTCATTGTCCATCTGCACGGAGGTCCGGGCTCGTCCTCGGTCAACTTCACGCATGTTTTCAGTCCGTTTTTGGATTTTTGCAATTTTGTTTATTACGACCAACGAGGCGCGGGAAGAACGCAGAAAAAAAACAATGCGAATCAGGAGGACTTGACAATCGAAACTCTGATTGAAGATCTTCGGCAAACAATTGCCTATGTAAAAGACAAGTACAAAACAGACAGGGTTGTTTTAATGGGACAATCATGGGGGACTGTTTTAGGGACTCAATTTGCCCTTAAATACCCGAAAGACATTATCTGCTACATCGGCACGGGTCATGTTATCGACGAACGCCGCGAGATGAAAATTTCATACGAAAAGCTAAAAAGTTGCATTGAAAGCAAAGGAAATAAAAAAGACGCGAAAAAGCTGTTGGCAATGAAGGATTATCCATACCTGAAATCCGACAGCAAAGAATACGTTTCCGTCGGTGTTAAGTTCTTCATGCTGAAAACAAAACACGGGCTTACTTTAAAGCCCGGAAAATTATTGAAGACTATGTTCAAGAGTCCGTTTTTCAAACTCAGCGACTTGCTTTTAATGATGTCGGCTCCGAAAAGAAACATTCGGCTGACAAAGTGGATGACCGACCTCAGCATTTGGGATTCAACGGATTATGCCGTTCCGATATTTTATATCCTCGGCAGAGACGATTGGCAAACTCCAAGCACCTTGGCAGCCGATTATTTTGAAAGAATCAACGCTCCGCAAAAGGGCTTGTATTGGATAGAGAACGCGGGACACGCGACGGATGTGGACAATCCGGCGGATTATTTCGCGGCGGTGAAAGAAATTTTGACACATTTTTTGTTTACAAGCGTGTATGAATCGTTTATACTCCCGACATAATATAATAAAATAGAGAAGGGCGTGAACACCCTCCTCGGTTTGTGGAAGAAGAGTCCTACTTTGGAGAGCCGGGCTCTTTTCCTTTTTTACGGCTTTGCACGTAGCGGTCTATCATGTTCGCGACGATAGATAGGACAACAGACAACACGACTCTGCCAAGGAATTGAATCAAACCCATAACTTTTCACCTCCTCGTTACAGGCTTTACATACACTGTAAGCTGTAATTTCGGAGGCGCACCATTTCGGAACTGCTAACCACGTCAGAAGGGTATCACAAAAAAATTCATGCTTCAACAGGAATCGCCATATTACGGGCGATTTTTTACGGGCAAGGAAACCGCTTCCGGCTTCGAGGGAATATGTCGCCGCCGACATGCCGTCCCCGGCACCCACCGCGCGCTTGGCGCGCCCCTTGACGCACCTGAGTAAACCCCGTAAAATTGCCAAAAGAGACGGGAGGAAGAAAATGAAAAAGTTTTTCGCGTTGCTCGCAACCGTAATTATTTTCACAACACCTGTTTTTGCCGACGTTCCGACGATAATTTCCGACGGTTACGAATACGTACAACTCCGCGCCGTCGCGGAAGCCCACGGCTACGCCCTCGAATGGGACGGCGAGTACAGACTTGTTCGCATAATTTCGCCGCAGGGCGATGAATTTTATATCTATACGACGGACGAAGACGGTGTAAAAATTGACAACGGAAGGGTTTTTATACGTTCCCTGTATGCGGAGCTGTTTTTCGGTAGCCTGAACGCCCCGGAAAACCCCGAAATTCACGGGATGCTGACCCGCGTCAGGCACGGCGATAACGTCGCCTACATTTTCGGCTCGATGCACGCGTCACAGCCGCATTGGTTTCCCCTTGCCGATATCGCCGAGGATGCCATGCGCCGCGCCGATATTTTCGCCTTTGAGGTAGACATGCTCGAGATGAACAATTTGTCCGACGAACAACACGATAGAATCCAAGAACTGCAAATCCTCCCCGACGGAAAAACCCTCGAGGACATTTTGTGCGAAGAAATCTTTGCGGATTTCATGGAGGCATTTGAAACATTCTATGCAATCGGCATGACATACGAGGATATCAGCGACCTCACGCCCGTCGCGCTGTTAATGTCGCTGGAGTCGATTATGGTGATGCTTCTCGGCGTTGATTTAGGAATCACGGTCGATTCGTACATTGCGGACTTCGCGGTGGAAAACGAATTGCCCATAATCGGACTGAATTGTATCTTGCGCGAGATGGAAATTGTTTTCGACATCCCGCTGGAAATTCAAGCGACTGCGATGGTCGGTTTCCCCGATTTTTTTATGATGCTTGACATGTTTGAAGAATCGGCGTTGGTCGAGATTTATGTCGAGCAGGACATCGAGCGTCTTCGCGAAATGTTCCGAGCAATGAACGCCGCGCAACAAGGCAACGAATACTCCGAACTTATGAGCTACAACATGTTCACCGTGCGAAGCAATATTTTCGCCGACGAAATCGCACGGCTTTTGGTCGAAACCGAGGAACCAACAACGTTTTTCGTCACAATCGGCATGGGGCATATAATCGGATGCGACGGAGGCGGCGGCGGAATGGTGCTTGCGCGTCTGCGAGATATGGATTTTGAAGTCGTTTCGCTTTGGGAGCAATAGGAATGTTGACGTACCGGGAAAATCAAAACGCGCAAAACACGCTGAAACTGCGGGAGCTTTTAAAAACCCTCCCGCAGTTTGTTGCGGGTTATTTTCGCAGTGTGAGCGACAAAACCTCGTCACGGACGCGCCTCGCCTACGCCTACGACCTGCGGCTTTTTTTCACGTTCTTGTCGGAAGAAATTTTACATATCCCGCCTGTGGAAATCACGACGGATGACATGAAAAAAATCGATGACACGCACATCGAGGAGTTTATGGAATACCTTTCGTACTATGTACAAGCCGAAAATCCCAACACGCCCATTCAAAATGCCTTAGCGGGAAAATCGCGAAAACTCGCCACGGTGAGTTCCCTTTTCAAGCACCTCTACAAGCGCAAGCACATCCCCGCAAACCCTGTGGAACTCGTGGATTTTCCGCGTATCGCCGAAAAACACATCACAATACTCGAGGTCGATGAAATCGCAAAACTCCTGGATGAAGTAGACAGCGGCGAAAATTTAACCCAGCACCAAAAAAACTACCACGCCCGCACGCGCCTGCGCGACGTGGCGATAATAACCCTCTTGCTCGGCACGGGAATGCGCGTTTCGGAGTGTGTCGGGCTGGATATAGCCGACCTCGATTTCGAAACAAACGGTCTGCGCGTTGTACGCAAAGGCGGCGACGAAATGATTCTTTATTTCGGCGACGAAGTCCATAAAGCACTTCACGACTACCACGACCACCGCAAGGAGCTGGACCCGCTCGAAGGCCACGAAAATGCCCTGTTTCTCTCCCTCCAATCTCGCCGAATAACCGACCGCGCGATTCAAAAGCTGGTAAAAAAATACGCAGGTCTAATCACGCAACTAAAAAAAATCTCCCCGCACAAGCTCCGAAGCACCTTCGGAACCCGCCTGTACACCGAAACCGGCGACATATATCTGGTCGCAAACGTCCTCGGCCACTCCGACGTAAACACAACCCGCAAGCACTACGCCAAAATGGACGATACGTACCGCCGCAAAGCGGCAAATGTAGTCAAGCTCCGCGATTAGCGCGCCAAGCGCGCAGTGGGCACCGGGGACATGTGTCGAATGCGACGCATTCCCTCGAAGCCGGAAGCAGTTCCCGGTCCATAAAAAAAAGCGCGCCAAGCGCGCAGTGGGCACCGGGGACATGTGTCGAATGCGGCACATTCCCTCGAAGCCGGAAGCAATTTCCCGACCCATAAAAAAAAGCGCGCCAAGCGCGCAGCGGGCACCGGGGGACACATGTCGGCGGCGGCGCATTCCCTCGAAGCCGGAAGCAGTTTCCCGACCCACAAAAAAGGGAGCTTTAAAAGCTCCCTCCAAGATTTTTAAGTTTTTCCTTAACATTTTGCGTTGCCTCTGTGTTTTCGTTCCGGATTTGGTCAAAAATTTCTTTTCTGTGAACGCTGACGGTTTTCGGTGCCAAAATTCCCAGACGCGTCTGCTCGCCCGAAATCCCCAAAATGACGATTTCAATGTTATCGCCGATTATAATGGATTCGCCTTTCTTACGCGTTAGTGCCAGCATTAGCTTTCTCCTCGGCAAGTCTTCTCTTTGCGCGTTCCAGCTCTTCAAAAATCATAAAACGGACCGCGTACTCATTACTTGTGCAAATGATTTGCTTGCCAATTCCGGTATTTAAATTTATAACAACAGGCGCGAGAAGGTTCACGCGCATGTGCCGTACATATTCGGGAATAACCACAATGTTGTAGATAAGAAGCGGCGTATCGTCAAGTTCGCCAAGCGCGGCAATTTCTTCCTCTTCAACCTGCGGGTCATAATCCGGCAAAACTTTGTAAACATCCATTAAAGTAAAGGCAACGTTGCCGTTGTCAGTCGATTGAAGCCAAAAAAACAACTCTTCGTCCTCGTTTTCGGACATAAGCAAGAAGTGTTGGTCTTCGGGAAAACCGGGAAGCCCCTCCGGAAAATGAATAATCTTTTCCGGGTCGTAACTGATTTCACCGAAATGTTTTGTTTCCATTTTTTTCATTGGATAGCTTCCTTTCGACTATCTAAGGAAATTAGCAAGCGACATTTGGATAACCCCGCTGTTTGCGCGAAGCGACGCCATGAAAAGTGCCTCTGCGGAAAAGCGCATAATCGTTGCGCGAATTAAATCGGTATCTTCGTTGTCGCTTGTTAAAAGCGTGTAAGTGACCTCATCTTCCTCAAGACGGCTTTGGATAAGCTCCATACGAACCATACGCGCACCAAGCGCGGTTTGCTCGCGGGTAGAATTATCCAAATGTCTGTCAATCAGGAAAAGCATGTTGTCGAATTGACGGTGCATCCCATATGTCGCAATCGAACTCTCGCGATCAAGTTGCGCCACAACGGCGTTATCCACTGCCGACTCTTCGTAGCCCAAATCGCGAAAATGCCGCCTGAGGTCGGTTTCGCTTGAAAGATGAATCGCATCCGAAAACTCGAAGAATCTACGAAAATCTGCGAACATTTTGTCGGTAAAAACATTTTTCGCAAGCGAATTTACAGCAATGCGCGTACGCGACGCAAATTCATACTCGATGTTTTGATTATGCATGTCAAACGAGCGGTTAAGTTCCATTTGGTCAAGCGGAAGCGAAACGCCGTTTACGTTAAGCGCGCGAACAAGCTGTACGCCCTGCACACGCAAATCCTCCATGATATGTGTCGTATACGGAGGGTCCGGCAACGTAAGATGCGGACTGTCCAGCTCAATCGGATACGTTACGGAAATATTAAACTGCGTTTCAAACAAATGCGCGGGGATTCTAACGATATTTCCATCAATTACGGCACCCGGCGGCAGCTGCGGTGCCAAATCCGGGGCATTTGCAGTATCATACGGCGGGAAAACCAGCTCAAACTCAAGCATTTCCACGCCGCCCGCCATCACCGTACCAATGCTTGCCGCGCGCGAAAAATACTGTGTAATGTTGTAAATAAGCTGTGTTCCCGCAGGGATAACCGGCGCAGCGTCAACAATTTCACGCGACGTAAAGTACACCGCAGGGTTAATGTCGCCCTTGTGGAATCCTTGCTTATGGAAAGTTACACTAACGCCCTCGCGAGGGAAATTCTCCGCTGTATCGGGATGCAAAACAAGTTCGCCCGTTTCGGGAATAAAATGAAGAACAGGCAAGCCGGTATCGTTCACCGAAGGCGGAAGATATGCGTTGGCGTCGTCGATGCTGTACTCGCGCACTTCAAATCCCGGTACAACCGGGACCCCGGAAAGTCCGGTAAACGCAAGTTTCAGCACATGCACATTGTGCGAAACAGGTTCGGGCATACCGATTCCGCCCTCGCGAACAACCCGCTGGAACGACATCTCCCTCGAAATATCCGCCAAATTAAAATGCTGCGTTATAACAAAGCTACGTTGGTTGTCGGAGGTGAAAACAGGCGGCTCATCCGTGCGGAATCCGGAAAAAAGATAGTTTCCGCCAAAGGTCGCGTTCATTTCATGCCCGATTTGATCAAACAACGCCTGCATTTGCTGAACAATTATCTGCTTTTCGGCAAAGCTGTTATCGCCGTTCGCGCCCTGCACGGCAAGGTTGCGAATTTCAAAAAGCAACTCCTTGTTGATGTTGTTAAACGTGGTTTCCGTGACGTTCATCCACGCAAACCCTTGGTCAACATTGCGCTGAAATTGCTCGTTTTCATGCACCGACGTGCGGAACATAAGCGAGCGCGACGCGATAATCGGGTCGTCAGACGGTCGCTGAATCCGCTTGCCTGTTTCAATCGTCCGAATAATACTGTCTAAGTTGCGCATATTGCGGTTGATGTGCATAAGGGTAGTATTCGTCATCATTACATTTGTTAGTCTCATGGCTTCACCTTTCGCCGAACGTCAAACTTCCTTATGAAGTTCGTCGCCCGCGTCCCCTTCTCTATGTTTTGACATTTTAGCCCGTTATCTATTTATGAAATCTGCCAAAGTGAGCTGTGTCGTAATCGCAATTGCCCTGAGCGAGTGGTTAAAGATGGCTTCCGCGGCCGCTTTTCGCATAATCGCGGCGGAAAGGTCAACATCTTCGTTTTGAGACATAAGGTCGGTGTATGCAACCTCGTCTTCTTCCAAGCGAATCGAAACCATTTCAAGCCGCGCCATCCTCGCGCCGAGTTGGGAATGCTGACGTTGTGCTTGGGCAATGTGGTCCTTAACCGTCCTAAGCATATTGTCAAAACGATTGTGTACCGCGCCGGCAAAAGCAGCACGCTCATCCCCCAAGAATGTGGCAACAGCGGCATCCAAAGCACCGTCCGTCAAGGGTTGGCCGTCCTCGTCGCGGGCATGTGTTCTTAAATGTTCCCTGATAACGGCAGGGTCCGACGGGGCAAGCGAATCAACAAAGTCAAAAAGCCTACGCAAGTCCGCAAATAAATCCGCCGAAAGCGTGTCACGCGCAAGCGTATTTATCGTGATATACGCCATCGGGGAAATCTCCATTTGGATATTTTGCCCGCGTGTATTGAAATTAACCGCCTCGCCGTTAATAATTTCCGACGTTTCGAAATAAACGATCGGGTTAAGTTCCCCCGCAACAAGGTCGCTTTTTTCGTAAACAACACTAAGGCCGCCCGCGCCGATAATTAACTGCTTAACCTCATCGCTTACGATAAGCTCGCCTGTGTCGCGCAAATGGTGGATAATCGGGAGCTGTACCGGCGGGTCATCGTCGGTTGTGAAGAATCCCTCGGGACGATACGCGTTTTCGACGGTGGAATCCATTGTGATAATATGGAATTGAGTCCCGTCCGCCAAGGTTATTCCGATTTCGGCCGCACCCGCGACATTTGCTGCCGGGTCAAAATTCACATGCGTGTATGGAAGTTTGATAATATTTGTATGAATAACATCGGGCATGGCCGTAGCGGACTCTCGGAAAATCGCGTCAGCGCGTTGAACTGCGTTCGCGCTGAAATTTTGCGAAATAATAAAGCTACGCCCGGGCCAATCATTTTTCAAAACCGGCGGCTGATTCGTATGGAATCCGGAAAAAACATACCTGCCCAAATATGTTTGGTTCATGTCGACGCCAAACATTTGGTCAAAATATTGCCTCATCTCCGCAACAAATACCTGATGCTCCTCAAGGGTATTGGTACCTGTTTGCGCGCCTCGAACCAGTGTCTCGTAGATGCGTTGCATAAGCGAAGGCGAGGTCGCGCTTCCCGTCAAAATGCTGTTAAACGCGGCTTCCGACACTTCCATCCATGCCATGCCCTGTTGCGAGTTACGCAAAAATTGCTCCGTTTCCGCCAGAATTGTGCGATAACGAAGCGCGCGCGCAGAAAGAAGCGGGTCATCGGACGGTCTTTGAATCCGTTTTCCCGTTTCTATTTGCGTTACAAGGTTATTGAGGTGGCGAGCGTTACGCCAAATATTGTTCATTGAATTTCCGAAAATCATGTGATTTGTGACACGCATGTTTTTCCCTCCTTGTGTGTATGTAAAGCCTTGGGGGAGAAATTTTTCTCCCCCACACTGTTAATGTTAGAAGTTACCCAGTCTGTTAATCAGTGTATCGTAAACCGTGTCGATTACGTTTATCACACGCGAAGCCGCGATAAACATATTTTGAAAACGAACAAGGTTCAGCATTTCTTCTTCCGTGTCCACAGATTTAACGGACAAGCGGAGATTGTGCGTCGCCGTTGTAATTTCGTGATAACTTTCGCGGAACAACGCCGCTTGATGATTATTTATGGCAAGGTGGTTGCTTGTCGCGATGATAAAGTCGATAAGCCGCCCTTCGCGAAACAAGCTGTTGTCATTGGCGATGGCTAGAATTCCGTGGACAAGGTCGTTGTTCGCAAGCCCGATATTGTGGTTGCTTGATGCGGCAAGCAACTCGGGATAATCGATAAGCTCCGGGTTCACCATGAAATTCAGCGCGTTAAACTGGCTGTAATCAATCGTGAAAAGCGGACGCCCTGCGGTATCCGTTGCTGTAAGGAATTGCAAATTGCCATTAGCGTCCGGCATTGCTTCACCGGGCTCAATAGTAACGGGAGCACCGTTAACGATAACAATAATGGGGGCATCGGTCGTGTTAACGAGAATAGGCGGATTCGGATCGGCAACCGTAACAAAACTGCCGTCCGGGTTACGAGCAGGAACGCCTGTCGGAAGCCCCGTTGCTTCATCAACTTCGGACATAATCCACAAGCGAAGGCTTGCGAATGGGTCATTCGGGTCAACAAGCAAGCCGGCACTGCCATCGGGGTTCTGAGCGGTGAAAAACAGTGCGTTCCTGTTGTTACCGTTTGCGTCATATCCGAAAATATGCCCGATTGCGCCGGGGATGGGTTCGCCGCTTACGTTGCGACCTTCATTTATTGCGCGGGCGAAGGTGCGAACAAGCTGGTTCAGCTGGTTCATATAGAAGGGAATGCCCTTGAAATTCGTCGTTGCTCCGTCAATCCACTCCCGACCTTCGTCCAAGCCATTGAACAAAGCCTCGAGCGCATCAAATCCGGCAGAAAAGCCTGCGATATCGGCAAGTGCGCCCTCTACCTCCGCGAGAAAATCGTTAAGGTCGGCTTCACTTGAGTAGACGCTTAAAGAGTCCGGGAACGATACTGCCGCAAGCACCGCTTGCATTTCGGCAATAAGTCCTGAATCGGCGGGATCATCCGGGTCGCCGCGAAGCAATTGGAGAAGCGGGAGGTAGTCATCAACGTCGCCGTGTGCACGCCTTGATTCAATCGCAAAAATTCTTTGCTCAATCAGATACGCCATTTGTTCCGCGTTTCCGATTGCCCAGTGCAAGTGAGCCTCGATGCTTGCGGAGAAATTTAGCATGTGGCCGATTTGAGTGGTCGCTTCGTTTAAATCCCGCAACGCGTCGTCTATCTCCTCAAGCGATGCGAGCAGTGCGGCTTCGTCTGCGAAAAGAATAATGGTGTCATCATCGGGGTCGGTTACGGGAAAGAAATTTTCGATTCTTTCTTCGGTTGTTCCAATTGTCTCGATGTTGCTGCGAAGCGAGCTTATCGTGTTTAAAATTGCGTTATTATTGAAGTCGGGGTCGGCGGTGAGTGCCGCATGGAGTGCGGCGAGATGACCGTCAAGCGCATCAATATCAAAGCCTGCGGCCGTCGAACCGGCGAAAACACCGTCTATGCTGTTCAAAAGGGCCATGATTGGGGCGGGAACATCGTCGGCTCCGCCAAATGCGGTTTCGATTCTTCTTAAAAGGCTACCGGCTCTTGGTGGCGCAGAATCCGGATTGCCTCTGATTGACGGGTTATTGAAAAGCACGGTGCGTTGTGATTCATGCAGGGCGTTGAGTTCGTTCCATTCCGTGCGGAGGCGGACATTTTGCTGTGACAATGCCCATGCGCGGGCTTGCGCCGTATTTGCCGTGCCTCCCAAAACAGCCAGCGCGTCATCGCGTTGGGTTATCCAGCCGTCTAATCCGGCAGATACGGTTGCGAGTTGCGTGTTAAGCGTGCCTATGAAGTTTTGCGTTCTGAGCAACGCGTCAAGTTGTTGTTGGAGCAATAATTGACCGGAGAGAATCGGAGACGCGGTAATTTGTCCGCCGTTTCCGTCGCGGACATCTACTATTCCGCGCAATTTTCCGCTAAGTGTTTGGCTATGGATATCAAAACGCGAGCGTGTTGATTCAAAAAATATTTCGTAAAGGTGCGGCGCATCCATTTCGTTGCGGCGCGTTCCGGCACGCGGGTCATTTCTGTCGTCCCGCGCAACGAGTTGCAGGCGATTCATATTGGTATGATTTACGAAATCGTGACCGTTTATTAAAACGGAAAGGCGACGGTCGTTCGGACTCCCGGGGGTTGAATGGTCACGCTCCTCAACCTGCACGTTTACAAGCAAGGAAAGTTCGTCGATTAACAAATTGCGCCTGTCGCGAAGGTCGTTTGCGTTGCTTCCGTCGCGCTCGAATATGTGTATTTGTCGGTTGAGGTCGGTTATTTGCGAACCGAGGCTGTTAATTTGATGGACAACGTCAGCAAATTCGCGGTTTAAGTCCGCTTGTTGACGCTGTAACGCGAACGCATTTTGGCGGATTTGTTCTGTTAGGGTGTGCGCGTTTACGACTACGTTTGTGCGGAAAGTAGGCTCGTGCGCGCGGGTTGTAAGGTCTTGTATTGTGGAGAAAAAGACGTTAAATGTGCGCTTTACGCCAACGTTCGGAAGCTGGTTAAACACGGTTTCTACGAAACTTAAATGCTGGTTCACGGCGGTGAATTGCCCCGAAATCGCATTTTGATGCCAAAATTTTCTGTCGAGAAAACGGTCGCGAATTTGGACAACGCTTGTAATATGCGAACCCGTGCCGTACATGCCTCTGCCGGTTCCGCGAAGCGGTATCCATGCTTGCTTATTTGCGACTTGGCGCGAAAACCCGGGGATTTCCGCATTGGCGATATTATGCGACGTTACGTTTAACGCTCCGCGAGCTGTATGCAGCCCCGATGTCGCAACATGTAATCCGAAAAATGCTGAACGCATGGTTATTCCTCCCTATTACAGACCGACGCGGCCGGTGCCGTTTACTATGCGGTCTATCATTTGGTCAATCATATTGAACGCGCGTGACGCCGCTTGGAACGCGAATTGGAAGCGAAGCATCGCCGACATTTCCTCGTCCATGGACACGCCTTTTATTGACATGCGCTGGTTTTGCGCTTGGTCAACCTGAATGGTTCCGGTTGTTACTTTGCCCGCGGCCTCGGCGGTTTCTGTTGCAATCATGCCGGTTAAGCGGATGTATGCGTCTTGAACGTTAAACTGCCGTCCGTCGACTGTCACGGAGTAGAAACTTGCCGGGTCCATCCATACTTCTTGCAGTGCAACCAAGAGGTCGGTGTCACCGACTGCGAGGCTGCTGCCGTCGACCACGAGGTTTAGGGACAATGCCAAGAAGTTATGACCTCCGGGAAGCAGAAAATCGGGGTTTAGCCGAATATTGTCTATCGAGAAAATCGTGGCGTTGCGGTTTGGGTCTTGCGGAGGGGCCAGCGGCCATGTACGGTCGGCGGAATCCAAATGCACTTCGGATGCGCGGATAAACAGCGGTCGCCCCGGTCCGCCGTGGGGCGGATTTGTGAGGTCAACGGGGCGGAGCGGGATGCGTGCTTGCTCACCCGTGATGGGGTCGATTATCGGGGTGACGCCGTCGGCTTCGTATGCGAGAATCGGATTGCCGTCATCATCGGTTTCGTAGAACATGAAATTCCCGTCACTGTCGCGCAGGTTGCCCGTCAGCGCATCGTTTATCATTGTTGCGACTGTGTTTACTATGCGGCAGAGATGCATCATTACTTGCGGAATTTTTGCGTGTTGGATTGACCACATATGTGCGGCGTGATTATGCCTTTGAGCTTGGGCGTCGCGCTCCATGTCGCGAATCGTTTGGGCTTCAAGGAGGGCGTTGCCGGCAATTCTTGCGCGAACTACGTTCGGAATAAACGCCGGAATGTCGCGATTTAAATCAGCTTGGTCGGGATGCGCGTCCATGGCGGCCATAACAGCTGCCTCGGGGTCCATTCCTCCGGCAATTAAGGCTTGTGCGGCGGCGTAAACTTCGTCGACCAACTCGTGCAATCTCGCTTCTGTAAGCGGCGGCGAAACGTCCGCGCTTAAATGATTTTTATGCGACGTTCCTCTTGCTTGAAGAAGTGCCATCAAGCGGCCGCTGTTGTTGCCTCCGGATGCGTCAACCGGCCCGCGATAGTCGAAGAAAGACGTAAATTCGCTGGGCGGGGTGTTTGAGGGCAAAATGCCCCTGTAGTGCGTAAAAACAGGCTCGACAAGGTTGGATTCGCGCGAAATAAAGCGCAAGCCCATCGGGGAAGCGGAACTGCCTGTTAATATGTGATGCCCCATCGACGTTATGTTTATATCGCCGTTTGCGGCATGTCTTACGTGAATAGGAATCATGGTTGCGAGATGGTCTACAAGGAGATTACGTTGGTCGCGATAGTCGTTTGCCATATCGCCGTTAAGCTCCAAAAAGCGAATTCTGTCGTTAAGTTCGCCGATTGCCGCCACCGTCGCGTTTATTCCCTGCGGGCCGTTTACAACCTCGCGGATTTGCGCGTCCAAATTTTGCTGATACTCATAGAGGTCGTTAAATACGGACTGCGCGTTTACCAAAAACATTGACGCGTTCTCGATGAAGAACATGCGCGTATGAAGCGCGTTGGGATGCGCGGTCAGCTCTTGGATTGAGTACCATATACGGTTCACCGCGCCTTGGAAATTGTTCGCGCCGTGAAGCTCGCCCATTATGGTTTCAATCATAATTCCGGCTTGTACTTTTGTTGAATAAAATTGCAATTGGCTTACATTGTTTCGGAAATTTATATCCAAAAATTCGTTGCGGATTTGGTGGACGTTGGTCCAGTCCACACCCATTCCGACTTGCATCATCTGATTCGAACCGTCTATGCCGACATTGCGCGAAGGCGAGAATTTTTGAATCAGCCTTTGGCGCGAAAAGCCTTGCACTTCGGCGTTTGCCATGTTGTGACCTGTTATATTCAGGTTCCTTTGCGCGGCACGTATACCGCTTGTTGCAATCGTTAATCCCCCAAAGCCCATTTTAACCTATCCCCTTTACTTCGTAGTTTAACTCACAGTCTTCTAACTCGTTTTGTCAAACGTTCCCGCGTTGCTCGCGTCGTCCGCGAGTGGTTTTTTCATTGTCGGATATTCGACCGGCTCGGGCGCGATTGTTGAGCGCAGTGCGTTCAGTGAATATTCGACAAATTCCAGCGAGCTTTCAATCAGAGATTTATTTAAATCGTTTATTTCCTTTAGTTTTTCCACCGATTCTCGCAATTTTTCACCGGCATCCTTGAGCATTTCCTGCTCCTCCGGCCGGTCTTTTAAAATTTCTACTACATCGGATAACGTTATGTCGTCTTTTGCGTTTCCCGTTACCTCGGCGATGTCGGTTACGAGGGAAATCCGCTGTTTTTCTAGGCGTCCTGTTTGCGAAATCACCATATTTTTTAAATTTAAGAGGCTTTGTAATTGCTCGACATCGTTTTTTACAATCGCGTCCTTTTCCTCAAGCGAAAGCCCGTAAAGCTCTGTGTGGCGTTCGGTTTGTTCCTTCATTACACTAATGAGCTGATGAACCATACCTGCCATCTTACGACCTCCAGCATAAAAACTCCTTCGGAACACCGAAAGAGCTTTTATATAACATCCGTGTATTTGTCAAAACTTTTACCCCTCGAAAATACGTGCCGCGACGTCCTGCGCGGAAACATTGTAGGCACCCGACGCAATCATCGCCCGCAAATCACTTACTAAGTTTTCGCGTATGTCGGGGACGCTCGCAACGGCTGTGCGCGCTGCCTGATACTCTCCGGCCTGGGCCGACAAGGACACAGTGTCAGAGTTTTCGCGGTCATATTCGGCGCGCGCGGCTTTCGCTACGCTTCGGTTCGGCTGTGCGGCATAGGCATTATAAACGCCGGAAATTCGCATGTCCATTATGACGACCCTCCTTTCCTTTTTTTCTTCTAAGTCTTTATCGGCAAAAATTGTTGCTTACTTTAATTTTTAACCGTAATCGCCAAATTCATGCATAAAACCCGCGCGGCACCGCAGTTTTTTAATATTCTCGCGCATTCGTTAAGGCTTGCGCCGGTCGTAAAAATGTCGTCGGTCAAAATAAAATTTTTTCCAACTACTTGCGCGTTTTTGCGAATTTCAAACACATTGCGCACATTTTCGGCACGCTGTGAGGGATGGACCTCGGATTGGGGCGGCGTGTCAACCGTACGAACAAGTACGTTTGACATCGGAATTTTTAACGCGGCGGCAAGCGGGAGCGTCAAAATTTCCGCTTGATTAAAGCCGCGTTCGCGTTTTTTTTTCGCGTGCATGGGCATGGGGACCATCGTGAAAGTTTCGATATCTTCGGGGAAATGCAGGCAATTTTTTGCCCAAAGCCAGCCCAGTGCCTCCGCGACACGTTTTTTTTCGCGAAATTTTATATCGTGCAAAAGCTCGCGCAATAATTCGTCGTATACAAATGAAGCGAAATTTTTTTCAAAGTGGTAATTTTTTCCGAAGCATGAGGGACAGGCGGTTGCTTCGATGCTTGCGGGAGCGGAGCAACGGGCGCACAAGGGGGCGGAAATCGGGACAAAAAGGGATTCGCAACGCGCGCAGAAAAAGCGGCGCGGCTCGTTTAAAGGCAGAAGAACGCGGCAGGCTGCGCAGGTGGGCGGGTAGAGCCAGTCCAATATGTAATCCACGCCGCACCCCGCAGTCCACAAAAAATATGATGAAAAAAATATGCCGAAAAAAATTTTTCAAGCACAAAAAGATTTTAACATGCAGCGCACAAAATGTCAAAAAAGCGCGCCGAAAAAAATGAGTCGGCGAGTGTCACTCGCCGACTCGTTTTTTTCGTGCTCCGGAAAACTGCTTCCGGCTTCGAGGGAATGTGTCGTCGCCGACACATGTCCCCGGTGTCCACTGCGCGCTTGGCGCGCTTTTTCA
>JGI24703J35330_11748427_pt1 | contig 16007 bp, 9 predicted proteins | sample TergutNt197P1_FD_35330 | JGI IMG/M metagenome (IMG submission 35330) | reverse complement strand
TCCGCCTCGATGCGGTTTTTCTGCGAAAAACCGCCGGTCGGCGGACTGCCCGCACTTCACGGCTCGCAAAAATATTGAATCGTTCGTTGTAGAGATATATGGCTTAGATTAAAAGCACAAGGCTGATTTTAGAAATTTTATTGAAACTACAAACAGATTTCTTCCAAATTGTAACGGAATTTCTCATATTTAGGGAATGTAAGAAAATAAACTTCACACTTCCCTTGTCTTTTTGCCCGATGTCTGCGTCGGCGAAAGTCTTACGTACGTCTGTGTACGTGCGACTCTCGCCTCCTTGCCCTCGGACAAAAATCCTTCGGGAATTGTAAAGTTTATTTCCTTACATTCCCTTACCATATCCACAACAAAAATCCGAACCCATCACCAATCAATTTTATGACTGGTTCATGGTTCGGATTATACGTTAGCAATGCAATTCGCCATTTGGTACACGAAATGCGCGAAGCGCAACTGCCCCCCGCAGGTTTGCACTCGACAGGACTTGAACCTGCAAGGTCTATGACCACTAGATCCTTAGTCTAGCGCGTATGCCAATTCCGCCACGAGTGCGTACAACGAAAAACATTCTAATACAGGGGCTTGTTGGTGTCAAGCAAAAAAAAGAAACCGCATATTAACCCCCCGTCAAAGTTTTGCGTTGCAAAACTTTGCCACCCCCCTTGGAAAGGGGGTTGCGCCACCAAGTCAGGTGAATAACTTAGTTGGTGGCGCAATATATCGCGGTTTCTAAAGAAAATTTTAAGCAGAAAAATTGCTATTTGCTAAAAAATCGAATATGCAGCGATTACGCTTACGATGGTGATTGAAACGGTGGAAACAAGTTTGAAAAGGGTGTTGATGGAAGGGCCGGTGGTGTCCTTGAAGGGGTCGCCAACGGTGTCACCGATAACAGCGGCTTTGTGGTTTTCAGAGCCCTTGCCTTTGTTTTTGCCAAGCTCGCCGCTTTCGATGTATTTTTTTGCGTTATCCCATGCGCCGCCGGCATTGTTCATGAATACGGCAACAACGAAACCGATTACCGTCGCGCCGCCAATAAAGCCAACAACGCCCTCAACGCCAAAGACCAAGCCCGTAAGAATTGGAACAACTACAGAAACGATGGTGGGCAGTATCATTTCTTTCAGTGCGCCGCGGGTGCAAAGGTCAACGCATCTGGCGTAGTCGGGGTCGGCTTTTTCTTCCATTATGCCTTTGATTTCGCGGAACTGACGGCGAACTTCTTCAACGATGGACTGCGCAGCGCGTTGCACCGCACCCATAGTCATCGCGCTGAAAACGAAAACAAGCATCGCGCCAAGGAAAACGCCGATTAAAACCGATGGATTGTTAATGGATAAATCCAAGCCGGGGAAGTAAACAGGAGAGTACACGCCATCTACATAGCGCATAACAGGAAGCTCCGGGGTTGCGAGAACCTCTCTGCCGTCCGCGCCTTCAACCAAATAACCCGCGTGGCGGGCAACGTGACGTGTTGCTATATTAATGTAGGAAACCAAGAGTGCGAGGGATGTTAACGCCGCAGAACCCACTGCAAAGCCCTTGCCTGTTGCGGCGGTTGTGTTACCCAAGGCGTCAAGAGCATCTGTGCGCTCGCGCACTTCGGGGGGCATGTGGGACATCTCTGCAATTCCGCCGGCATTGTCTGCAACAGGGCCGTATGCGTCGGTTGCAAGGGTTATTCCCAGTGTAGAAAGCATTCCCACTGCCGCAAGGCCTATCCCGTACAGGCCAAATTGGAAATTAACACCGTATTGGGCGTACGTTGTATCCATTGTTCCGCCGGCGGCAAGAAAGCTGATTACGATTGCTGTAACCACGATAATTACCGGCGCGACGGTTGACTTCATGCCAAGGGAAATGCCGCCGATGATAATTGTTGCCGCGCCCGTTTCGCTGGCTTTGGCCAAGTCTTTTGTGGGTTTGTAATGGGTAGATGTGAAATATTCGGTAAAATATGCGATTAAAGTACCTGCCGCAACACCGGTTACAATGGCTATAAACAAGCCAACCCAACCAAGGGACGGCGCGTTTGCAATATCTGCCATATCGCGCATTACAAACCACGTTACGGGTGCGAATGCAACAACAGCAACACCTGCGGCGGTGTAAGTGCCCGTGCGAAGTGTGGTTAACAACTGGGCTTGCGTAGCCTTTTCTTTTGTGCGAATAAGGAAAGTGCCAAGCAACGATGCAAGCATTCCCACCACGGCAAGGGCAACGGGCAAGAACATTGCCGCCATAACCATGTCTGTACCCGCGCTGATAAACGCCGCGTAACCAAGTGCGATACCTGCGTGCATGGATTTAATGTAGGATTCGTAAAGGTCTGCACCCATTCCGGCTACGTCGCCAACATTGTCGCCAACATTGTCTGCAATGGTTGCGGGGTTGCGTGGGTCGTCTTCGGGAATTCCCGCTTCAACTTTACCCACAAGGTCTGCGCCAACGTCTGCGGCTTTTGTAAAAATTCCGCCGCCAACACGCGCAAACAACGCGAACACCGCAACACCAACACCAAACATAACCATGTTTTCGGCAATTTGATATGGTTGCTGGTCAAAAACAAAACGCAAAAGCAAGAACCAAACACTTACGTCTAAAATGGAAAGCCCAACAACTGTAAAACTTAAAACCGTGCCGGAGGCAAATGCGACTTTAAGCCCCTGATTAAGGCTTTCGCCGGCGGCATGTGCCGTGCGCACATTGGCTCGCGTGGCAATGCGCATACCAATAAACGCCGAAAACTGCGAGAATATTCCGCCCGATAAAAACGCAAACGGAATAAACCATGTGGCATGTTCTAAATATGCCAGAATCAACAGCGCGATAAACACAACTGCATAAAAAATAGAAACAACCCTAAACTGCCGCCTCAGATAAGCACTTGCTCCCATTCTGATGGATTCGGCAAGTTTTTTCATTCGGTCATTACCCTCACCGAATTTCATAACCTTTCGGCTTTGCAAATACGCGAAGCACAGGGCAATTATTGCACCGACAACGCCAATCGCAAATGCAATGTCAAAATCCATTCCATTTCAATCCTTTCGGGCGTCGCCCGTTTTCGGGGAATCGCCTGCTTTTTGTAAACAATCACGATTCTACGCCTTATACATCTTCTTTGTCAACCGCACTTGCAAACTTCCCTGTGCGTTTTTAAACCTCACCCAACCTGCGCACATATATTAGGTACATAAAGCTGATTTTGCGGCGCATTTGTTGAACCAGTTTAAGCATATCTTCATGGGCTTCGCGAAGGATTTCGGCGTCGGCCAGGGAGGCTTGGGCGGGCGAATATTTTGCTTTGTAATAAACGGAAATAAGGTCGCGGAAGAAGATTGAATCGCTGCGGAAAGCGAAACGTTTTCCCATGCGCCTGCCGTATAGCTGAGGGGTTTCGTCAGGGGCGGGCGGGCTTGTGTAATAGGATATTATGTCCATTATTGCGTTAAAATAGGTTATTACTTGTTGGTTTGGGGGCAGATTTTTTACGCGGCGCAATTTGCTGTGTATTTTCATACGACGAAATTGGATGAAAGCAAGAACACCCAAAGCCGCCATCAAAGCTAATGTAAGCACAAAAATTTGTGCCGTGCGCCTGTGCCCGTTATCTTGCGGGGCGGCGGTAGCGGGTGGAGTAATTGCCGTGCGTTCGCCAAAAAGCGCGGCGTCATAAGGGTTGTAGCCGTATTGCATCATGCGCAACCACTCTTGAAGCTCGTGGTCAATCCAGTCGCCGGTTATTTGAAAATCGGTGGGTACGGGGAATTCCGGGTTAAGCAAAAAGGCGTAGGTGGGTGTTGCTTCAATAATTTTCCAACCGAAACCTTCCAGATAAACCTCTACCCATGCGTGCGCCATGCGATTTGTGACGGTAACGGGTTCATTGGGGTTGGCTGTAGGCGGCAGAACAAAACCTTCTACATAGCGCGAGGGAACGCCGGCGATGCGTGACATAATTGCCATTGCCGAGGCAAAGTAGACGCAGTATCCTTCTTGTGTTTCAAAAAGAAACCAATCCACAAAGCACACGCCACGCGGCACCGGGGCGGTGTCCATTGTGTAGGGGAATTGCAGAAGATATTCGCGGATTGCCATCACACGGTCGAAATCATTTGTTAGGCCTGCAATTATTTCAAAGGTCAAATCAAAAACGCGCTGAGGCACAATGTCGGGTACATCACTAAAAAACCTGCGTACTTCGCGTGCGTACTCAGCCAGAATTTCTGTTTCAAAGCTGTCAAGCAGGCGCAAAAACTCTTGCATATCGGGAATGTAATTTATCCTGCGCGTTGACGAAACCGATTGGGTATACAGCCCCACCAACTGCGCAAAACCCTCCACATCCAAGGGTGCGGGCGGCAAAGCGGCGGCTGTGGGTTCAACATTGGAAAAGGCCTCAATCCGTATAATCACCGTAGATGAACCGCTGTCAGTTTGCGCAACAAGGCCGCCGCGTTGGGCAATAACAAGGCCGCCGTGTTGGGCAATATCAAAATTTTCGCCCGGCTCGGGAAGGGGATTTCGCAAAGCACCGCTCTCATGCAAATATATTATATGCTCCCACACCATGTCCTGCCGTTCAGCCGACAAAGCGTTTAATGTTGCAGAAAGCAAATGGTACAACTCATCTTCCGGGTGCCGAAAAACCCCTTCCATAAATGTAAGAAGCTCATGGTCAAGCATATTCGCAAGCAATTGCTCCAACGTTGGCGTGGGAACGCTCCCCCCCGAATGCCCCCGTACCCAATCGCCGAAACTGCCTGCGCGCATGTCGTAAACGCCTCTGTTTGTGCCGCGCATGATGTTCTCGATTGCGGCAAGGTCGGTTTGAACATTGAGAAATTGCATGTGATACGTTGTGCCGCGGGACATAAAACCGGGCATTTGAATATCGCCCGTTGGCGTGATTTCTGCAAAAGTTGAGTAATCGGCAGAGTCTTCGTCAAACCAAAACTGCGTCATGGCGGGTGGCCTGAAAACAGTGCCTGTACGGTTAGCACCCATGGAAACGCTCATTGTTGCCATGGGAATGTAAGTGTGCAGATAATACTGCGTGTATGTTGCATACCCAAGCACAGGGAAGTCTGAAGGGTGAACCCGCCTTATTTCTCGCGCTTCAAGCAAACTGCCAAGCTGTGATAATGGAACACTCGTGCGTATGTCGCGCTGGGTGGCGTAGCGAATCAGCGCGGAAGTGGTTTCGAGCTTTTCAAATTCGCTGGGGGAAAGCCCGTGGGTGTTAATCTCGCCGTCTGAAAGCATTGGCAGCCAACGATAACCTGTGTAAATATTGCTTGTCGCGCCGGAAAGATATGTACGCCCCGGTGCAACAACCGTCATTACATATCTGTTGTTTGGCGAAATAGGCCCGCCCAACCGCCCGCCCGCGCCGGAAAACCCTGTACTTTGAAATGAAAAATGCACGGGGTTAAACAACTCGTAAAAAAAGTCACCAACGGCGGTTAAAATGCCGTCTTCTTCGCGGAATTGCCGCCGCACAAACATATCCGATTCTGTGGGCATCTGCCACTGAACAAACCAAACAAGCGCGATACACAGCGGCACAGCGGTTAACACAACCGTAGTGGATTTATTCATTTTGCGAATCATAATCAAACAAAACGCTACAAGGAAAAACCAAAACGCGCCGGCATCCCGCGTGAAACCGGGGGCCCATGTAAAAATAAAAGCCGCCGCCCCGCCCAGCGCAAGCATGTAGAAATTAAACTGATGCAACATAAACACTACAATGGTAAATGCAAGAAGCAGGCTGATTATCCAAACAGTCGTGCGCCCCAAGTCCCATCGGTAGCCCAGTTGCCCCGTAACCATCAAGTAAAGCTCATAAAAATGCGTATACTGTTCGCGCACGTCTTCAAGGGTGAAAAAAACCCACGCAGTAATAAGCAGTATTAAAACAACCGTAACAATTCGCGTGATTTTATTATACAAAACCACCATAAACAGAATAAGCGAAAGCAACCCGACTGCATACAATGTCACGGGTTCCATCCGGATGTGGGTGGCAGAAATAATCGTGCGGTTAAGCGCGTAAAGGTACATGCCGCCCACAATTAAGCAAAATATATAATCATGCCAAGTTTTATTTTTCATACTGTTCCCACTCTTCCAACGCCTGTTTTGTTGTGCCGAAAATATAAACCGCCGCAGGTATTATAAACAAAAAAACGGGAAAAGCATACCGCGCCTGCCCCTCGAACAAAAATGTTACCACAACAAAAAAAGCGATATTTATAAAGATTATTGCGATTAAAGGCTCAATTTTCTTCAAGGTAAAAAACAGTATAAAGGCAAAAGACTTTAATGCCGCAAGCATGAATATTACTGCTGTTCCGTTTAAAACAAAAGTAATTGTGTCTGCAATATTTTCAAAAAGGCTCCAATTTCTGCGCTGGGTAAAATTGTTATAATCGCGTACATTTGCCGCCCACTGCGGGATATCATTCGCGCCGTAAAAAAACGTGCGGTAAACACGCATAAAACCCAGCTGCAAATATCTGCCCGGGTTTTGAAAAATCCACTCTCGCGCCCATTGGTTAAAATACGGCTCTAAATCGGGAAGTTGATGCACCGTGCGTCCGTCGGCGTGCGCTTCCGAAACAATTGCCAAGCGTTCGGGGTGATTTTCTACTATTCGATGGTGGTCAATCCAATTGCCCCGCACGTTTAAGTCATTGTTGTTTACAAACAATACGTATCCGCCATTGTACGAAACAGGAATAAACCGCCCAAAATGTCGAAAATTCCTAAATGTCCATGGGGCGACAACGACAAAAACCACAGCAAAAACAGCTGCGGCAAAAATCAAGCTTTTTTTTATTTCTCGGGCAATGCTGAAATGGTAGACCGCGGCAATCACAGGGTAAACAAGCATAAACGACCTTGTTAACGCCGCAACGCCAACCAACACACCACAGCCAATAAAACTAAAACGATGTTGCAAAAAATAAAGCTTTAAAAACACAATTGACGCAAGCAAAAACGTAAAAAAAACTTCTGTGCCAATCACATTTACATAAGCGATGTACTGGGGCAAAAACGCCGCTGTACCAAGGGCAAAAAGCGCGAGTGTATGTTTTTCAAAAATTTTTTTAAAAATATACCAACACAAAACAAGTGTTGCCATAGAAAAAAACAAGTTTAACAATTTGCCGAAAAACTCATCCGTCGAGCCGATTATACGATAAAAAAGCCCAAGCATAATCGGATATGCACTGCCCTGCCACGCCACGGCAAACCCGTGCATAGAATGCCCATGCCCTGCCGCAACATTTTCGGCAATCATTTGATAGTTTGCAAAGTCCGATACCTGCACAGTTTCAATGTTAAGCATCCAAAATAAACGCGAAAAAAAAGCACCGGCAAAGATTAGTATGATAAAAATGTTACTTTTGCACCAATTAAACAGTTTATCAAACCACGCTTTATTTTTTAACATAGGCACGTAAATTCTCCTCAAACCCCTTTTGCTTTACGCCAAAAACATCAAGTGACTCATGGTTTTCGCAAACAAGGTCTTGGTTTACTTGGTAAATCTGCTCGCGCCGCAAGGAAAACGGAATACGCAAAAATTCAATAATTGCCAAAAAAAACAAAGTAATTCTTGCAGGCAGTTTAAATGGTTTAACATTTTTACCAAGCACATTTCCAATGCAAAGGCACATTTTTGCATAGGAAAGTTTTTCCGCGCCGCCAAGCTCTAAAACAATATTTTTTTGCCCGGCAAATATAAATTTCTCGAAAAAAGCTGCAAGTTCGTTAACATAAATTGGTTGTTGCAGAAATTTCCCCGTGCCGAAGCAGGGTATTAACCCAAGGGAACGCCCGGAGCTTAACATGCGGTTAAGCCCTGTATCACTGTTGCCGTAAATAAGGGCGGGCCGCGCAATAATATACTCCAAGCCGGAACGGATAATCAGTTGCTCTGCCTGTTCCTTTGTGCGTGCGTAGCCGCCTTTTTTTTGCAATTTTATATTTATTGTACTGCAATGAATTATGCTGTTTATACCGTTTTTTTTGCAAAAATAAATGACACTTTCCGTGCCTTTCACATTTACTTCTTCAAATTTTTTTGCATTCTCGCGCTTCAAATACGCCGCAAGATGTATTACAACATCAATTTTTCCTTTTTCAATGCCGCACAAATCAAACTGTTCCCCAAGCTGATTAATGTCAGCTTTTATTAATACAACTTTTTCATTCTCCAAAAAAATCGCGGGCAGGCCGGTGCGGCTCAGGCAGTAGATTTTTTTTATTTCTTCGTTTTTCACAAGACGCTCAAGCAAAACACTGCCAAAAAAACCGCTTGCCCCTGTTAAAAAAATATTCATACTATTTCCACCCCGCAACCCCCGGCACTTATTAACGCGAATCAAGGGCAGGAAATAACGCCTCGCCTATGCGTTGTATGTAATTATAACATGGGAAGACGGCAATCAATAGCAAAAAATTTCCCCTCCGGGGGTTGTTGCTGTCATTTTTTGAAGTACCCTTGACGGCAACCCCTAAAAGAAATTTCCGTAAACAAGCATTTGTTTAACAATCCTTGGCGCGTTCAAAAAAATGCGCGGCGCATTGTTTATAAGCACACCAATTGCACGGGCATCGTTGTAAAAACAGGGCGATTCTTTGTTGCATTTGCCAAAAATTTCTGCGTGCTGTTTTTGTTGTTTCCGAAATTTAAAAAACCCGCCCGGTTCCAGTTCAATGTTTGTATACTCTATGCATGGCGAGATTTTGCCGTTTTCTTTCAGCAAGAAAGAACGCTTCATTGCGTCGCAGGGTTTCATTGGCTTTCCCTGCAAATATGCAATATGCTTTTTGTATATAAGGCTTGCCAAATAATTCTCTTTTTCGGCTTTTTCAGTCATAAATTCAAAAATATTTGCAACATCTGCATAGGTGTAAAAAAGCTCTTTCTCTTCACGCCCTGCCGTCCCCGTTACAAAAATGTATGGGCGTATCGCGTACATGAATCCATGGGCGTGTGCAAATTCCCGCAGGGCTTTTATGTCTTCTAAATCGGAAAGTTTTGTAATTGTAGAGGTCATCGACCAGTTTCCGCCGCGCTTTTTGATTCCGGAAATATTTTTTATGTTTTCCAAAACAATAGGGAGCTTGTCCACCCCCCGGGTCTTAACAAATACATCGGGCTTTAATGTGTCAATACTTATGGACAAATTGCATTTTCGTGCCGCAATTTTTTCGGCAAATTCGTTGGTAAGCAGCAAGCCGTTTGTGATTATTGTCGGCTTTATTCCATGGTTGATAAACATATCTGTGATTTGCAAAATATCTTTTCTTATTGTAGGTTCGCCGCCTTGCAGGTACACATAGCCGACCCCGAATTTTTTCAGCTCTTTTATTTTTTCCAAAATGGCATTTGTGGGCATGTCGTCGCTTTTTTCGCGCCAGATATTACACATTGGGCAACGCTGGTTGCATAGCCGCGTAACGTCAAAAATTGTTAAAATCGGCCGTTTAAGAAGTACATTTTTTATTACTCGCAATTTTTGGAACATTGGGCGTGATTCCTTTCGTACGAATTACGCAGGCAATACCTCTACATCGTCGAATGAACGTTTTTGGCTTGCAAAAACCATCCCGCGCCGCATCATTTCAAGCAAGGCAAGGAAAGTAACAATCATTTCGCGGCGCGAGCGGCAACACAAAAACAACGCCGAAAGGCTTAGTCGTCCGCTTTCCCTTAATGTTTTGCGGATAAAACTTACCTTCTCGGGCACGGTAAATCGTTCTTTTGCCATCTCGCCGTAGCCCGAACGCACGGTATCAATTTTATCTGAAGCGCGGCGCATAATCTCATCAAAAATTTCCATAAGCTGCGGAATGGAAACCAAATCCATCACGGGTTGGCCGGCGTTTTTGTCTGCAAGCATTTCAAGGGCAGCTTTATCGCCGGCACCTGTCAGTCGTTCGCCCTCAGGGGCAAGTGCGCCAAGCCGCGCTGCAAGCTCTTGCGCCTGTTTGTACGCATCAAGCCGCCGCGCCAACGCCTCACGCGGGTCTTCTTCGGGTTCGTCATCAACCTTCGGGCGCGGCAGAAGCATTTTTGATTTGATTTCAAGCAAAGTAGCCGCCATCACAAGGAACTCGCTCATTTGCTCCATATCCGGCGGTAATTTTGCAATTTCATCCATGTACTCGGCAGTTATCAAAGTAATGGGAATATCATAAATGTCAATCTCTCTGCGCTGAATCAGCCGCAAGAGCAAGTCTAACGGGCCTTCATATGCCTCTAAACGCACGTCCATCAGAATGCAACCAGTCTTATTATGCCGTCTCTAATCGGAAAAATAAACATCTGCAACGCGCCAAAAATCAAGAAAAGAAACAGCAAGATTTGCATTGGTTTCTCATAATGATTAAGCTTCATGGACATTTCGGGCGAAACCCAAAGTTGCAGCAGCTTATTCATTGCCATAGGGAAAACGGGAATAAGATTAAACACCGCCAGCCCAATATTTGCTTGCGCAAAAAGAAGAACGCCGGTATTAAATCTTAATACAAAAGTTAAAGCCCCCGGCGAACCATGCATGACCTGACGCCCTGCCCACGTAAGCATCGAGCCCTCGAATAAGCTTAAAAAAGCAATGGCAAGTACCCCCACCAATAAATTTGCAACAATGGGGGCGGTGTAAGTAAGAAAAATCCCCTTGCGCTTGTCTCTGTAATAAAACGGGGACGTTGTAACGGGTCGGCCCCAGCCCACCCGAAAAACCATCATCATAAAAAAACCAATGGGTTCAAAAAACTTAAACGGGTTCCAAGTAATAAACCCGTTATGCCCGGGCGTTGTATCGCCCAAAGCCGCAGACACCCGTGCTTTAACCCATTCATGAATAACCGGCGCGAAAAATGCACCAGGCAGCAGCAAAAGATAAAACATAAAAACAACCTTTCATGGGCGTGTTATCGGTGTTATCGGGGAGTGTTGAAAACACTCCCTATTGCTACTTATCGCGGGTTTCTGCGCCAAGTTGCTTGCCAAGCCGCTTTGTAATATATCCGGCAAAATTTTCTATTTCGCCGGAATTTAACGTTTTATCAAGTGAGCCAATCAAAAGTCGGAAGGTAATGGATTTTTTACCTTCCGGTATTTGTTTGCCCTTGTATTCATCTACGAAAGAAACACCACGAAGCAACTCAGTTTGTTTTTCGGTGATGGTTGCGTGAATGTCTGCCCATTTTATCTGCGAATCGAAGAGTAACGACAGGTCGTATTCGACAATGGGGTATTCGGGCAAGCGCGAGAATTTATTGTCTCGCGAAGATAAAGGCTTTAGCTCGTCCATATCAAACTCAAAAAGCATTACTGCATTATTTTTTATTCCGCAGGCAAGTGCAGCTTTTTTTGAAAGCAAACCAACATGGCCTATGCATTTTTCTTCAAAATAAATATTAAGCCAAACCATTTTGTCAGACCATAAAGGCTGTGATACTTGCTTAAATTCCAATGGCTGAATGTGCGTGTGGCGCGGCATAAATTCCAAAACGCCTTTTGCGCGGCGGAACAATTCATTTACATTATCCGCATTGCCAACAAAAGCACCCGCAACGGTTCTTCGCTGAACGGGCAATTTCTCGCGTGGGTCGTATTCACTCAAAAACTCGCCACCCGGGAAAACCTGCGCCGATTCAAAAACAGAAAATTCATCAAAATAACGAACATTGCCGGCTACTGCCTTGCAAAGGTTGGGCAAAAGCGACGGCCGCAGATATTTTTCGTCGGGCGCGGGTGGGGCAGAAAGAGAGAGCAGGCCTTTGCCACCGGCTTCGATGTCGCCCAAAATCGCACAGGCAAACTCGTCCTTCATCCACGGATAGGTCATAACCTCACGCATTCCGCAGCGGAACGCCAGATACTCGCGGATGTTTCTGTCCAGGTCGGCGGCGGGCAGGTTAATTGCAGTGGTGAAGCTTGTGACAATTGGTGCAGTCTCGAAGTTTTCATAGCCATGCATACGCGCAAGTTCTTCCATGATGTCATCGGGGATGGAAATATCCCCTGTGGAACGCCAAGTAGGCGCGACAACTTGGATTGCTTCGTCTATTTTTACGGAAAAGCCCAGAAGTTCCAAAGTGCGCTGTATATTTTCATTAGGCAACCGCTTGCCCAATCGGCTTTCGAGCCAATCCAACGAGACATTGATTTTTTTGCGTTCAAGGGGCTTTGCATAATTATCGCCAAAGCCTGTAATTTTCATTTCGGGATAAAGCTCTGAGAAGAGTTTCATCGCAAGCGAAAGTGTGATATCGGCGCGTTCCGGGTCTATGGCTTTTTCAAAACGGATTGCCGCATCTGTGCGGGCATCATAGCGCGAAACCGTTCGGCGAATGCCTATAGCCTCGAAGTTGGCAATTTCTAAAATAATTTTTGTTGTTTCCGGCAAAACAGAATCGCGCTTGCCGCCCATTATACCTGCAAGCCCAACCGCGCCGGCATCATCGGCTATAACCAAATCTTCCGTCGTAAGCGAAAGCTCTTTGTCGTCAAGCAAAATTAATTTTTCATTGGCGCGGGCGCGGCGCACCGTGATATGGCCCGCAATCTTGTCGGAATCAAAGGCATGTGTCGGCTGGCCTGTTGCAAGCATCACATAGTTTGTAATATCCACAAGTGCGTTTATCGGGCGAAGCCCAACCCGCCAAAGCCGTGTTTGAATTTCAAAGGGCGCGGGCTTAACCGAAAGCCCTTCAATTTTCACCCCGATATATCGTGGTGATTTTTGTGGCTCTTCAAGGGTGATTTCCATTTTTTCTGCCGCAGGCACTTCCCATGGGGGGATTTCCTTCAAGGGTAAGCCGTAAAACGCAGATATTTCTCGCGCTATGCCATAATGCCCCCATAAATCGGGGCGATTGGTAAGCGATTTATTATCAATTTCCAAAATAACATCGTCCAACCCCAACGCCACAGCAAGCGGCGTGCCGGCAGGTGCGTTTAACTGTGATATATCCATAATTGTGGCTTCGCCGGGCCCGTCTGAATACGGGAATAAATCAAACAACCCAATCTCCGAAGACGCGCATATCATGCCGTACGACTCGATGCCGCGCACCTTTGCCAATTTGATTTCCACAAGCTCGCCCTCGCCGTGCCAACGCACCATTGCCCCCGGCGCAGATACCGCAACCTTCATGCCTTCGCGCAGGTTCGTTCCGCCGCAAACAATTTCGCGGGTTTCGCCGCCGATGTTTACAGCGCAAAGCGTAAGCTTGTCCGCATTTGGGTGCTTTTTCAACTCTACCACTTCGCCGACAATCATCTTGTCGAATTGCCGCGCCAAATCCGTCCAACCCTCAACCTCAACGGTTGCCATTGTCAAATCATATGCGATTTTTGAAAGCTCTGTTTCCTCTGGTATTTCCACATATTCTTTTATCCAATTTAATGAAAGCTTCATGCATTACCTCCGAAAAATGATGTTTAAGCGGGAACACATCCTATTCAAATTGTTGCAAAAATCTTAAATCCGCGCCGCGAAAAAGCCGAACATCGTCTATTTCGTAACGCATCATTACAAGCCTGTCGAGGCCGATATTTACATAAAAGCCCGTAAATTCGTCGGGGTCAAGTCCTGCGGCGCGCAATACATTGGGGTGTGGCGAACCGCCCGGCATAATTTCTATCCAGCCAACATTTTTGCAAACACTGCATCCTTTTTGATTGCACACAAGGCAGCCCATATCAATTTCAAAGCCCGGCTCTACAAATGGAAAAAACCCGACACGCATACGCACGGGGACATCGCGCCCGAAGGCTTTTGACAAAATGGATTTTATCATTACCATACCGGACGAAAATTTAAATTCGCGCTCAACGATTAAGGCTTCGTATTGGAAGAAAGCGCGTTCGTGGCGGGCATCGGTGGCCTCGTTGCGATAGGCGCGGCCGGGGTAGACAAAGCGATACGGCGGCTTATGCAGTTGTAAATAGCGCACGCTTGCGCCGGTAAGATGCGGACGCAAACAAAGGCGTTCGCCGCCTGCGCCTGTTTCGTGGCCCTCTAGCCAAAAAGTGTCCATGCTTTCGCGGGCAGGGTGTTCTGCCGGGAAATTCAAATTGTCAAAAGCATACAATTCACTGGAAATATCCGATTCTTGAAAAATTTCAAACCCCAAAGAACGAAATGAGTCGTTAAGGTCATAACACATTTGCGTAATCGGGTGAAGCCCGCCGGAAAACGGCTTTTTGCCGGGTATGGTAACGTCGAAATCCGGCGGGATTTCCGACGCTTTTAATAAAATTTCCTCTGCACGAGAATCTATAAGCGCGGTAAGCTGATTTTTTAGCTGATTGGCCGCACGACCAACTTCTGCACGCGCCGCCGCTTCCAGCTTGGGAATTTCCTTCAAAATTTCTGTAAGCGCGCCCGTTTTCCCAATAAGCATTGCCTTAACCTCTTGCAAATGCGCTACCGTTTGCGAGTTTGTTATTCTTTCCGCACCATCACGCAATATTGCATCAAGCTTTTCTTTCATTCTCCATGTTCCTTCCCTGTTAAACAGTTCCTTACCCGGAAATCCCTAAATATTCCTTTAATATTTTATTCAAAGCTCCCTTTTTAACGTCTTGTGTATCATGAGTGTTGAAACATCATACTCCTTTTTATACGCCCGAGCAAGGGCGGTTGCCCTGTGGGAGTGTTTGCCCCCTGTCAATCATCCGACCAACATCTGCCCTGTAATGTCCAACAACAAAAACCGGTTGGGGCTATCGCTGTTGTCGTGATTAAAAGCGAAAAAATGACGCTCTCCGGGTGCGGTGGTAAATGTAATGCCGCTCCACGGCAATGAGCCAAGCCCCACATAACCGTTAATGATAATAACCTCGCTTGGCAACAAGGCTTCTGCGATTAAAAACGATTCTGTGACTGTAAAGCCGTCTTGGTTTTTTGCATCATCCCAAATATTTTCAATAAGAATAAGCGAAATATTGTGAATCGTTCGTGTTGCACCAATCAATACATCTTCGCCTTGGATGTCAACACCCGCAAGCGCAGGGTGAGGCATGTAAACCAGCGCGTCAAAATTTGTTAAAACAACATCTTCCGGGCGGTATACGAAAAGCATATAGTCTTCAAAAGGCGCGTAGAATCCCGCAAATGCAGATGTGCCGGTTGCCCCTTCAAGCGCGGTTTCATGCCATTCCCATCGCCCAATGCCGCTTTCAATTCTGCCGTTTTCAAACTCAATGCGGAATATTGCCGTTGGCATTTCGTCACCGCTTCCAAGGTTGTCATATGCCCTTACCGCTGTTTCAACCCGGGCAATATTGTTTTCTTGCGAAATAAGCCGATGGCGTGCTGTTGTCCAGTCCGGGCGTATATAGCCGGCTCGTTCGGATACTACATAAAGAATGCCGTCGTATTCCTCAAAGGCCCAAGGCTCTCCGAACAGCATACTTTCGGCAGGTGCTTCTGTGTGGCTGCCGAATAGTTCCCTGTTTATCCATGCATCTGTGTAAAAATTCTGCAAATGAAGGGCAATGTCGGTAATCGTTTCAAACCCCGATGAGGGCAAGAGCCTGTTAAATCCTCTTGAACGCGGATGGTAAGGGCGTTCTGTCCAATAATGCCATGGGGAACCGTCGATATGATTACGCGCAAAGGCTCCGCGCATGTTCCACCAGTCTTCCCAAAATATACCCGCCGCTACTATTGTTAAACCCAGTTCCTCGATTGTCTGCTCGGGCTGTGATTCAAGAATCGGGCTTGACACTTCGGGCGAGGGTTGCCGGTTTCCGTTTGTTTCTGTCGGGCTGCTTTCCTCGTTCCCTGACTCTTCACTGCACGCCACAAGTCCCATTGCCAAAATTATGAAAACTACACAGAAAAAAGCGGCCTTCGCCGCATTTTTTCGCCGTACGAAGTGCGGTGCGCCGCCAAAGGCGGCGGAGCGGAAGTGGGCTTTGCCCACTGTAGCGAGGGGGCTTGGGGGCG
>JGI24703J35330_11748428_pt1 | contig 16021 bp, 17 predicted proteins | sample TergutNt197P1_FD_35330 | JGI IMG/M metagenome (IMG submission 35330) | reverse complement strand
TTCTTTCCCATCTTTTCAAAAAATGAATCTGGAACTCCAAAATACACTAATTAACTTTTCTGCGATTTCAATGTTGACAATTAATAGTTAGTCTTATTAAAAGTCTTCGTCGTCACCAGCTTCAACTGGGGTCGTTGAAGTCGTCGCTACTGCTTGTTGCCCGCTGTTTCCTTTACTCATAACAAAGATAGCAGCAAGGATCGCTCCTAAAATTGCCCACGTTACCATAGTAATTCCTAGGTCACGGAATACAACACTTAAGAAGTAAGCTAATAAGAAGAAGACAAGGTATTGTTTTTTACCAATAACGTAAATGGTTACAGCAATACCGATGGCAGGTAGTCCACGTGAAATTACTTCTAAAACATGAATCGCAGCCGTTCCCTCTAAAGCTACAATCCCTGCTGTAATTTGTGGAATTCCCAAGTATAAAGCGGCAAAAATAACTGGAACGTGTAAGACCCAAGCTACAATAATTGGAGAGAAGATGGCATGAAACATTAACTTTCCAAAGTGTAAGTTTTCAGCTGCAGCATCTGTCATGTGAACAATAAAGGTATTGATAACAAAGCGGATTTGTTGTAAGTAAGAACCTAAAATCCCAATCGGCAGTGCAATTGCAAAGGCAGCTGCAGGATCTAAGTTAGCACCGATTGCGGCTGGAACTGCGATGGCTGTCGCAATCGATGGCTCACTTGGCATTGATCCTCCTGGTGCGAAAGTTCCCATATAAATGATTTGCAATCCAGCTGTAATAACAAGCGCCTGGGTTACATCTCCCATAATAATCCCACAAACTAGTCCCGTCATTAATGGGGAAAAACGTAGGGTGACCGTTGCGCCTCCAAAGAAAACACGTGATTGGACAAGCCACACCCATGTCGCAATTAAAAATGCTTGAATCATGGTTATTTCCATTTTCATTCTCCTTTTCTAAAAGAAATTTCTTACTTCAACTGACTAAAAACAAATGATAGTTATGAATCCACTTAACGATTCATCCTCACTAATTTGCTCGACCTTGTATCCATGTGATATAATGAACATGAAGCAAATGTGATAACAGAGTCTCTCTTTTCTCTTATATAACCATAAGTTGGAAACATTTTCATTTCAGCTGACAAGACTTATTCTAGCACACACTGAAGACAAATGAAAGTTTTTTTCTGATTTTAATGAAAAATATTTTCTTCACATTTGCAAAGAGGTTGAAATTTTTTTTCATCCAGGGAGGTTTATATGAATCAAATTCAAAGCTTAATCCAAGAAAACTATCAAACTTTTTCACCTAAATTACGTAAAATTGCTGACTATGTTATCAAAAATCCTAACATTGTGATCAACAGTTCCATCACCGAGCTTTCCGCCCTATCAGAGTGCTCGGAGACCACTATTTTTAGATTGTGTAAAGCCCTAAACTTAAAAGGTTTTCAAGACTTGAAAATCACAGTAGCTCAAGACACCATCAAAGAGCCTGTTCAAAACATTCACGAAGAAATCTTGGAAAACGATAGTCCGTCAACATTGTTAAACAAGATCTTCACCTCACATATCACCGGACTCCAAGAAGCCCTGAATGTTATATCAGAAAATGAACTTAATCAAGCCATTGATTTGCTAGCGTCTGCTTCACGAATCGATTTCTTTGGTAATGGAGGTTCAGCAGCAATTGCAATGGATGCCTATTTACGCTTCATGCGCACTGGTATCCCGTGCTCCTATCAACCTGATACTCACTTCCAATTAATTAGTCTTAGCGTGTCAAATCCAAAATCAGCAGTTCTCGTGGCTATTTCTCACTCTGGAAGCAACAAGGCGTTGCTTGAAGGTGTTAAAATCGCCAAAGAACGTGGCATGAAGGTTTTAGCAATTACCAGTTATTTACGCTCTCCGATCAGTCAACTAGCTGATCTAACCCTTTATACACCAACAAATGAAATTAAAGTCCGCTCTGAGGCGACTTCTTCAAGGTTAACACAAATTGCCCTTCTTGACGCTTTGTATGTAGCAGTTTCGTTGAGGCATCAAGGGGACACGTTAAAGAACATTCGCGCTATGCGAAAAGCCATTTCAACACAACGGATTTAGAGATAGTGAAAAGAGGTGATTTCACGAGAGATCACCTCTTTTTACATGGACAGGTTAGTAAAAATTCAAAATTCCCCCAAAAGTTCGACTTTAGACGATAAAAGTACAAGAAAGATGAATACTTTCGGCACCAAAAACCTTGCTACTACGAGATTTTCAAAGTTGATGATTTCTCAATTGCCAAAATCACCCTTGAAATGCGAAAATGCCAAAATAAGGGTAAGTTTTAATGGATCAAGGGGAGCAAAATCACCCTAATTCATAAGAATTAGGGAATTTAAGGGTAATAAAAAAGGCAATTCCATCGCTAAAATCACCCTTAAAATGTAAGAATGCTAAAATAAGGGTAGGTTTCGGCAGATTAAGAGGGATTGCTTGTAGATTTTTTTCACCAACACTTTCTTGTACTTTCACCCTTTAGACGCATTTGGGGGAATCTAAAGAAAACAAAAATCCGAGCAGGCATTCGGACTTTTACTTTGCCATCTTTTTTATCCGATTCGCCACATAACAAAATTCGCGGCTCTTGCATCAAAGTCCGTGCGATCCCCACTCTCTGCTTCTGACCACCAGATAATTCGTCGCAACGCTTATAGGCGTGCTCAAGAATCCCTAAATCCGCTAGTAACTGAAACGCCTTCTCCTTTTCTTCTTTGGAATAAATGCCTAAGCTGCCCTTAATGACTCCCTTGCTACCTAGTGTGCCATGTAATACATTTTCAATGGCTGAGGACCGGTCAACGAGGTTATAGTGTTGAAAAACCATGCCGATTTTTGTTCGAATTCGACGTAACTCTCTTTTATTCGCTGTCGCTACATCGTCGCCGTCAAAGTGGATGTATCCACTTGTCGGCTCTACTAAACGATTAATGGTTCTAAGTAACGTCGACTTCCCAGCACCAGATGGCCCAATAATGGAGATAAAATCCCCTTCTCGTACTGAAAAGGAGATTTCATCTAGTGCAGGTTCAGATGTGGTTTGATAAGTCTTACTTAATTTTTCAATGGTTAAAATACGCATGTTTATCCATCCTTAAAATGTTAAAGTCAATTAATCACGACGTAGTGGATCGTAGAAGGAGCGGTCAGCTGGGACGAAACGCTCCCCATCCGTACGTTGGAACAACCCAATCTCATCTGGACCATGGAAAATACTACTTGTATTTGATACGTCTTCTTGACCTAAACGTTCACGGATCGCTTCAATCTCGTCTGCCGTTAAGTTCATCGGATTATATAAGAACGGACGGTTTAATACTGGGATCGGGGCAATGATGATCACACGGTCACCAGCGTTATTATTTAATGGCTCTGATGCGTTGTCACGCACTTGATAAACTGCGCCTACCTGGAACTCCTCACCGTAAACAAGCTCTAAAAATGCGGTGGTGTTCATGTCGTTAAATACCCCAACATCCGCTCCACCACTAACTAAGGTAAATACGGAACCTTGGTGAGAACCAGCAAAGGTAACTGACTCGAAGAAATAGCCATCAAAGGTCATTTCATCTAAGCCAATATCAGCTGTTCCCGTTGCCAAAGCCTCAAGTGCCATCACATAGTCCGTTGTTGTTACCGTCTCCACCTCGCGACCGGTTGCTTCATAAACGAACCTAGCAACATCCTCGCGACTTTGTGTAAAATCAGCAGCTGATTCACTTGGGTACCAAATCACACGGATTGGCTCATCTGATCCACAAGCAACTAAGATCGCCATTGAACTTACTAGTAAAGCTGATAATACCATTAACTTATTCATTTTCTTAAACATAGGAACATCCTCCAGTTCCGGTTGTATAAACATTTCATAACTTGGTGAATTATAGCATATTTTGCTTGCCTTCATCATAGCTAATCTTGATAAGAGCAGATGCGTTTATTAAAAAAACTAATCCCACCGATAGAGCGAACAGCTCACGGAAGAATTAGTCCTTTTTTTAACTCAATTAGCATATTTTATACCACATTCCGCACCCGTTCCTGAATTATTTTTTGGATCATCGCACAGGTTGGCACTGCAAACAATAACCCAGCGAAGCCAAAATAAGTCATGCCCAAAACCAAAGCTAAAATCACTACAATGGGGTTTAATGCCAAAACATTGCCCATTAACTTTGGGGTCAAAATTGTGGCATCAATTTGTTGGAGTAATAATAAAAAAACACAACTAGCCAAAGCAAGGATCGGTGTGTTAGATAGAAATAAAATCCCGGCAGCAAGTAGTATCCCCACGACACCTCCAAATAGCGGAATGACATTCAATATTCCAACTATAGCTCCGATTAAGGCGCCGTACCTAACACTTAAAAGTGAGAGACCGATACCTGCAATCACTCCCAATAGCAGACTCACTAACAATTGCGTCAGTAAAAACTGCCGAAACATGTGATGAGCTTCGATCGTATTTTTTCTGATCATTTCCACACGATGCTCCGAAAACATGACCCGACCAATCCGATAGCAAAGCTTGAAGATCGAATCCTTAGTCAACAACACATAGATGGATACCACCAGGGTCAAAACTCCGTTCACAACACCGGTGGTAAAGGTCATGGCATAACCCGAAATTCCTAGTAGCTGACCTGTGATACGAGGGGTCATCTCTAAAAGGTTTAAGGAGGCAATGAATTCCTCCAACTGAACCACATATTGAGCAGGTAAATAATCAGGAAGTGTTTTAAACAACAGCTGAACGTTATAAGTCAAAATTGGAACGATATACACAAGCAGAAGGATAAGGGCACCGATGAATAATCCGTAAACCACGAAAATGCTAAAACCTCTACCCAATTTCTTCTCAACCTTTGTCGATAAAATCCCCGTTAAATACGCCAAAATAAAGCCGTTGATAAAGGGCCTCATTGCTGATAGAAAATCGCCAATGACATCGGTATTCACCCACACATAAAGACAGGCAAAAAGTGAGATGCCAAACAGAATCACTTGCGCCTCACTCCACTTTGACATCTTCACCACTCCCCTTTTTAAAGATATGATTTGACCTGGATGATCATCACCTGAAATGAGGGTCGATAACACTCATTAGCTCAAAAAAAGCAAGAGCACATACGCCCTTGCTCATCTATCCGATTTATCGTAACAATTCTTCGTAAGTAAAACTTCTAAATGCCACTCGCATCAAAATCCAACCTGCAAGGCCAAGTATAACACCTAAACCAACGAACATCCACGTACTCATTAACAACACACCTGTAAACTGACCCACAATAAGTAAAACCAGTGGCAACACGAGCATACCACCTTTTTGATAAGCCTCTTCCGAGCGCTGTGCCTTTGCCGAAATTCGAACTTGAACGATAATACCGAGAAACGCAAAGGCAGGCGATACGAGAAGAATGACTGCTAACCAGATCAAACCTGGAATAAACAACTCACCTAATAGAAACCACACCAATAACCCAACAAGCACTGTCATCGTTAAAAAAGAAATGATCGTAACTAGGCTTCCTACCAAAAGAATAGCGATGACTTTCCCATTGAAAATTTCACGCAAGCTCATCGGTGAATAGAGTAGTGTCTCTAGCGTCCGGCGTTCCTTCTCACCAGTAAAGCTTGATGATGCCATGGCCGTTACAATTAACGGCGGAATCATTAAAAAGAAGATGGGGAAGATGTTATTAATCAAGATGCTAATGATCGCAAAATCCTCACTATCTGATGGCAAGGTAATCATCATTGTATTCATCAGTTGCTGAAATTCTTCCCCGCTACTATCCATCAATGTGATCATTAACACAGCTCCGACTGGAAAAACGACAGCAAAAATCAAGGGAACCAATAAATAATCGGTGAAAAAACTTTTTGTTTTAACGACGCTATTTAGCTCTTTTTTTATGAGCGCTTTTTGCATGCTATTAACCATTCTGACGACCTCCTTGTTTGCGAGTAAGTGCAAAATAGATTTCTTCTAACGATAATTGCTCCGTTGAAACATGGAAAATGTTCCCACCAGCGTTCACGATGTCAGCTACGATCCGAGCAATTTCTTGCTCTTGTTCCACTTCCATTTCAAAAATGCCTTCCCCTTTTTCTTCAAAATCCACACCAATCGGTGCTTTATCCGCTTTAATGGTTAACTTATAACCTGAGAAAACTTTAGCACGTAACTCATCCAACGTGCCTTGTGCAAACATAACCCCCTTGTCAATCAAGCCATAACTGGTACACACTTCCTGCGCATAACGTAGCTGATGAGTACATAAGAAAATGGTCGTCCCCTGTTCCTTAGCTAAATCTTTAATCAGTTGGTTAACGGTCTTCGAGCTTTCAGGATCTAGTCCTGAGGTCGGCTCATCTAAAAACAATAGCTTAGGCTTATGGATCAACGCCCGAGCTAAAGATAACCGTTGCCTCATCCCAGTAGAGTAGCCACTTAGCACACGATCTTTAGCGTAGGTCAAATCTAACTTCTCCAGCAATTCCAACCCACGCACTTCGCTTTCTTCTTTCGTAAGACCAAAAATTTCACCGTAAAAGATCAAATTTTCTAATCCGGTTAAATCGTTATACATCTGTGCATGTTCCGTCAAGACTCCCGCTACCCGATGAATCTGCTCTGGCTCGGCCGTTGGATCCACACCCAGTACGGACATGGAACCATAAGTTGGCGTCACCATTCCATTTAATAACTTAATGGTCGTGGTTTTCCCAGCACCGTTTGGCCCAAGGAAGCCGAAAATCTCTCCCTCTTTCAAGCTGAAGTTAATGGCACTAACCGCCTTATGCTCACCAAATTTTTTAGACAAACTACTTACAATAATTGCCTTCTCACTCATCCTCTAACACCTACCTTTATCAAGTTCTTATCCATTTCCCTTAAACATCTTTTTTCGTCAATGACCTGATTGCTAACAAACTCATCGTAACGATGACGGTTATTGAAACGCCGATCAATAACATCACATTACCCACATCTGCTGTTCCCTGTGAAACGGCATCCAGATAAAAACCACCTGATGTTGGAAAAATATTCAAAAAACCTCTTAATGCAGGATTCAATTCTGTGGTCATCGTCACCACCATTACAAAGCCACTGATGATCATGTCGAGCACTAGATATCCGATAATGATTCCCAAAGTCGCACCTACTTTTCTCACCATCAAAGCGATGCACACAAATAAGGTCGTTTGTGTCACTAAGATCAAATAACCCAATCCAACTCCTGAAATAAATGGTACGAAACTAAAGGCATCGCCCCACGGCTCAAAGAAGAAATAAGGTAGCGTTGTTCCAAGAAGGGTTACCACAACAAACGCCCCACAAATGACTAAGATGGTAGAGAACTTGCCTACATAGTACTCTATCCTTGAAATTCCAATAGAGAGTGGATTGCGAACAGTACCTGACGTGAAGTCACTATTAATAAAGACAATGGTAAATCCAACTAGGATAAAGAGAATATTAGAAACATTAGCTCCCATGGCACCGTTCAAAAATTCACTGACACTTGCTGGAGCAAGCCCCGTAAAATCTTCCCCAGGTATCAGAATAGGCAATAGTCCAAACACAACACTCGTAAAAATGGCTAGTGCAGCAGCAATTAGGATCATAATCCAAAATCCCGTACTTTTCTTTAGCCGATAAAATTCTGATGATACGGTCCTAAACATACTGACCACCTCCTGAAGTTCCTTGAACAAGATTAACAAAATAAGTTTCCAAATCCCTGTCCATTTCAGCTTCTAACTGTTCTGCTGTCAGTTGCCTAATCAACTGTCCCCCCTCAATGATCCCGTAATCCGTCGCTAATAAATGCAATTCTGCTAAAATATGGCTTGAAATCATGACGGTTATGCCACTTTCAGCTAAAGCTTTGATGGTGTTTCGAACCTCAACCACCCCCATTGGATCCAATCCATTAATCGGCTCATCTAAAATCAAAAAATCTGGTTCATTTAACAATGCCATAGCCAATCCTAGTCGTTGCTTCATCCCTAGGGAAAAAGCACTTACTTTCTTCTTGCCAACGTCCCCTAATCCAACCTTCCCTAATACAACCTGAATCCGCTCTTTGCCAACTTTATTTAACAGACGGCGATGAATTTCTAAATTATCATAGGCGGTCAAACTTTTATGAAGCGTCGGATTTTCGATAACAGCACCAATACGCCTTCGTGCACCTTGGATATCGCCGGTTAATCCGGTTCCAAACAATTCTAGTTGACCATCATCGACACTGGCTAATCCACAAATGCAACGCATTAACGTACTCTTACCGGCACCGTTACGGCCGATAAAGCCATAAATCGATCCCTTTTTAATTTCCATATCAATGTCCTTCAATACATGTTGCGTGCCATAATGCTTATTTAGTTTATTTACTTTTAAAATCGTCTCACTCATTGTTCTCAACTCCTATCTAATCTACCATCATAAACGAAATCACAGTCACTACAATCACAAAGGCTAAAATACCGAGTACCATTAACCACGCCGCAGGTCGCGCCATGTTAAATGTGCTACCCATCCCAAATCTTGTTTCCACAAAGAGAGCTGGATCGTTAGGGTTATAATAAATCATTCCTAAAATCCAATACTCGTCATCGTCCACCATTTGATAACCATCGTGCCTTTCTTCAAGTGACCTCTTTTCCTTATAACGCTCTCCACCCTGACCATACCTTAACGTTAAATAAAGGCTACCGACCAATGCAACAACACCAAGTCCAATTCCTGGAATACCGATCCACAACCCATTGTGGACATCCAGAACCATCATAAATTGAACCCCTCCTGTCACAAAGAGAGTAATAATCCCCATGACTAACAAAAACCTTGATATGGCTTGGCGAAAGCGGATGTTTTGCCTCACAGAATGATCTGCATCTTGGGGTCTAATGACTTGTTTCATCTTCCTAAAGGAATAATTAGCAAACAAGAAGATCGCCAACATCCCTAGCTGAAGGGCTGGAATAGCCACAAATAGCCATGGCGTTTTCTCTCTAAACGTACGCACATAATCAAAGCCCCAATTAACTGGCACCATGTCTGGAATTTGATCGTACACCATAAAAGGGAAAGCAGCCGTTACTAGAATAATCACACCACCAACTAAAATAAACCATCCATTGGAAACCGTTGGCTTTTGCTGATGAAAATCTGTAGAAACCATGATTCGTGCATCACGAACCACTTCCTCAGAAGTAAACTGCTCCCTTTTAAACCGCTTAACCCGTTGATGAAAACAAACATACAACACAGCCTGTATGATTCCCATTCCAGCAATCGCAACGATGCCAGAAATGGCGATGTAGTGCATCATCGCACTCTCATCTAAATCTAGGAAAAAGCCAATGAACATAATGGTTGCACCTAATGCACTCAATAAAATCGACCAAGTCAGAAATTGCTTCTTCCATTTTTTTGTTATTTCCAATTGATTGGCACTCTCTGGTAACATGACGCCAAAATGAATATTACGACGTACAATATAAGGCGTAATCCCAATCATTACTCCAACTGTCAAAATTGTAACGATCATCGTAAACAATGTAAACAAAACTCCCATATTACTTAGTCCCTCCCTTTTTCTCAAGCTTAACTTCTCGTATCATTCCTAAAATCTCTTCTTCTGACAAACCATAAAGCTCCTTCTCGACTACTAAATCATAAATTCGCTCTGAAAGCCGGTCAAGTACATCAACCGTTGGTTTTAAGTCATCTGGATTAACCACAAAACCACTCTTTTGTTTGACTAATACCTTCTCTTGCTGCAAATGTTTATACACTTTATTTACCGTATGCATGTTAATGCCAATATCAGAAGCTAGCGTTCGAACACTGGGCAACGCCTCCCCTGGTTTTAATTGATCCGTAATAATGCCACGTTTGATTTCTAGGATTAGCTGTTCATAAATTGGCTTATCGCCATAAGGTTGAAGTTCTATGATCATGCTACGACCTCCTCTCAAATTTGTTATACTAGTTATATAACAATAGCATAGCACAAAAAATCGTTATAGTCAATATAGAACAGATAGATTTTTGTCGTTTGAAAATTTGAAGCCTATTTGACAAACGCATATGCACGCCAAAGCTTTTACGAATACTCTATTTATGAACCACCAAAATAAAGGAGAGATCAAGATGAATCATCATATGAACCACAATGACAATCACGATAGGGTTCATGGCTTCGAAGCACTGGATCAAGAAAGAGGACATGAAAGAGAGAGAAGACATCACCATCGACCAAGACGTTGTTGCCGATGCTATTGCTGCATGAGACGCAGATGTTGCAAATTTTGGTGGGGATGGTAAGTTAAAACAATCATCCTATTATTCCAAAAAGAGTTTAATATGAGACATCGCATGAAACATGATATAAGATGATCCTAGCATCAACTATTACTTATGGTTGGTGCTTTTTGGGACAAAAAAAGAGCTATTCAAGAGGTAGCCCTTTACTTTACAGTGAGTTTTGTCTTTTAGGAGACAATGATTCATTTAAACAAATGATTGACGATACTTTATCAGTTGGTGATGCAATTGCATCGTCGTATGTATCATTTCTTCTGACCTTTCTTTCCAAAAAAAAAGTTGCCATTTCTTCCTTACAAGAAAGCATGGAATAAACAAGCTTCGCCAGATTCAACTCGGTTGATTTCATCCTATCGTTGACTTCTTTGATTTTATCTCTTAATTTTGATTCTGATCGTGTCCGCATTAAAATACCCACCTAATATCAAAAGTACATCTCCGCTGTGAAACTATTGCATAATTAGACAAACCTTGCTATACTTTTTAAAGGCATTAGAAAACAAGCGGTGGTTTGATGACCGCTTTTATAACTAATCGCTCTTATGGGAAAAGTATAGCACAAAAAATGAGCCTTTTAGGCTCACTGTGTTAAATTAATGCTTTTTACTGCTTTATTTGTTCCTTAGGGGAATTCATTTGTATGAAATTTCGCTGAAAGGAGTATTATCATGATAAGATTATTATCATTTGCAACGATCTTTACAACATCTACAGCTGTTGCACTTTCTGACGCTCAACCTTTAGGTATATGCTTCATTGTTCCTATCATTTGTGGATAAAAAAAGTGAAATCAATGCGATCTGAACAGGATTACATTGATTTTTATTTGCCGTTTTTCCAAGATACACTCATAATCTTTAATTCTACTGATCCGTTTACCAATCTCTAGCTTCTTTGATAAGGGCGGTGCAAGATCCAACACATTATAATGCTTAATGGTATAAGTATGGATGATTTCAGATTGCTGATAGTAGGCTGATAATTCTTTCAACACATCAAATAATTCACCAGTTTTTGCCTCTGTTATTCTTTCAACAATCGCTTTTGTTTCTTTCTTGATATGAATGATCATTACCAGAAACAGCAACAGTGCAAATAGAGGGAATGTTATTATTGGGAAGCTTCCCGTCAAGAAGGGTACAGCATAAAGGATGATGGATAATGCAGCCATTATATTCAACAGAACAGGCTTCCTTAACAAGCGTATATAAATACCCTCAAAGTAATTTCTGTAAGCCATAAAAATTGTAGTGAAGAGAATCCAAAGAAAAACAAACATTCCATCCAAAGAAAACACAAGAGCAAACAAACTAATAATAAAGCTAACCATCATTAAAAAGATGTAAGATAGCAATGTTTTCTTTAAATCAAATACCAGCCTCAGTAAATAAATAGCGGTTAAAGGGCGAAGAACGTTATCGATCAAATAACCCTGTGCTTCTAAATCGTGGTCAATCATGGCTTGAATAATTAGTGTGATCCCTATTGGATACACAACCATCATTACCATGTTCCCATAATGCGTTCGTTGTTTCGTCTGGATCAGGCGACTAAGAGATGTTTTTAAATCTTTTCCATACAGGTTAGCTAAAATCAAATAGAAAGCTAATAATTCAATTGCTCTTTGTACCAATATAATTAAGTTTATATCCACAACATCACCAACTCCTATTTTTTCTTTCCGAATTTTTTGATATTCCCTCGGCTACTCGGTACAACCATCCCAGTTTTTAGAAGAATTTCTTCATCTTTTTTTCTCACTTCCTTGATGTAGAAAGGATTAACTAACCAATTTTGCTTAGCTTGCACGAGAAATCTTTCGACGCCATATTTCATCGGAAGATCCTTGAACGCAGCTTTATAAAAGAATATTCTATCCTCTTCAGTTCCGTCTATCTGATCCCGACCGTAAACTTTAATCCTCCTTGTTTCAACAAGCTCAATAGCATAGATGTCTGTCGCCTTGTACGGGTATCCATACCCATCTTTCTCAAATGTAATGATTTTATCATCTAAAACATCCATTATCCGCAGGGCATCAGCCACTACCTTTTTAGATTTTTCAGGGTCGATTGGATATTGAAGGAAGTAGCGACCGCTACTCCAGGATAGTTTTTCGATCAATTCCTCATCACGATTTGCTGAAACATAAACGATGGGAGTCAAGAGTGAACGCTTCTTCAAAAATTCCATTGTAAACTCTTTTATCGATGCTTTCTCAAGGTCATCCGCCATAATAATAGACCAATCAAAATATTGTTTACCAATGGTATCTAACCCGGTGCATGAATTTACAACGTGAGTTTTGTAGTTCTTTTTTGCTAATCCCAGCAGTTCAAGATCAACTTCATAATTATCTTCAGCGATTATTAAAATCCTTATCATAAGTCAAACCTTCCACATAGCATGACATAATTCATACCATTATATCGGTTTTTGTACCCTAAAACAACCAGTCAATGACTGAAAAGTCATTTAAATCTTAAACTTTATCCTGCAAACATAGACCGATTAAGTCGGTGACAAATTAAATAAGAAAGTAATCGTTCAACCTGCTAAAGTTTATGACGATTACTTTTTTTGATTTCTATCCACATTAAACTTCAAAAAGTCGTAACCAAAAAGACACCTTCCACATTTGGAAAGTGTTTTGAATCGTTGATAATCTAGTTTGACTAAATCACAAACGAATAACAATGTCACATTGCTCAGATAACTCTGGATCATGTGTAACAAGGATAACCGTCTTGCCTTCTCGATTCAGTTCTAATAAGAGTTCAAAAATAGTATTGCGATTTTCAATATCTAAGTTTCCAGTAGGTTCATCAGCTAACACAATCTCTGTTGGCTTTAACAAAAGCCTCGCCATAGCTACACGTTGTTGTTCCCCTCCGCTCAATGTATGGACTTTTTGCTTCTCATAACCTTTTAAGCCTACTCTCTCAAGCACTTCTGCAATCGCCTGCTTTTTATTACTAACTTCCTGGTTATAAACCAATGCCATTTCTAAATTGTATTGAACCGTATCATTATCAGAAAGAGCGTAATTTTGGAACAAAAATGAAATCTGATTTCTCATTATCTTTCTGACCTTTGAACTATGAGGAGAGGGGTTTTGGTTCCCAAAGATCACTACTTTCCCGGAAGTAACCTTCTCAATGCCACCAATCATATTCAACAACGTCGACTTCCCGCATCCTGATGGCCCTGTAATAGCATATATTTTCCCAGCTTCGATCTGTAGCGAGAGCTGATCAATAACAGTCTTATGACCAAATTTTTTAACCACATCATTTAATTCAACCAATACCATATTTCCACTCACTCCTTACTCGACATCTAGTACCAAAGATCGTCTTGATTGTAGAAAGACAGTTCCTAAATAAACCATCATATCAAATACAAGAATTAGTATAAACAACCTTAGATCTAGCCTCAAATACCAGATCACTGAGATAGCAGCAATAACAGCTAAACTGGACTCCACTAACAATTGGAAAAAGATCGAAAACGGATGATGACCAACTAACTTTCTTGTATAGATTCGTTTCTGATAAACCTTTGCATACAAGTATGAATACTGAATAATAATAACCACTACCAACACAAGAATTGGTACCATCACCCAGAGAGATTCTATAATTCCATCTAAACGATACGCTCTGATCTGACTAAGTTCATCTCCTAGCGTTGACACTAAAATGCGGTTATGAAAAAATGTTTCACTTAAAAGTTCATTGACATCATCGTCAATAAAAAGATTAAACGGTGATGCATCTAATCTAAAATGATTGTCACTGAAGACACTTATCACATATGGTCCCGTCGGAAGCCCATTAAAGCCCCAAGCAAGTGAATAGTCAAAGACATCTTGTTCATCACGGATGAAAATCACTTCATGTCCTCGGCTGAGCGGTTCAGAAGCTATACCCCTCTCCATAAATGATTCAGGAATTAAGTAAACAAAGTCAAAATCATTTTCACTTAAATCAACCACATCACCATCAGCATCTAGGATAGGGTGCTGGATCAGAAAATTTTCATTAACATCAAGCACCCCCTCGCCTGAAAACAAAATTGTTCCCCGTGAAAAAATGGCTCCAGCTTCATTTAAAATTCGGTATGCCTGATGGTATTCATATAGCAATTCATTTTCATAGATCGCTTCGGGATTTGGATCATTGAAGTCGAGACTCATAAAAAGTGACGCATACCCATCCCCTCGATAACGAGGAAGAAGCCTAGGTGAAAATTGGAGATCTCTTAGGGACCCGTGACTTTCATAATGACGAATATGATTTATTACCTGCCAGTGATCTTGAAGCGCATCAATGTGACTAGATATGGCGGGCAAAAAAGTAATAAGAACAATTATTTTAACCACATAATTAGCACCCATTAAAAAGCGATTAACGTTATTGTTTTTCAGTAAAGAATACGTTGGAATGGCTACGAGTAAAAGGCAACTAATTACCATGGTAAATACAGTCAGCAAAAGTTGGAGACTTCCTGAGTAGATAAGGGTCCAAATGATCGGAATGGTGCGTATATTAACTACCCCAACAAAGAAAATAAACAATAGGGTCGATATTCCTGAGATAGCAAGGAATATCATCGCTAATAACGGTAAAAAGAGTCGCTTCCCAACCTCAAATAACGAAAATCCCATCGTCTTGAATATAGCAATTTTTTTTGAATGCACGTGAATGTATAAGATAATCAGCAAAAAATTTAAGATCGTTGTAATAAAAACAATAGGTGTTAAAAAGGTCCCAATGGCTTCATCTACATCAAATAGATCAAAATCAAATTCTACGATTTCGTCTATGTAGAGCTCAAATTCAGCCAAAAATAGCTCGATGCTGGCATCTAGTTCTTCTTGTGAAGTGGCCACGAAAGTGTATTCTCCACCTCTTATACTACCCATAGCCATTATAGGAGAAATCGTCACATCAAGGCGGTAATCCAATAAAAAGAAGTATACGCCATTTTCCCTGTTATGGTGATTCGTATAAAAGTAGGTATCCTGCTCATTAAAATTGAGTGAGGTCTCTGTGACTAGGCCTAAGCGCTGATCCATTGGAATCCCTGTTGTCATGTAATACCGATATTCATCTCGATCAAATATAAATTCTCCATATGAGATTAGCAGACCGTATCGCTGTGCTAAGTAACTAAACATGTCAAACATAGCTAAGCTTGTGTCATCGCTTATCGATTCATTTGCTTGATTGCTAATAATGAGTGAGGTTTGAACAATGTTCTCGCCCTCTTGAAAACGGGCAATTTGAAGAACGTCCACAACGTCTCTTTCCCGATAAACATCTCTTACATTGAAAAAGATGAGAATGCTCGTCAGTAAGAATAGTGCTATAATTAAACTTTTAATCGATATCTTTTTCAAGTTCTCACCTCCGTTAACAAACTTTCTTTTTATTCGGATATAAGTAAGTCACCTTATTCAGCCACTCCATTGTGGTTGAATAAGGTGCACAGCTAGAAAACTTGTTCGAGTGGAAGGCTTATAACCGTATACTTGGTGTGATTATGGGGCTGGTATATGTCCTATATTTGACGCATGCCTATGGCCTGCACTAGAACGCGCAGTAACTCGTGCTTCTGCTTGTCGTCCATTGGCTGCTCTAAAAAAGT
>JGI24703J35330_11748429_pt1 | contig 16063 bp, 13 predicted proteins | sample TergutNt197P1_FD_35330 | JGI IMG/M metagenome (IMG submission 35330) | reverse complement strand
GCACCACCATGGTAAGATTCTGGTAAATAATCAAAGACAAGTTTCGCAGCTTCTAGCGATAAAGGAATAGTATACTCTGTTGCGACGGTTGAGACTAAAGATTCCATCGCATGCGTTAGCACGTCAATCCCTGATGCCGCACAAACTGATTTTGGCATAGTTAACATTAAAGCAGGGTCAACAATCGCCATATCAGGTGTTAATTCATAGTCAGCGATTGGGTATTTAATGTCTGTTTTTTCATCAGTAATTACCGCAAATGGCGTAACTTCTGAACCTGTACCAGCCGTTGTCGGAATACATACTAGCGTTGCTTTTTGACGTAATTTCGGGAATTTATGAATTCTCTTGCGGATGTCCATAAAGCGTGCAGCTAGGTCTTCAAAATTCGTTTCAGGATATTCATGTAGCACCCACATGATTTTAGCAGCATCCATTGGCGATCCACCACCTAATGCGATAATCACGTCTGGACCAAAGGCGTCCATTGCCGCTTTTCCTTTCATAACATCAGCAATTAGTGGATCGGGATTTACTTCTGTGAAGATTGTATAAGCAATGCCTAACTTATCCAATTCATCAGTAACATGACTAGTAAATCCTAAGTCAAATAACACTTGGTCAGTAACAATAAAGGCTTTTTTCTTTCCTTCAACTTTTAATTCAGGAAGTGCATGTTTCAAACAGCCGAATTTGTGGAATGTTTGACGAGGTACAGTAAACCAGAGCATATTTTCTCTCCTCTTCGTAATGGTTTTAATGTTAATTAAATGTTTTGCGCCTACGTTTTCAGAAACTGAATTACTTCCCCATGTTCCACAGCCAAGTGTTAATGATGGTGTTAGTTCGAAATTGTATAAGTCACCAATCGCACCTTGTGATGCAGGTTGATTCACTAAGAAAGTTGTCGTTCTCATGCCTGCTGACATCGCCATAATATCTTCATCTGCTGTGACTTCATTTGCGTAAATAACAGAGGTGTGTCCCAGACCGCCTTGTTCAACTAAATCACGTGCCATTTCGATGGCTTCTGGATGAGATTTTGATTTATACATCGCAAGTACAACAGATAATTTTTCATGTGCAAATGGCTCATCAAATGTTGTGTCAGTAACTTCACCGACAAGAATACGCACGTCTTTTCCAATTTCGAAGCCTGCCATTTCAGCTATTTTCCAAGCCGGTTGACCAACGATTTTACCGTTTAATGCACCGTTTACTAATAAGATATCGCGTACTTTTTGTAGTTGGTCTTTATTTAAGATAAGGGCATTTCGTTTCTTCAATTCTGCTTTAACCGCACCATAAACACTTTCATCAACAATAATTGACTGCTCTGAGGCACAAATTACACCATAATCAAATGATTTAGAAAGGATAATTGAATTAACCGCCATTTCAATATCAGCCGACTCATGAATAATAACAGGCGTATTTCCAGCACCAACCCCAATAGCAGGCGTTCCTGATGAATAAGCAGCTTTTACCATTCCCGGTCCACCTGTTGCTAAAATAATATCAGCCTCAGCCATTACCGCATTCGTTAATTCAATACTCGGAGCATCAATCCAGTTGATTAAGCCAACTGGAGCACCTTCTTCTTCGATAACTTCACGAATAATTCTAGCTACTTCATTAGTACAATTTTTTGCACGAGGATGCGCCGAAATCATAATAGCATTTCTTGTTTTAATCGCCATTAGAATTTTAAAACATGCCGTTGATGTTGGGTTAGTTGTCGGAATAACCGCACCAATAACACCAATCGGTTCAGCAACACGAATCGCACCTGCTGCATGATCTTCTTCTAAAATTCCACAAGTTTTTGCATCACGATACTTATTGTATACAATTTCTGATGCGAAATGGTTTTTGATGATTTTATCCTCAACAAGTCCCATTCCCGTTTCTTCCACAGCCATTTTCGCAAGTGGAATTCTCAAATTGTTGATCTTCATCGCTGCTTTGTAAAATAGGTGATCTACTTGTTCTTGGGTATATTTTGCAAATTCTAATTGCGCAACCCTCATAACCCATAATGCCTCTATTAATTCTCTAACGTTTGTAACTTGATTTCGCATTTTAAATCCTCCTAAATATGTTGTTGTGAAAAATGGTTATTTATTTCACAAATGACTACAAGGACATTATAGCACAAAAAATTCCTTTTGTGAATAGTTTTTCAATTGTTTTTAATATGAAAACGTTCCTGTCAAAAATTGGAAAATAAGGTAACCTCTTTCTTCTATTTTACCACGAAATACCTTTAATATGCAAAGGTATTTCAAAAAAAATTCAAGGTGATTTACTCAATTAAAAATTGGGATTTTCTTACTCTTAGTGGTTGCAAAGATAAAAAAATTTGTTGGTGAGCGCTTAACTAGATAATAACTGTGACAGTCATCGTAGGATAAACAGACTACTGCCCAATCAATATATCTTAGCCTACATAAGATATAGTGTTATTGAGTTTAAATTTGGGAGATGATTTTGCGTCATTTTCTTAAAAATGGGAGGATTTATTGTGAGTAATCAGTTTACATATAACAATGGATATCAAGATTTTAGGGGTTATAACTACCCCAACCAAGATTTTTATCAAAATTACCACTGGGCAATGCGAGCAGGCTTTCAGGTTAATGACAGGGTGAGAATTGGAGAGAATGCGGTAGATTTAACAACCGGTCAACCTATTCCTTCTGTGTGGCATGGTTATGAAGATACAATTAGTGCCGTTAGAAATGATGGTGCTGAGGTTTTACTTCAAGCACTTAATGTCTGGGTACGCGCATCAGACGTAAGATTACTAGGTCCAGGGCGCGCTAGCGTTGTTAACGGAACGTGGGCTTTAACCGCGGCAGAAGAGGCTGCTAATGTAAGTCCAACTGAGCCACGAGTATTAGAGCCTGGAACAGTTGTAGGAGTTCGTTTAATTCAACCAACTGATGGATCAAGATTTGTGCGTTGGGAATCAGATGTACCAAATGTTCAGTTTATTCCTAATGCAACCACTGAGAATGTACTTTTCGTGATGCCAGATTCAAATATTACAGTAAGAGCTGTTTTAAATGCCTTGCAACCACCAACACCACCGATCGGTACCACACCACCAATGCGTGCTGTAAATGTTGCAGGCGGTGTAGGATCAGGATTCTTCCCTGAAGGAACAACAGTACAAATTGTCGCAACCCCACCAGAAGGTGACCAATTTGTTAACTGGACTATTCTTTCAGGAGGGATTACTTTAGCAGATATTAACCGCGCACACACCTCATTCACTTTGGGTAATCAAGATGTGAGCATCAGAGCCAATTTCGAAGCTATTCCAGCTACACCACCGCCTCCGCCACCACCACCGATCCCTGAGCCACCGACTCCTGAACCATTTAGGGTTGGAGATTTGGTAACAGTAAACAGTGGTGTGCAAACTTGGGCAACTGGTGAAGGTATGCCAAACTGGGTTCATGGTAGAACTTATCCAATTATCGAAATTAGAACCAGAAATGGAGTCCTTGAGCTACTTCTTGGAAATGGGATTAACTCTTGGATTCGCGCAACTGATGTCACAAGAGCATCAGAGACAACATCCCCACCTGTTAGGGTCGGAGACACAGTGCGCGTCAACCAAGGAACTCGCATTTGGGCAACTGGCGAAGGTATGCCAAACTGGATTCATGGTAGAACTTATCCAGTCATTGAAATCAGAACTAGAAGCGGAGTTACTGAGCTACTTCTTGGAAATGGGATTAATTCTTGGATTCGTCAACCAGATGTAACGAGAGTTTCAGGAACCGCAAATAGTCCGATCCAAATCAACAACCGCGTCCGTGTTAATACAGGTGTTGGAACTTGGGCAACTGGTGAAAGAATGCCTGCATGGGTTCATGGTAGAGTTTATCCTGTTATTGAAATTAGAACTAGAAGTGGTGTGACCGAATTGCTTTTAGGAGACATCAACTCTTGGATTCGTCAAGTTGATGTAACTAGGGTTTAAAAAATTAAATTAATAGAAAAATAGCATCTCACAATTGGCGTTAAACCAAGCATGAGGTGCTATTTTTATGTAACTTCCAATATTGACGCTTCCAACTCTACTAATAACAAATCTTTTCGATAAGTAGAGCTTATATGCTTCCTGCCAAATCCATCAAAGATGATTCTAATGCGTTTATATGGAAAGCCACGAATCATTAATTCATCTATTTTGAAAGAGGCATTATACCCATTCAAGATTTCAAAAATTTCCCAATAACCGTCCCCTGTCCCATTGGTACTGTTTTTTCGCTCTCCTAGTCGCCTTAAAACTTTGAGCGAGAACTCATAAGCATTATCAATTACTTCTACAATAAACACGCCATCGTTATATTCAAGCTTAACTCGGACATATTTGTTTTTCGTTAGCGTTTTCTTCAACTCTTTTAAAGCGTTACTGATTAAATTACCAATCAGTCTAACAAAAGTAACTTCTGACATCTCAATTTCATGAAAATTTGTTACATCGTTTTCTACTGACAAATGAATATTATTTTCCCTTGCTTCATAAACAAAGCGTCCAAGTATTAATCTTAATGATCCCCATTCTTCTGGTGTATTGATTTCCTTAATATCCGTTTGAAGCTCCTGCAAAGAAAAATCTGTTCCAAGCTCAGTTGAAAAATTTTTAAAACTAGAAAATACGCGCGTCAACGAGTTTAGACCCTGAACATTTTTTCCTCTTAATACACGATTCAATTCATCATCAAACTTCATCAAAGTTAAATCATTAGCAAGCATCACTGTTTTGTAATAATGCTTTTCACTGATTAATTCATCAACAGTTGTTTGGAGCAACACTTTTTCTTTTTCCAATTGATTTCTTTTTTCTTCAACCTTTCCAACTTGCACTTCCAAGTTAGAAAATAGCTGTTCCCTGCTTACAATTTTTTCTTCTAACTTCTTTCTATCATGATATTTTTTGACTGAGTACAAAATGAAGAAAATTGAGACGAGACCACTTGGAATCAAAATAATAATTAGCGTTATTGTTATAGCTCGTGATATATCATCATTAAGCATTCCTAGTGTTTGTGCCAGTCCATAAATAATCCAGATAACAAGCGTTGATATGTAAATAATGGCTTTAATTTCTTTTTCAGAAATAGCATCTCTTATCTTTTCAACTTTAATTCTTCTATACAGGATTGTGAAGACCATTACCTCAAAAGGCAATAAAACAATGAGTGCTGCCAAGTCTTGACTCATGTGTTGAGCGAGTAGTAAGTAACTAGGTATACCTAAAGCAATACTCAAAACAGTCCTGATAATTGGAAAAGTTAAAAATGGAATTAGTAAAGCAGCCAAAATTGGCTTTTGTTCTTTATTTTTAATAGCGAAAAATAAAATTAACAGTCCTACCATTGCTCGAAAAGGTTCAATAATGGTACCGTGAGCCAACATCATATATAGTGCATAGAGAAAGATGATAGCCATTTTCTGTGGCTTGACTTTTCCAGTTGTAATTTTGAAATGAAATAAAACCATAATAAATCCACTGCTAAAATGCATTAAAAAAAGATACAATTCTCTCATATTGGCCTATCACCTCCACAAAACAATTGTATCATTATTAATACTATTTTTCAATCATTTAGTTAGTTAAATTTTAGTAGCCCCTATTGAGCCAATCCACAATCCAATCCCACATTAGTCACACCTCCGCATAAATCATCTATTTTACCTTTTCTTATCATCCAATCTTGCTTTGCAGTAGTATTTCCTTTGGATTTAGTTTAACAATATAAAATGTCGGGATGAGGGTAGAAACAGAAAACGTCATGAATCCAATCACTACAAACATTATCATTGTATTCATATCAAGAGAAGTGTCAAATGCCTCGATCATTTCCTCAACATTCATCTGCTCAGGCATCAAGCGAACAAACTGCGTGTTATCATTTATATGATATCCCATCATCAGTCGCTCTTCATGAAGTGTGCTGATTTGTTCTGTCAACATCTGCTGACTCATATTTCTTGCGATAATGTCACCTGTAAATAAAGAGAATATAAGCGCAATTATAGCAGTCATGGTAACTTCTAACAAGATTTGAGCAATGATTTTTTCTTTTTTCTCTCCCAACGCTAAATAAGTCCCTAATTCCTGTCTTCGATCTCGCAAAAATAATAAAATAAATAGACTTGAAAGGATAACGGTCGCAATGATTGAAGCTAAAAGTAATCCCTCAGCAATTGAGCTAAAATTTTCCATTGATATAAGTAAAAATTCAAAAGTACTCGTCATATCTGCAACAGTCCAGAAATTCGGTAATAGCTCCTGTGCTGCTACTCTAAAGGTCTGTATTTCACGCACATCATTTAATACATATATGGGATGTCTAAACTGATTCAATGTAGCGTCTAAAGTCACGCCTTCTATTTCATTCAAATCATTTTCAAAATAAAATGTTAGTATCGAATATACAACAGTGTTTGGAACAATAAATGTATTCTCAGTAGCTGAATTCACAAAAGCATCACTGCCCGTACCGCTTGTTGCACGCTGATTGATGTCAAACACTCCAATTATTTCAATGTCAAATTCCTCAACAACTTCAGCCCATTCTTCGTTATAATGATCTTCGCTTATTTCACCATGCCAATTTGAATAAATTCGATTAGACAATCTAACAATTGTCCCTACTTCTAGCTCATTGAGTTCAGCAAAAGTTCGTGGTATAAGTGCCACTAATTCACCATTTACAATTTCCTCATTTGTAAACCCTCTCCCCGAATTCATTGTAAACATGTTACTTTCAAAATCCAGCATTTGAGCTGTTTCTGTTCCACGTAACCAAAATCGCTCTGTCCCATCAGTACTCAAATCTGCTATCCCTAACCAATCCAATTCTCCATCATTTTCTGCTGGATTCCAATGCCGTTGAAGTTCATTACTAAAAACATGAGTTTCAAGTGTAAATTCCATATGTGTTACTTGTGGTAAATGAGCAAGATTTAGCATTTCCTCTCTTGTTAATAAAGCATCTGCATGAAGAAATTGTATACCATGTTTTTCAATATACGATTCTAGTACCTCATGTTCCCACTCGATTGTTACAACTGCTGGCATTGTAGCAAAAAGAGCATCCTGTGTTCGAAAAATAGCTTGTCTAATTGAAATTGCACTAGATAAAAAATTTCCAAGTACAAAAACAAGTAGAAAAAAAATAATATTTTTGACAGGCTGCCGTGTAATGCTAATCATTGCTTTTTCCGTTTTAGTCATATTCTAACATCATCCAATCTTACTGCAGCAATATTTTTTTTGGTTTTGTTTCAAACTTAAAAGCCATCGTTTTTACAGGATTCTTTAACTATTCTTGCTATACATACTTTATAATTTTCACACCTCTCCTGAAACCAAAACTTCTTTCGGATTTATGTTAAGTATTAAAAGCATAGGTGCAGAAATGGCTACAAAACTAACGCCTAAAACAACAGCGTAGAAAGTTGAAACAGTTGAAATATCTAAATAAACTTCATATATCTCAAACATCTCTTCAATTGTCATTTCATGTCTTATACCAATTATTTCATAAAAGTGTGTCATACGATTAGGATCATTTGTGATAGCAGTCAGGTTATGTTCTATCAGATAAGCTGATACTTGGGCAGCCAAAAAATGACCTATAAATAAAGCAAGTGCTACTCCGACAATAGTTGGTAAAAGGAATTCTAAAAATATTTGAGTGAAAATTTTACTTTTAAATTCCCCGATTGCCAAATATATTCCTATTTCCTTTCTTCTGGCATACAAAAAAAGCAAGACAACTAAACTTAAAATAATTATCATCGCAAGCGTTATCCCAACAAATAGTCCATTAGCCATTGAACGAACCAAAGCCATTGATTCAGCCATGGCTGCGTACACAAATGAATAATCCATCATCATCCAATGTGTCGGAAGTAAATATTCAGCAACTTCAAGAAAATATGGTAGGTCAAGGGGATCATATAACAAAAAATACATGTGTGAAAAGTCAAGTGCATCAAAGAAAGTTTCTGCTGCTTCAAAACGTGCCAATACATATGGATTAGAAAAAGCTTCTAACCCAAATTGAGTAGCTTGCTCTATAAACCTTGCAGGCACAAAAATTTGATTTAAAATCTCAATATGATCAAAAAAATCCCCAGCGTGCAATTCACGTTCAGTTGAAGGTTCATGATGAAATACACCTACAATTTCAAATTCATGTGTCTGAGAATCGAAAATATACTCCGGATGATGTTCATACCTTTGCTCTAACGTTATATCATTATCATATAGAAATTGCTCCAACAAAAAAGTATCACCTAAAGCCAAATTATTAGTATTTAAAAAGCTGGTGCTAACGACTGTAGCTACCACATCTCGTTCGACATCTGATTCATTAAAAACTCTTCCTTGTACCAAGTTGATTACTTCTGCTTCAATGTCCCAAATATTAAGATTTCCAACCCCTGTTAAAACAAATCTTTCAAGTGTTGTTTCAAATTGTCGGGATAAAGTACGCCGATCACGTGCTTCTTGCACAAAAAATTCTGATTCCCAAGCACGTATTAACGATTCACTATAGAATTCATGCCCCTGAACAGTGTAGTTAAAGGTTCTTACATAAGGCAACGCTCCTAATTGTTCAAGAAGTGTTGTTGTTAAATTTTCGCGATGTGGCCATCCTCCTGTTTCATACCTTTCTTGAAAAAAACTAATTTCATCTTGAAGCAGCATAGCAACTGCGGGTAATTGTGCTCGCAGCCCTCTATCAGTATTAATAATCGCATTGTTCACTAATATTGAACTAGCAACTAAAGTACTCATCAAGAACGTAGCTGCAAATAGAATAAACGCTTGTCCTTTTTTTCGTTTTAAGCTGAGCATCGCTCGGTGGAACACACGCATCAATTTCACTCCCTTACTTCGATTGTAAATGGAAAGCCCACTTCTGGATTTATTCTAAATTCCCCATCACTTTTTTGAGTTGGATTAGGGACAATAAAAACTACAAACTCATGAAATCCGAGTTCATCGGGCATTCTGATGGTAAATGTGCCAAAATCTGAAACATCATTACGCATATCATGTGGTCTAGCTTCAAAATATAAAAAGGGTAACCCATTCATATGTACCTGCTCCCAACCAATCATCGAAATTATCAAATAGTCATTTAGTACTTCAAGAAAATCATGGGTATATGGATTAGCAAAGAATGAAAATTCAACCATTTCTCCAGGCAACACTCTCAATGGATTAGGCCACATGGTAAAAACACCACCCGTTCCATAAGTGATCATTAATTCTTTTGAATCTTGATTAACTCTAATACCTCGTGATAAAATATCTGACAATTGTTCGGGAGAGTCTTGTTGAAAATAAGTCAAATCTAATTGCAAATCACCTCCGTAGTGCACAACAAAATTCAAAACTTGTGCAAAATTACTTCCAATTGTAGAGGAGTCATCGTTCTTTGAATGATGCTCGGGAGATGCAAAAACGCCTATAGTTAAAATATTATGATAATCATTAGCCTTTATTCCGTGATACATTCGAATAGGAATCTCGATTAAATAACCAGGATCTAATACGAAAATTTTTTGTCTTTGATATTCTGAATCATTTCCTATTCTAAAGGGAATTTCTTCATAATTATAAAAGATTTTCAACATTACAGTTTTTTCACTAAAAGTTGGATTTGCAAGCTGAATAAAAATGGGTTCTTGAGGTGTTTCAAGTGAAATTCCCCCATTTTCATCAAAACTTTCTTGACTTGGATCTAAATGAAACCAAATTTCATGACCCCTATGCATGCCAATTGAATGTCGGATAGCTTCATCCTCATTTGTGCTACAACCGATTAGCAGTGAAAGACAAATTATTATGCTTACAAAAAATATTTTTCTCATTTTGTCTGTTTCCTTTTCAAAAAGTTTAAAGATACGGTGTAAAATAACACCGCATCTTCATCATTTAGTTCCATGAGCGTCTCGCAGAAACTCTTGCCATAAAAGGAGTACTAGTAGTTCGCTGTGCTTCAACCTGAGACTCCATAAATCCAAGTGGAATTATTCTTGTGCGTGTCGCACCTGAATACGAATAACCAAATCGTGGAGAATGTTGAATGGTCCACGGATGCTCAATGATGTCGTCTCTTGCCAACCCATTAACACTGCTGACAACATTACTTCTTAGACGAATTCGAATCGCATTCTCTGCACTCCCTATTCTTATTCCAATCGGTGTTCCAGTTGCAAGATTGTTGGCATTTCTTTCTGCTGTAAGCCCAGTAGAAATTCTATCATTTTGCCAATTTGCATTAACAATACCTGCTGTTCCAATTATTGATACTGCCATCAAACCACAAGCAAATTTTTTCCATTTCTTCATAGTCAGCTTCCTCCTTTCAGCAACCTCCAAGCACTCGTCAGCATTATCCAGCCACCAAATTTCAATTAATTGATGTTTACCATTATACCATATCTTTCTTCTCAAAACGAAAAACTCACAAAAATTCACAAAAATTTACAACGCAATATTGATAATAATGCTGAAACATGCTAAAATTTAGGTATATACTAAGTTGGAGAGATCAAATACCATGAATTTTTATCAAAAAAGGTACACTGTCCTTGTTGTAGAAGACGAAGAAATCATCACTGAAGCAATCAAAAAGTCCATTGATGCATTTGAAGAATTTGAATTAATTGATATTACAGACGGCGAAGATGAAGCTCTTGAAATCGCAAAAGCCAAGCATCCTGACATTATTCTTGTTGATATTGACATCAATCAAGGCTGTGGTCAGTCTTTAATGAGAATCATCAGAAGCGATAAATATTTTAAAAATCACATGCCTTTTCTTTACGCCATAACCGCATATACCTCATCTGAGAAGCGTAGACAATTAAAACGATATGCTGATGATATCTTCATTAAACGAACGCCATTTCATGCTGATAGACTATTTAGCCAATTATTGTTCAAAATATTCGATTTAGCCAATCAAGAAAATAATTTTCACCAAAATGAAGAGCAGAGAGTTAAGAATATCATCAAGCAAGAATTAGAAATGTACGTATATAAGCCAAGAACAAATGATCAACGAAAATACATCACTCATATGGTTTATCTAACCATCATCACGCCTGATGACAAATGTGAGCCAACGCTAAAACAACTACAAGAGATCGTGGTTAAGAACTATCGATTAAAAAGTACAGCCAGTCTCAACACCTCACTAGACCGTTATATCAAAGATATTTATGAACTAACACCACCTGAAAAGCTAAAAAATATGAACGACTTCTTCAGCGAAGACAACAAGCCAAGTGTGTCACATTTCCTTGATCACATTGTCAATCGAGTCAAAACCAAGCATTAAGCATCTTGGTTTTTTATTTCCCCCTCAAACACCCCAGCAATTTTCGCAAATTCCTCAATCGACAAGGCCTCTCCCCGCACACTCGGGGCAATTCCAATGGTTTCTAACTTCCCTACAATTTCTTCTTTCGTCAACCCTTCAAAATAAGCTGATAAGTTGTTCAATAATGTCTTACGCCGCTGCTTAAAACAAGCATGAACCAATTCCATAAAGAAAACCTCATCCTTCACATCAACAGGCGGTTCACTTTTCCGTGTCAAAACCACCACAGCTGAATCAACATTCGGTGCTGGTACAAAGACATCTTTGGGTACGTTAATTGCAATTTCTACGTCACAATAATACTGAACTGCAATAGATAAAGCGTTATAATCTTTCGTACCAGGTTTAGCCGATAAACGCCTTGCCACTTCAAGCTGCATCATCACAATGTACCGATCAATCGGTAGTCGTGCTTCAATTAAGCCCATTAAAATAGGGGTTGTAATATAATAAGGCAAATTAGCCACAACGGCAAGCTCTTTTGCATCAGCCATTTCAGCCTGGATCATGGTGGTTACATCAGCTTTTAAAATATCTTCATTAATTATTTTGACATTCTTATACGGGGTGAGTACTTCTTTTAGAATAGGAATAAGCGTATCGTCAATTTCGTAGGCAACGACTTTTCCTGCACTGCGTGCAATATATTCTGTTAACGCACCAATACCAGGTCCTACTTCAATAACAGCAACATCTTCATTAAGCTGGGATGCTTCAATGATTTTTCTTAAAATATTCCCGTCGGTTAGGAAGTTTTGGCCGAATTTTTTTTTAAATTTGAACTGATACGCTTCAATAATAGCACGAGTTCTTGATTTGTTTGAAATATCCATTTTACACCTCCGGTTTAAATTTTATACCTCCGGTTTAAATTTTACATCTCTTATCCTGATTTTCATTTTTGCGATAAGGTTTCTTTTTCTATGCAACTCAGTTTTTCTGAAGAATAGATTCAGTGTAGTGTAGGAGGTCGTAAAATAATGGAATATAATCATTTTTTATTTTCTCACACCAGCCATCTACCGTTGTGAGTTCTTTGTATTCATGAACAATTTCATTTCTATTTTTAAGCATCACAAGCCACAACTCGTCTTCAATGATGTCTGCAAGATATGCTTGTTTCAAAATTTCACGTGGAGAACCTTTGGCAAAATCTGTAACGCCATGATATTCTACTAAAATGTCTTTTGCCAATTTATATGACAAATCGAAAGTGATACAAAATTTTGAAATAACCCCACACCAGATAAATCCAAAAAGATCTTCATCCTCAGGCCACTCGATTTTGTTAATTTTCTCTAATGACAACAATGAATCTTTAAATTTTTCAAACCTTGCGGTAAAGCGCAATGCCATCTTTTTCAATCTCCTTCCTTAATAATTCGTTTTTACAATGATCCACATCGACTAAATCAATCCCTAGGAGTGTTTCAATCTGTTCGATTTGAACGCTTAAATCATCTATATCTATTTGATTCCCACGAAGGGCAATATCAATATCGCTTTTGGGAAGATGGGTTCCTTTTGCACGAGAGCCGTACAGAATAATTTCTTCTATTTCGGCATGCTGGATACAGATATCGATCACTTCTTCAATAATTTTTTTTATATTTGCTTCCACATTCATCACCTAATTCATTAAGCCTCAATTTTCCATCAAATCTAATGCTTCCAACACTTGCGCTTCTGTGATACCGAACATGTTGAGCCTGTTTTTTAGTTGTTTGCCATTGACATAGCCAATTCCCAGTTTGGTAGCAAGTAGCTCCCGCTTTTCTTTACTATCCCGATGACCAATTAAATCTAGCCTCATTAGAAAAGGTTGTGTAATTTGTGCTTCTTTTTTTTTGACAGGCGTCATTGCGGATAATAATGCATCACGGATGGCTTTCTCACTTGCATGTTCGACCCCTAGCCCTTTTCCTGATTTAGGGCGTGCATCTTTTTTATCAAGATAGGCATGTTTGCAACCAAGGACTCGCGTGATGATGGTGCTTCGGATTTTCTGTCCTGGGTAGTCGGGATCGGTAAAAACAATGACACCACGGCTCTTTTGCAGCGATTCAATTTGCGTTAATTTTGACTCGTCAATGGCTGAACCTCCTGTTTCAAAGGTTTCTATCTCGGGAAAGATTTCTTTTAAACGTCTTGTGTCGTCTCGACCTTCTACAATAATCACTTCTTTAAACATCTAACTTACGTCCTATCAATTTTTCTAATGTCGCTACAATTTCATCTTTTTGCTTTGCTTGTTGCAGGCGATCTATTGGCAAAAAGAGCGTGTGTTTAGCTTTGGGTGAGTTGACAATTCCTTTAATTATATTCGACACTGATGAAATTTCTCTTACACTACCGTCGGTCATCAAGAGTTCAATGGCTACGTCACTTTCTAATCCATAATAGTTATATGTTGATTGTTCATAATTGATATTAAATAGATAAGCATCTGGATCACTTCCTGAGTCTTTCATAAGTTGCGCCAAATTTTCATATAGCATGCTACTTTCAGGCGTTGGGACGTAGTCAAACTCATCAAATAGCCCGCGATTTAAAAATCTGTCGGCTAAGTCTTTCAAAATGGCATCGTCCTCTGCTAAAAAGAAACCTGCAAAAGTGGTAATTACCCCGTCATCCATGCGTAGATAAGCCATAATATCAACGTCGTCTGCGAACATGCTTTTAAATAGACTCACGTCACATTTGAACTGATATTTTTTTCTAATCAATCCTCGTACACGGGTTAATAAGGATTCGATTAAGAAATTGAAGCTTAAGGAGCAGTCATGAAGGTAAACTTGCCAATACATTTGATAACGGCTGAATAAATAGTCTTCTAATGCATGCATACCCGATTGTTTAAAGACGATTTTCCCCTCTTGAACACGCATAGTTCTAAGGATACGTTCTAGATCAATTTCTCCGTAGGGAGTACCTGTGAAATATGAATCGCGAAGGAGGTAGTCTAGACGATCTGCGTCTAGTTCGGATGAAATTAAGCTGACGATCAATGCATCAGGATACGTTTTTTCAATGACTTCGCTCACTTTTTTAGAAAATCCTGGTTCATAATTTTCTAACAATTGGTGAATGTGGGTGTCCTCTAAAAGAATGCGACGGGTGAAGTCTTCGTGGTTGATACCTAAAACGGATTCGAATGAATGAGAATATGGACCGTGGCCGAGGTCGTGGAGGAGTGCGGAGCAGAGAATTAGCATGCGGTCTGATTCGGTGAATTTTGTTTTTTGTTTGTTGAGAACATCAATCATACGGCGTGCGATAAAATAGACGCCGAGGGAATGAGAAAAACGGCTATGTTCAGCGGTTGGGTAGACAATGTGTGTGCCACCGAGTTGCCTAATGCGACGCAAGCGCTGGAATTCGGGGGCTTCGATGAGTTGCCAAATAAGCATGTCTGTGACGCGGACAAAGCTGTGGATGGGGTCTTTGAATACTTTTTCATCTGTAAGTTGTTCCATGCGTGAAGAACCTCCTGTTTGTAGTTTTAAGTTAAGTATACCACACGCACAGGAAAAAAGCACCCTCAACAAGAGTACTTTTGAAAATTCCAAGGTAAATCCTACTTATGAATTAATGCTTATTTAATCAAAAATGAAAATGTGTAATCCTGCTCGCCACTTATGCGATAAGCTTCCTCAACATCAGTTTTCCAACTGTCGATTCCCCCGACACCTCGCACTTTTGCAAGCATAAGTAGGACGGTTCTGCGCTCGGGAGGCAAATCTTCGATGTGGGTCGCATTTTCTAGTTCGTGTGCTGTGTAAGGTAGACAAGAAAAAGCAAAATTTTCACCCAATTTCTCAAAGCGCAAGTCAAAATCGTCATCGCTTGAATCTGCATTATTGAGCGTGGTATTTCTTGTAATTTCAAGCCATTTATTATCCATATGAACACCGCAGTCTTGAGGTCTGATATAAGGCGTCACAGGAAGACCGTCGATTTTGTAAACACCTGGCATTCCACCCACCATTCTATCAGGATAAGTTTCGCCCGATAATCCCTCATAAACAAAGCCTGTTGCGACTGTTGGCATCGTAAAGCGCAAGCCTAGAAGTGGCAATTCAGGTAATCCGACTTTTCCGTGATATGTCATTTTGACAATTAATAAACCATTTTCCTCAACAGTATAGCTAATATCGACCGTCGTGCTTGGGGTTGTACTAGTTTCATAGGTAAACTTAATCGACACTTTCTTCGCGTATTCTTGATTGGAAAATCTGTTTATAAAGGGCGATTGTGGCAACCCAAGGTTTTCCTCATCGACGATAACCTCAGTTGCGACACAGTTCATATATAAATCGGCCCCCTTCCACATACTAGCTTTAAAATCAAAACCACTTCCGCGATCATTGTCGGTTGTTGCTCGCCAAAATGTTGGGCGCGGAGGTCGATAAAGCCATTCTTTTCCATTTTTAACCATCGATTCAAGGCCACCTTTTGCGTAGGAAAAGATGTAATGGGTAGCGCCAGCCTCCACACCAAGCGTCCAGTCGCCATAAATGATACGCAGTTTATTTGCTGTATTTTCCATAATAGAATTTCACCTCCTGCATAGCTGGTTTTTCTTCACGGGTTGCAAAAACAAGGCCGTTTCCTGAAAATTCATAATCAGA
>JGI24703J35330_11748430_pt1 | contig 16095 bp, 21 predicted proteins | sample TergutNt197P1_FD_35330 | JGI IMG/M metagenome (IMG submission 35330) | reverse complement strand
CTATATCGGTTAGAATACCTTTGACTTTGCTGTCTGGCATTACATATCGTTGGCTTAGATACCGGTTAGCGGCTCCGAGTTCGCCGTCAGGTCCACCTAATTGCAAAAGGAATTAAAACCCTCTCAAAGCGTGTGTTTATGCGGGTTTGAGCGGTGCGTTTTTGAGAGAAATTCCGACAACTTTTTTAGGTTGACGGTTACCTGTTCTTTAGTCGGTGGATTTTCGACAATCAGCTTTATTTTTTTTTCAGATTTTTTCATGTAAAGCCCTCATTTCTTTGATAAATTTTCATTCAAATGTATGAGGGCAATGCGAATAATAGAAGTGTTCGTGTTTTGAATTTTCAAAACAGTGGTCTGTAACTTGATTTAACGGGTGATGAAACTAATTTATTCTTGGTACGTTTTCATATCTATTTTCCCAACTATGATTTTCCCCTTCGTCACGTTCATAACTTGTTTCACCGCTCTTTTTATACTCTATGTGAGCATGGTCGTCCCAGTCGGTGTTAGTTTCGTATTCGGTTCTTGTGCCGTTGCTTCTGTCTATAATAACTGCATCATAACCATATTTTACATCTTCGTTCAAATGTAAATAGGTATTGTCGTTAGTTCCTGCTAAAAATTCTGGTTTAGCCATGTTTTCTCCCTTCAACAATTAAAGATTTTTAATCAAGTTACATTATTTTATACAATGTTTATGTTGCATTTTGATTATAAACATTAAAAATTGCTTTATATGGTTTTTGCCAACAAAAAAAGATTGAATAATGTCAATTATTGGGTTAATATATTTATTAGTGGGAGGTGTTAAAGTTTGAATAATGCAATTGAAGATTGGACTTTGCAGTGGGAATGGTTGGGACCTATAACAAAGACATTAAATGAATTTATAGAATCTAACAAAAAATATTTAATTTTAAGCATAAACCAAACACATGATGTATATGGCGTTTTTTTAGATGAAGAACCAGAAAAGGATATATTTATAAAGTCTTTTGAAAACGGTGATAAAAAATTAGCAATATTAAAAAGAGATTTTAACAAAACACAAAAAGACAACCCAAGAGAAACATTGATATTGGTTGACTGCGATGAATTTGATTTAGATGTTAATTACTTTTTGGCACGATAAAAAGTTGTGAAAGTGAGCAATAATCTACATTTTTAATTATAACATACATTTGTTCGAATTTCAAGGTGTTAAGAGTCACTAATTTTGAGAAAAATTGTCGTTTGTTGGAGAAAAAGAGAGTTAATTGGACAGTATCAAAAATAGTTTGATACTTAAAGTCCTTTTTTTATGCCATAAAATTAAACTGTAACCGAGGTGTAACCACCCATTCACTCTAAGCAACCAAGTTACAGCACAGCAAAACCCTCAAAACCGCCGTGAAATCAGGGGAAATAATTATTTCCCAAGGCAAAGAATAATTATCGGGTAATAACCATATATAATACTACGTATTATATATGAAAAGAAAGGGGTGTAACCTGATGCTCCATGAGCTTCTCAAAAATTACAAAAAAGAACTTCTTAAATCTCATACCGAAGAAACAGCTAATACATATTATAAAAGATTATCAAAACTTTTCGAGGGGCAGAAGTTGTCCGATACTGTAGCTTGCCTTGACGTTGCTAAAATATTAGACAATCTTAGTCAAATCAAATATAAAAATTATTTTAGTCAAAGCAAAAATGCTTTTCTAAAATTCTGTGAGTTTCAAAATATTTCTTTGTCTGCTGAAGCCCTCAAAAGCATTGCAGAGTTGGAGGGACGTACTAAGAAAAAATATCGAAAACTTCTCACTATTGAATTTGAAGAAATTGATACCGCTATCAAGAATATTAAAAATGCAAAACTAAAACTAAGCTATCAAGTCATAATTGCAACGGGCTTGAGAGTGTCCGAGATTGCACAAATCCGTTCAATTGATTGCAGGGTTACAGATAATACTGTAGCTTTTTCTTTTGTCGGAAAGGGCGGTAACGCTGAAACAGTTTCAATGACCAAGTCCGAAAACTCAAAATTATTTCACAGAATAACAGAGCATATCAAAATCACGTCCGCAGACAAGAAGTTATTTTATTCTGCTGTGTCCTTGCAGGTTAAGGCGAAAGAGTTAGGTTTTGGTTGCCACGACCTAAGGCGGGCATACGCAAAGTTAGAGTACCAAAAATGCGGTTCTAAAACGTGCGTAAAGGAAAAAATGCGACATTCTAACTTGAAAAATACAAGCATATATTTGAACAGCAAAATCAAGCTGTAGGTGAAAAATGAATTACTTAGATTTAATCATTAAAGAATACATCAGGGTTGTTGAGATGCTTTCATCAGATTATCCAATCGAAAACAACCGCATAATTATTGAACGTGAAAAATTCAGAGAGTTTTTGGAGAAATACGCCTACATGACTTTTTCAGAAAAAACAAAGGCGTACAAGGCATTGAATTTCATAATCCATGACAGTAATAATTACACAATTCCGTGTAAAGATTTAGAATTAAAGAAGACAGTGCGAAAAGTCGTTATCAATTACAGCACGCATCAAGTCGTGAAAAAACTGTATGAAACAAATGTAAATATTTAGGGGGGTGAAAATATGCTAAGCATGATTTTTAGGCTTTTTTTGTGTGCCATAATGGCACGTAAGAAACGCAAATATGTGCCTTACTTACTCGCAGGGATAATAATCGCTGTGTTTATTACGTGGGCTTTTGAAACTGCTGTACTAATCCTGCCTTTTATAGTCGGCTTGCTGTGGTTTTTCTTTACAGGCTATATCTATTACCGTGAGGAAATAGTACCAGACGCGGAATTTAGAGAGTATTTTCAAAAATTGTTTGAAGCAGAAAATCAAAATAATCCCCACGCAAAACAACCGCAATTATTATCTTCTGAAAAAATAAGCCCTTTTATTATGAGCTATAAATTTCAATCGTCAAATCCTTTAGAACTATGGAACAAGAAAAAAGGTTACATTGAAATGCACCTAAACAAGAAAGTTATTTACATCAAGCAAAATGCAAACAATCCTCAAGAAATTACTCTTTATGTGCAAATACAACCTCTCATCACTCAAATAATGTGGGAAGACCAATATAGGTCTGACGGTGATATTTTCAGAATTGGCATAAGTATTTTTGGCTATGTCGAAATGAATTTAGAAAAAGACCCTCATGCTTTCGTGGCAGGTGAAACTGGGAGCGGTAAATCGAATATTCTAAAATGTATGATACACCAAGCATTACGCAATCATTATGATGTTGTGCTGATTGACTTCAAGCGTGGGGTATCGTTTGCTGAATTTAATAACGCTATAACCGTGTACTATGAGTACAGTGCCACTGTGGAAGTTCTAAAATCTATGGTGAATGAAACAAAAGCACGGCTTGATAAATTCAGAGAAAAAGGCGTAGACAATCTAAGGGATTACAATATGCGTACTCTGAATTTTTTGAACAGAAAAGTAATTTTCATAGACGAATTAGCGGAGCTTCTAAGAACCAAGGACAAAGAAACAGCGGGTGTTCTTTACGAAAGTATTGAAACACTGACAAGGCTAAGCCGAGCAGTCGGAATACACCTCATTATGGGAATACAACGCCCTGACAGCACGGTGATAAGCGGGCAAATTAAAAATAATGTTTCGTTTCGTATGTGCGGTAGGTTTGTCGATAGAGAGCCGAGCAGGATTGTGTTAGGGAGCGATATTGCAAGCACACTGCCTAATATCAAGGGTAGATTTATCGTAAAAGAGGACACGACCCACGAGGTACAATGCTTTTATTTTCAACCATCAGATTTACCGTACCCGCAGTCAAATTCGGTTAAAAGTTTACCTAAAAAGGCTCAAGAGGAAACGAAAATAATGGATACAGAAAATCCTAAAATTAAAAGAACTTCAAAAACAACAATCGAAAAACAAGTTACTGAAATTGAGTTTGATTTTAGTGATTTAAAAAAATGAAGAACAAAAATAAATAAAAGCGGTTAGAAAAATCTAATCGCTTTTTTCTATGCTATTATTTAAAGAATTAAAAATAAAGGGGGATTAAAACATGAAAACATACGGATATATTCGTGTATCGAGTATCGACCAAAACGAAACTCGGCAGTTAATATTAATGCAAGATTATTGAATGACTGTTGTAATGTTTTTAACAACAACCACCCTCACAACAGCATTTTTGATTCCCTTTTATAGGTTCAATTTTGCAATCTTCGGGGAATAAACCAATAGCCGTTCCGCAACATTCTCTCACACAAAGACTGCACCTTGTACATTTATCATAGTCAATAATAATTCTGCCGTAAGGAGTTCCACCGCAACTATATAACTCGTTGCCGCAATCACTATCACCACAGCCACAATCGCTGTCAGTACAAGTAACAGGGATTTTTCCTGTTCTGTTTGGGTCGTTGCAATTGCAGTTTAGAAATTTGTCGAGTATCGGTTCATCTACTTCTATGTAGGTAATAGCCTTTACAGGACAGCATTTGATTGCGGTGCAAACGGTTTTGCTCGCAAAACATCTTCTCATGTCTACTACTGGTTTCATGTGAAATACCTCCAAAAATTATTACTTAATTCGCTCTTTCAGCTTTAGCATTTTTTCCTCAATCTGCCTTATGATGTTCTTAAACTCATCATCGCTTTTGCCCGTTGGGTCTTCCAATCCCCAGTTTTCCGCATACTGTGACGGAACATGGGGGCAACTCACATTACAACCCATGAAAATGACAACATCGGGAGACGGAATATCTTCAAGTAGTTTATTCCGCTGTGTCTGCTCCATGTCAATTCCGTATATGTCCTTAATCAATCTGACTGCATCGGGATTTATGTGGGATTTCAACGCCGTCCCTGCCGAATAACTTTCAAACACATCTGAGGCTAATTTTTTACCAAGTGCCTCTGCCATTTGACTGCGACATGAATTGTGAACACAGATAAACGCAACTTTTGGCTTGCCGTCTACTTTCAATTCGGGTTTGTAAGTGTCAAAGTCATAATCTAAGTCCAACGTGCCATCATCACCGAAGTAATGAATTGCTCCTACGGGGCATTTACGCTCGCAACCATGACAGCCGTGAATACAGCCGTTGCCATATACAACTTTTGGCTTTCCTGTAACATCGTCTGGCTTAAATACACCGTGATTGCACATATCGTTGCATATCATGCAACCTGTGCATTTGTCCTCATCAATGATGGGATACCAACCTCTACTCATTAGATGACCTCCTAAATTTTATGTTTTTCTCATTAAGTACACACTCTATCTTTTCCCTTTGGACAAATGCAATTATCTTTATCAGTTGTTACGGAACATAAGAAGTCTTTGAAATTCTGTACGGCTTTGTCATCTAATGAATAATACATCCATTTTCCCTCCTTACGTCCGTTTACCAACCCACAATCACAAAGTATTTTCATGTGATGGGAAAGGGTTGGTTGTGTTATGTCGAACTTCTCTAAAATCTTGCAGGCACACAACTCACCGCACGAAAGCATATCAACAATCATAAGCCTGTTGGTATCGGCAAGAGCTTTGAACAGCCCAACATTTTCTTTGTATTTTGATTCCATTTCAAACTCCATTATACATTACATAGATATGTGTCTATGTTTAATTATATACTATAGATTGATAAATGTCAATATGTTTTTGAAAAAATTATGATTTATTTTTGATTTTACTAACAGCATGAGAGATTATTATAAAACTGCTTATGGTAAAAAAGTAATTCTGTACATAAGATTATCGGTTGAAGATTTAGAACGCAAAGACACAAATGTTGCTGAATTTAATAACGCTATAACCGTGTACTATGAGTACAGTGCCACTGTGGAAGTTCTAAAATCTATGGTGAATGAAACAAAAGCACGAGGTACAATGCTTTTATTTTCAACCATCAGATTTACCGTACCCGCAGTCAAATTCGGTTAAAAGTTTACCTAAAAAGGCTCAAGAGAAAACGAAAATAATGGATACAGAAAATCCTAAAATTAAAAGAACTTCAAAAACAACAATCAAAAAACAAGTTACTGAAATTGAGTTTGATTTTAGTGATTTAAAAAAATGAAGAACAAAAATAAATAAAAAGCGGTTAGAAAAATCTAATCGCTTTTTTCTATGCTATTATTTAAAGAATTAAAAATAAAAGGGGGACTATTAAAACATGAAAACATACGGATATATTCGTGTATCGAGTATCGACCAAAACGAAACTCGGCAGTTAATATTAATGCAAGATTTAGGTATTCCGCAGGGGCGAATATTTACAGACAAACAAAGCGGTAAAGATTTTGAACGCCCGAAGTATGCGAAACTCATGCAGAGCCTAAAAACTGGAGATTTGCTGATTATTGCAAGCATAGACCGCTTAGGGCGGAACTATGATGAGATTTTGAGCCAGTGGCGGTTACTTACCAAAGAAAAGGGCGTTGACATTGTGGTTTTAGATATGCCAATCCTTGACACCAGAGCCAAACACGGCAACGATTTAATCGGCACGGTGATTTGTGATGTAGTGTTGCAACTGCTTTCATACGTGGCACATTCGGAGCGGGATAACATTCGCAAACGCCAAGCGGAAGGCATAAAATCAGCCAAGGCAAGGGGTGTGAGGTTCGGTAGACCAGTCAAAAAGCCACCCGAAAATTTCGCTGAAATCGTGAAGCGGTGGGAACGGGGTAAGCTAATGACTAAGACTGTTTTAGAAATGACTGACTTGACTGAAAGCACCTTTTACAGGCGGTATCGGGAGCATAAAGCGAGTAAGAAAAAGTAAAAAATCCTCCAAAATGTGTACTTTTTGACGGACTTTCGTATACCAAGTATTATAACATAAAAAACCCATAATTTCAACGAATTTTCAGGAAATTAGAGAAATTTCGTGAAAATGCACAAAAAATATTGTTATTTGAATGTATTTTTTTACTCTTTCCGCTTTTGTCAAAAAGTACACTATTTGAAAAAGGAGCAAAGGTTATGAAGAGACTAAGAAACAGGATTATATCGGGGTTGTTGGCAATGGTGATGTTGGTGGGAATTATAATAGTTCCCGAAATAGGGCGAGAAAGCGGGTTAGTGGTTGAGGTAGGGGCGATAATGCGGACGTATAGGTGGGATAGACCTAACGACCGTTTGATTAGAAGCGATGGTACTTACTGTTGTACCTTAACGGTTAGGCGTGTAAGGTGTTGTGGAGGTTCGAGTTGTCCAATACAATTCCAGTTTAATTCACGATTAGTTGACATAATTTGCGATTTAAGACGTGAATTTAATCAGCCTATTACTTCGCCTCCCCTCAATGGATATGCGGGTTCTGCTTTTAGATGTAACAATAGTGGCAATCATGGGCGTGGAATGGCAATTGATGTTACGTTTGGGTCGGGGAATAGCAGAATACCTGTTTCACAAGTTATTCAAGCCGCCCGAAGACATGGTGCAAACGGTGATACTGGCTATCACGGAAACCACAGTAGTCCATGGACGCATATTGCTATGACAACAATTGGAGGAGGTACACCACCGCTGTCAATACGTTGTTTCTGTACGAACCCCGGGCGACCCAATGTAACTTCTGCACGTTCGACCATGCTTAGTCAAAGCGGTGGAGTTAGAACTGGTAACGGCGTAGTGTGGTTGCAAAACGCATTAAACTTGTTAGGTTTTCGTGACAACGATAGCAGAACATTGGAAACGGATGGAATTTTCGGACCTCGGACAGAAGCGGCAGTTCGTGCGTTCCAAAGAGCAGAGGGAATAACCGTGGACGGCATAGTCGGTCCAGTTACAATGGGTAGGCTTGACACACGATTAAGGTCTCGCTGTCCAACGCCTATCCGCACAGTTACATTTAACGCTCATAATGGGAACGCAACATCTTCACGAACAATTGCCAATAATACAAGGGTAGGAACTTTACCGACACCCACACGTGCAGGGCATACATTTAATGGTTGGTTTACATCAGCGACTGGAGGAACAAGGATTACCGCAGACAGAATAATTACAGGTAATGTAACTTTCCGCGCACAGTGGACGAGAAACGAACCACCAGTGACAACCACACCGCCAGTTGCTACTGCTCCACCAGTGACAACATCTCCTGCAACGACAGCACCAACAGGCACTTCACCGCAACCAACAGAAACCACACCGCCAATCAACACACCGCAACAGCGTATCGGAGATGTTACCGACACAGGCGAAATCATTATAGCAGACGCACTCGCAATACTACGTTATCTTGTCGGACTGCCAAGTCCAATCGCTGATTGTAATAATGCACGGATTGCTTCACTGATTACCGACCCGACAGCAAACTCACCCACGATTGCAGACGCACTCGCAATTTTGCGTCACCTTGTGGGATTACCAAGCGAACTTGATTGATTTGAGGGGTTAGATGATATGAAGAGACTAAGAAACAGGGAGTGATATAAAATGAAAAACTCTTTACTACGTATTTCAAAAATAAAGAAGCTATCCATGACAGATAAGGAACTGGAGCAATATTATAATAATTTACGACAGCACTATTTATCACTGCCGTTTGATGAAAAGGCAATAGAAAAATCAGAAAATAATTTTAGAATTTTCACGATTTTTTTTAATTTATTGGCAATTATAAAGCGAGTAAAAATTCTTAATGAAGAATTGATACCAAATGAAAAAGGTTTGATATTCGTTTCAAATCATATTGGCTCTTACGACCAGTTTTATATAAACCGCTTATTGCTAAAACATGGTTATACCCCTCATTACTTAGTAAACGATAAAGTAACAAAATTTTTCTTTCGATGGAATTTTGTATTCAAACACGTTGGTGTAGTCGTTGTCAATCAAGACAGCCTTAAAAGTTGGCAATGGGCAGAAGAAGAAATAATAAAATATCTGCTCTATGGGAAAAGCGTTTTTATTTTTCCCGAGGGTACTCGTAGGGGAGAAAATAATATAGGGGACTTCAAAACAGGAGTTGCACAAATAGCCCAAAAATCGGGTGCTAAGATTGTAACAATGGCTATAAAAAATTTTGAAAAGTTTCTTACTGGAAATCCGATTATATGCTTAGGCAAAGTTATAGAATTTGACAAACAAGAAGAGGGTGCAGAGGCAACCGAGAGATTAAAAACGGCTGTGTTAAACGCTTATTCTGAAATTGTTAAGTATGAGGAAAAAATAAAAAATGAACATAGGAATCGACATTGACGGTGTACTAACTGATATACAGGCTTTTCATTTCAAACATGGAACGCCCTTTTTTAAGAAAAAATTCAGTCGTGATGTTGTTGATAAAGAACATTACGATGTTAGAGAAATTTTCAAATGCTCGGAAAAAGAGTGGCATGCTTACTGGAAAAAACATCTATTAAAATATGTGATGTTTGAACCTGCTCGTAAAGAAGCGAAAGAAATTATTCGAAAACTCCGAAATGATGGGCATAGTGTGTTTATAATAACTAAGCGTGTTTTTACTTGTCAAGATGATTTTATGGGGAATTTCATGCGTTTTATAGTGCGAGTTTGGTTGTTGCTTAATGGTATTTTCTACAAAAAAATAGTGTTTTGTGACAATGATGTAGCGGATAGCAAAAAGTCTGCTTGCTTAAAGAATCATATTGACATTATTATTGATGATGAGCCTGTAAACATTGAAACAGTTTCGTCAATTACAAAAGTGATTTGCTTTGATACAAGCTATAACCATGGATGCGAGGGCGAGAATGTTTTTCGTGCGAGAAATTGGGAAGAAATTTATCGACTTATTGCTAAAATAAATTTAGGAGAAATAAAAAAATGGAGAGTAGAGAAAGCAACGGAAATAAAATTTTTATAGGTGTGATTATACTCATCATAGGGGGGATTATTGTGTGGCTTATTACCCACTTTATTCTTGTTCCTAAATTTGATTCCGAAAGCGAAAAGAACGAAAATTGCCAAACTACACATACCGTAACTCAAAGTGAATTTTCAAATCAGCCTACGGATAGCGGAGCAAATACCACATCAGAGTTATTAACTGAAACTACGCAAACGATTGAACAACCGCCTATGCCAATAGCTTTACAATCTTTAACAAATATTGCTTCTGGTGGGCGATTACCTTTCACATCAAATACAGTAACAGACAACTATGGCAATGAGTATAATGGTTCATTTGTGGGAAATACAAATTTATCTTATATGGTTTTATTGGACTATAATTTTTCTCGTTTTCAAGCAGTTTTTTATATTCGAGAAGGAAGAACAACAGATAGGTTAGCGACATTGACAATATTTCTTGATGACAATGAAATTTACAGAGTATCGTTAGACAAAACAAGCAGACCACATGAAATAGACATTGATATTTCTGATGGGAATATTTTTACGATTAGAATTAGTGAACAAGGGTTTCGCTCACATATAAGTAACGCAGTTCTTTATCCATAAAATTTTATAGATAACAAAACTTAAATAAGTAAAAAATGTCGAAATATCGGCATTTTTTCTATGTTTATTAAATTAAGAAAAGGGGAAATAATATAACGAAATTTCATAATGATAAATACATTGTCATAATCTATTGTAAAGGGGTAAAACCATGATAAATTACAATATTATTGACATAATCAACTCGAATGTAACCGAAGAAAATTTTAAAAATATAATTAATAAAAAACTCTATAAAATCATTGATTTTTTTGAAACGAGCGGTTTAAATGAAGATTGATAAATGCTATAATTATATTGGTTATAAGTTTAATTTAATTATTGCCTTAATGAAAAGAGGTAATAGTTATGAATGAAACGGAGAGTGTTAAAAGCAAAAAACTATTAAGAGTTGGAATTTACCTAAGATTATCAGATGAAGACAAAGATAAACAAAACAAGGAAGATGATAGCGAAAGTATAAAAAATCAGCGAAATTTACTGTTAGATGAAATATTAAAGCATGATGATTTTATTTTAGTAGACGAATATTGCGATGAAGATTTATCAGGTGCAGGAACATATCGTCCAGAATTTGAACGGCTAATCAAAGACTGTGAACTTTGTAAATTAGATGTTGTGCTGTGTAAAAGTCAATCAAGATTTTCAAGAGATATGGAAGTAATCGAAAAATACCTGCATAACAAATTTATTGAATGGAATGTTAGATTTATAAGTTTTTCTGATAATGCCGATACAGCAAATGCAGGGAATAAAAAATCAAGGCAAATCAATGGGCTTGTCAACGAGTGGTATTTAGAAGATGCATCCAATAACATTAGGAGTGCTTTTCATTCTAAAATGAAACAAGGCGAATTTATATCGCCTTTCGCTCCTTATGGTTATGAGGTATCAAAAGAAAATAATAATAAACTTGTAATAGACCCAATCGCCAGTGAAGTTGTTAAAAAAATATATGATTTTTATTTGGCGGGATTTGGTTTTACTGGAATAGCCAAACATTTAAACAGTAAAAATATACCTTGTCCGTCTTTATATAAATATCTAAAAGGAATAAAACTAAACGTAATAAGCAATCGCCCTCGTGATGAAATAAAATGGACTACCAATGCCATAAAAACTATTCTAAAAAATGAAGTATATCTCGGTCATTTAATACAAGGTAAGAGAAGCACATTAAGCTATAAAAATCGTAAAATAATTGATAAAGATAAAAAAGCATGGATTAGAAAAGAAAATATGCACCAAGCCATCATAGACAAAGAAACTTTTAGTAAAGTTGAAATCGCTATGAAAGAACGAACTAAACCTATGAAAAATACAGGGAAAATGCATAATTTTTCAGGGAAAGTATTTTGCTTAGAGTGCGGAAGATATTTAAGAAAGAAAAACAATTCTAAAGGTAAAGAGTATTTAGTTTGCTCTAATAATCGTGATGGTTATAATGATTGCATTAATAAATTCTCTATTCGATATGACGTGTTAGAAGATATTGTCTTAAATTCTATAAATGAAAAAATCAAGCAGTATTACGATAAAGAGAAATTAAAACAGGAAGATAATAAAAATACAAAATCCCGTTTTACTGATAAAATTAATGCTTTGAAATCGCAAAAAAATGAGTTAGAGAAAAAGCTAAGTAAAACAAGAAATTATCTTAAAAGTCTTTATGAAGACAAAGTAAATGGAGTAGTCACAAGTGAACAGTTTAAAGAATTGATAACTGATTATAATAACAACGAAAAAATTTATAAAGACCATATAGAGCAAATTAATAATGATATTAAGTTCTATAAAACAAAAGAGTGTGCTATTTCTAATAATGAAGAAATATTTAATAAATACCAACATCTTAATGAATTAAACAGGATTATTGTTGATGAATTTATCGAAAAAATATTTATCGGTGAATTAAAAAAAGAAACAAATAATAGAAGTATACAAATTCAGTGGAATTTTTGGTAAATGCCTTTAAATAAAGCGTTTGCTAAATAAAAATGTCCTTACAACATACAAACCATGTTTGTATCAGTACACAAAAAAGCCTATAAATAAAGGGTTTGCGAGCGTTGTGTCTATACTGAATACATACAACTACATGAATGCTGTGAAAACACATAACAGGCAATAGTTAAAAAGTCACTTATAATCGCTAAAACGAGCAGTCAAGCTCGTTTTTTTAACGCAAACTGCCACTTAAAATAACGCAAACCGACAGTTAAATAACGCAAACCGACAGCAAAATAACGCAGACTGCCAGTAAAATAACGCAAATCGCCAGCAATTTACCCTTGATTACGGATAAAACACTGTTATAATTGGTACAATGGGAGTAAATCCCGAAGTATTAAGAACTCGTTATGCGGGTTCTTTTTGCTTGGAAAGAGGGGTGAATATTGTATGTGAATGCCAAAATCAAACAAAAATCGACTTTTACGACAAATAACAACAAATTTCAACAGAGCTAAAAAGCTACAATGAAACTAAGGGGGAATTAATTATGTTTAATAATAAGTCATTATCAATTCAGAATTTAGAAAATTATAATTTTGAAGAAACAATGAAAAACGTGAACGACTATTTTATGAATTTAGAAAAATTAGAATGGGAGTGGGCAAAGTTACAAGCTCAAAAAGGATTGACTGCTAATTATGATTTTGCGGTTGAATATAAAAGACAACCATATAATCCAATCGGAAAAGATGATTTTTCTTTATCAGTAAAAGAGGATAAAGAAGAACAATTAAAAAGACTTATATCAAGTTACTACTGGGCAAAAAGCCTTTTGTCTGTATCCGAACAACTATATATAAGCGAATGTTTTATTAGTCAGAAATGCGAGAGTGAATTAGTTGATTTATTTGGATTTGATAGAAGTGATAGTAATGATTTTAGAAAACTAAAGAAATCAGCGATTTATAAATTCGCCGACTTCTTAAATTTAGTAGTAGAAAAACATTAGGGGGAACAAAAAATGAAAATGAAAATCAGAGAATTTGAAAAAATAGGACAACTTGAAATCGAAAGAAAAACATTAATAAATGAGATAACAAAATTTTGTATCAAATATGAAGTGTTCAAAGAAAAAGTTGAAACAAGCGATATAGAAATGGGAGTAGAAGCAGGATTAGAGAGCAGTGCTTTCATTGAAAGCCTTATAAACATAATCATTCTTAAAACAAAATACAGTGAAAATATGGATATTGAAAAAGTAAAATTTATTCTTTTAGAACTTGAAAAAATTCGTTTAGATTTAGAATAGAAAGAGGTTTTATGTACGGTAGGCGGTGAAATAAATGACTAATCAGGTTACAAAAAATTTAGTATCATCTACTATCAGTGCATTTATAACGAATTTAGGGAAGTATAACGAGGGCGAACTTGTAGGCAAGTGGCACGACTTTCCCACAACCCACGAAGAAATCTCACAGACGTTTTTAGAAATAGGTGTTGACGGAGTTAATTATGAAGAATTTTTTATTACCGACTATGACATTGACATAGAGGGAGTTTATAATTGCTTATCAGAGTATGAAAGCCTTGATGAAATAAATTATTTTGCTTCTAAAATATCTGATATGAATAGTAGCGAACTTGAAATTTTTGAAAATGCAATAAAAATTGAAGATTGTAACAATCTGAAAAACTTAATAAACCTTACTGAAAATCTTGATTGCTTTGATTATTTAGAGGGCGTTACATCAGATTATGATTTAGGCGATTATTGGTTGAATGAAAGCGGTTGTTACGCTCCAGAAGCAATGGGGCATTTGCATAGATATTTTGATTATGAGAGTTTCGGGCGTGATATTGCTATGGACGAAAATGGGGCATATACAGCAAACGGCTACATTCGTGAAAACGGTAACTTTTCTTATGAAGAGTATGACGGCAAAAACATTCCCGATGAGTATAGGGTATTCTCGCTTCCGAAGTACGACAAAGTAAATAAAAAATGTCTGAAAAAGTTATAAAGTCAGCTTTTGCCCGCTATACATGGGGTGAGAGCTTTTTTGACTTTTTCAAAAAAGGAGGAACTAACAATCAAAAACGGAGCTTGTTACATAAGGGTGTCTACAGAAGACCAAACCGAATTTTCGCCAGACGCTCAACTTAAAGCAGTAAAAAATTATGCAAAGCAAAACGACATTATATTAATTAAAGAACACATTTATATTGACGAGGGTATTTCGGGCAGAAGAGCCGACAAACGACCGCAGTTTATGAAAATGGTTGCGACAGCGAAAATTAAGCCCACTCCCTTTGATGTAATCCTTGTACATAAATTTGATAGGTTCGCTCGTTCGAGAGAGGACAGTGTGGTTTATAAGTCTTTGCTTAAAAAAGAGTGTGGAATTAAAGTTATTTCGACAACCGAAAGCATAGAAGACGATAAATTTTCAGTGATTTTAGAAGCCATGCTTGAAGCTATGGCGGAGTATTATTCACTGAACCTTGCAGAGGAAGTCAAAAAGGGAATGACCGAAAAAGCAGAGCGGGGGCAGTATCAGACAACTCCACCTTTTGGCTACATAATGGAAAATAAAAAATTAGAAATCATGCAAGATGAAGCGAAAATTGTAGCGATTATTTATAATAATTTTGCTAATAGGGAAATGAATACCCTACAGCTTGCAAGATATATAAATGATTTAGGGGCAAGAACCAAGCAGGGCAATCTTTTTGAAAACCGAACCATCGACTATATCCTAAATAATCCAGTTTACATAGGCAAAGCAAGGTGGACACCGACAGGGCGTGTTAAACGAAACTTTAATCACCCCGACACGATTATTCGTGATAGCGACCATGAGCCGATTATTGACATTGAAACGTGGGACAAGGTACAGGCGAGAATAAAAGAAAACAAAGAAATTTACCGCAAATATGAAAACACTGGTACGAAAATAAGGACGTGGCTAAAAGGGATTGTCAGATGTTGCGAGTGCGGTAGCACCTTTATTGCTTATAGCGACAAATATATGCAGTGCAACGGTTATTTCAAGGGGAAATGTAAAAGTTCAAACGTGCCGATTGCACATTTAGAAGTCGCAGTTTTAGAAGAACTCAAAAAAACTTATTCGGGGGAGCTTGAAATAAATATTGTTCCGAGTGCTAACGACACAGAGGTTCATTTAGAATATGAAATTTTGCAAGAGCAGTTAGGCAAAATCGGTGATAAAGAAATCCGAGTTAAGAGAGCGTATGAGGACGGCATTGATACTCTCGAAGAATATAAAGATAATAAAAAACGCCTTTCGGATGAACGGCAAAATCTGAAAAATGCGTTAGAGTTATTAAAGGAAAAAATTATAGAATATCGACATGATGATGATGTTATAAATAAATTGACGAGCGTTTATGAGCTTCTGACAGACGAAAACATTGACATGAAACAGAAGTATGAAACGGCTCATTTTTTGATTGAAAAAGCTGTTTTTTCTAAGGCAGAAAAGAGCTTAAAACTGGTTTATAAATGAGTTAAATAAATGCGTGTCAAACCGCATGAATAGTAGGTTTGAGGGTGTTCGTTCCATTTGGGATAAAGTCCACCAAGCTGAGTCATAACAATCCGCGCAAAAGCAGGGTTAGGTCTTTTAATGTTTACGGGGAATTGTAACTTTTTTTCATAAATCCACATGAT
>JGI24703J35330_11748431_pt1 | contig 16101 bp, 12 predicted proteins | sample TergutNt197P1_FD_35330 | JGI IMG/M metagenome (IMG submission 35330) | reverse complement strand
CAATTTTTATTCTTTCTCTATTCACGTCATCATCTGTTTTCATTCAAAATGCTATTACGAATACAGATATGGCGTTAAGGGGTAGACTACCAGGAATTGTAACTTTAAGACAAGATGCTTTCAGTCAAATTGATGCTGAAACAACTGAGTATAATCCGCTTGACTTAATGCTGCACGGAGCTCTAATCCGAGATATAGGAAGTTTTCCACAAATTAATTTATTCGACTATACAATTTGGGGATATAATTTCTATAGTAGTGAACTTCTAAGAGTATTTGAGAGCTTACCTTTTTTTGAAGAAATCAATATTTATGATATGCTTAGTTTAAGAACACGAGGGTATGAATACGAAAGTTTTAGACTAAAAGGCATCCACAATCATTACATTGCAGATGTTGTTGGAGGCTTGTTAAATATTGTCCGGGGGAGAACTTTCACTCCTGAAGAGGTGCTTAATGGAGAAAGAGTAGTTTTCATTTCTGAAGCTTTCAGACAAAAAAACAACTTATCAGTAGGAGATCAAATTACATTGGAGTATAGAGTGTACAATGAATCTAATCTCCCGATTGCGATTGAGCTTTTTGAAATGGAGATAGTGGGTACTTTTTCACACGAAATTTATGATGAAATGACAGAAAATTTTAACGCAATCTTGCAACACATCGAAATAATCAATAGATTTTATGTCCCTAATAAGTTTATAGAAAATACAATTTATATTTATAAAACTCACCTGATGACACTATATCCAGATCTATTTAATCATATTAACGATGCAGAGATCATAGAAGATGTTATTCAATATGACAACATTATATTTCTTTTACATGATCCTATGGATATACTATCCTTTAAAGAACAAGTACAACCATTACTTCCTAGTTTTTGGGTGCTTTCAGATTTATCAGATACATATCGCCATTTTTTCACAGCAATGAATAACCTTACATCATTAACAAACCATGTATTTATTGGAGCAAGTTTTGCAACTGTAGTATTGCTATCACTTTTACTTATGATATTCAATAGCGACAGAAAAGGAGAAATTGGTATTTATTTAATTTTAGGCGAAAAAAAATTAAAAATATTCATGCAATTGCTGTCAGAAGTAGTTATTTTATCCTTAATAGCCATAACCTTTTCTCTGCTGCTTGGGAATTTTTTATCTGAAAGTATTTCAGCCGAATTTCTCAGAACTCATTTAATCAACGAGTCTAATAATCATGTTCACAGAGGTGTAGAACAAAACACCCCAGAAGCACTTGGTTTTAGATTTGAAATGACGAATGATGAGATGCTAGATATGTTTTCGATCGATTTCGATTTGCCACAAATGCTCCTCTTTATTGGTTTCAAGCTAAGCGTCATAATAATATCAAGCAGCATCATCTTGACCTTTTTCATAAACACTAAGGTTATTAACCTAGTGCTAAAAGGCAACATTGGCTAGCAATGTTTTTGTGAATGTAGTCTTTATAAAAGTCATAAGATGACATTTTTTATCTTTTTCCCCACTTATTCGCCATAAATCCAAAGAAGTAAGAACACTTCGAATTCTAATATCTTATTATGCTTACTTTCGTATTGGAAAATTCATTTGGTAATTAATAAAATTTAAAAAAGGACGAATCAGTTTAACTGGTATCGACCTTTTTTGATGTGTACTTCTGGATTTATACTTATGCTTCTAAATCGTTTATTTCGCGAGCAACGTGGCGTATAAATTCTTTTGGTGAAGGGGGTTGCTTATCAAAAATAGAAAAATTCGCATTAGATTTAGTGTAGGCGTCTTTGATTGATTTTTTAATTGAAGTACTTACTGTGTTGTAATCCCCATCTTCTTTATAAACTTCCGCAAGGTTAACGTGGTCGCCAACTTTAACAGCAGCAAGAATTCCTTTTTTTATTCTTGAATATCCAACAGATTTGCTGTCAAGTTTGTAAAAGTTTAATCTTTCATCGATCTGTTTTGTGAGTTGCTTATTTACATCATCTGCAGATATGTTGGTTATTATGTTCTGTTGCAAAAAGAAAAATAAAAAAGTCTCTGAAACTATACTATACCTTTCATCAAGTTGGATTTTATCATAGAAAAGAACTCCGTATCCGTTTAGCGTATCGATCATAGAAGGTGACAAATAGCTTGAAACTACAACAATCTTCGGTATGTACGGAATCAGCGTTTTTAACGTCAATTTTGTAATTATATTTACTCCATAAACACCATCTTTTAATTGAATATCTAAAGAGATACCATCTGGCTTAAAAGTAGGGATGATTTTTTCTGCTTCTGCAGTAGTGTCAACAATTAAAACTTCAAAACCGTCGAATTCATATTGTTTTTTGAGTTCATTTGCAAAAGTTACATCATCTTCTATTATCAATATTTTTTTGTTTTTCAATTCGTTTGCCAACGCTATCACCTCTTACTGTATATTATAATTGAAATCATTTTTTTTGTCAATATGTAATCGTTAAAAAATTGAATTTTTTTTCGAAAATTGCCGTTTTTTTGTCTAACGCTTACTGCGGTTTTGACACTAAAAATCAATTAAGCTATCGTCCGCACTATTAGAATAGAATTTTCAACTGTTTTGGATCATTTTGAGAAATCTGTAGTAATCTGTATAAATCTCCATTGTGTTTGTTTTGATTTTCCTGTATAATTTACTTATCAGGAAAACTTGATTGAAATCTGATTTTTAGGTAATCGCGAAACTTTGAGACTTGGATGAAATTTAGTTTTTACTGAGAACTTGCAATTTGCAAGTAAAATTTTAGGAGTGATGAGTTATGTTTAAGAAAAATGTGTATAAAAAAATTATTGCATCAATTTTAGTATTTGCATTATCGGCACAAAGTTTATTAGTTCCTGTATTAGCTGCAACTTCGTCTGAATCAGATGAGAATGGTTTACAGTATGTCGGAGTATTTTTTGTAACCCACAGTGATTCAGTTTTGTCAAGTTTTGCAGAAATAAATCCCTCTATTGATTTAGATGAATCTGAAATAACTAGAACTGTCGATGTTTTTGGAGAGGTAACCTACAAAATCGTTTTACCAGAAGAAGACCTTGTTTTTCAATTTCAGTCTTTGAGGGAAATATATTTGTCATGGCGTACAGAACCAGATACCTTAGTTCATTTAGAAAATAACGTTCTAACCTTTCAAAAGGATGGAGATTTATCTGGAAGTATAACAGAACTAAAAAATGAAGACGGAACGATATCACATTGGCATTATGAAGACGGGAATGTAATGGAAAAACTTTACAACCCTTATAACTCAAGCATTTATGTAAATGGATATGAAGTAACAGCTACTTCGACAACTGTTTTTTATATATCAGGAAACGAATTCAGTAGAACAGCTTGGACGTTTTTAGGTAAAAATAGATTCGATATGCATTTTGAACAGTATATCCGCACTTTTATAGCTAGTGCTTTAGGTAGTCTGATGGGTTGGATTATGGTTGGAATTATAGGGGCCTCTCAAATTGCAAATGAAGCTATAAGACACCATAATTATTTCAGACTGAATAAAAAAGTTACTTTCTCCACGAGACGTGTTTACTGGGATGGATTCATGGGATCTCGAACAGTCGAACGTCACTACAGAGATAATAGCAGAAATTGGCTCATAACAACACGTTCTAGAGAATCGGATAGTTAATATGATTATACATGGGTCTTTAAATTGGAATATGATCATTCCATTGTTAATATATATAACAGGCGAATTAATTTTGAGCGCTCGCAAGAAAACTCTAGAAGAAAATATTAAACACACAAAACAAACGATGATATTTGTCTATATTCTTTTTGGTGCTATGTTGATTTCTCTATTTTACGTTTTAAGAGATTTCAACATTAATCAAATTATCGATTGGACTATTCATGTAATGCTTTTTATATTCGCAGCATCATTATTAAATATCATTCGATATAAAAGTACTTTGAAAACAACAGAGTGTATGCTTTATCACGGAAAAAACAATGCAAAATTATTCTTGATGTTTTTATCATTGAGTTCAATAATTCTAGCTCTGTTTATATATTATTTCATATGGTTTGAATCAATTTGAAATTTAAGTATTGATTGATCTCGATTCTGTAGCAATTGAGGTCAATCAATAACGCATAAAGTTTTACATTGCTTATTATTATCTTGACTCTAAGGATTTGAGATTTGCTGTAGCAATTATTAATACACAAGCGAGGTGTTACTTATGTATTTTGAGCCATTTTTCTTGATTGGTTATGGAGACTATTCAATACAACAGGATAATTCACAACTGAAACAGGAGCACTAATTTTATGCTGATTAATTTTTTCAGAGAAGGCCTCATTGCTTTCTCAATAATCTTTACCTACCAAAAAATTCAAAAGGACTTTGTTTTAAATAAGTCCTTTTTGAACTTTATTTTCATCCTCTTAACCTTCAATATCTTTGTCGTAATTGCGCTAAGTATTCCCGTACTTTTAAGGATCGTATTATCCTATTTAATATCCTGTATTTTAGTAAAAACCACAACCAAAAAACTTTCGATACCTACTCTTACCATAGCATATACATTTTCATACTTGATTTACACATTTTCCTTTCTAAGCACAGCAATCATCATCATTAGAATTGGCTTATCTTACGACGATCTTATCTGGTTAAATCTCATCATCATATTGTCTTTGATAATCTCATTCTCCATCCCACCATTTTTAAACAAACATAACAAAATCAACATTACATCATTATCGATTTTACTAGAAGATAAGCAAACCAAGAGTATGCTAATCGCTGTAACAATACTTTTTATTATTTTATTTGCGTTCATGGAATTCAGTGCTCACATCGAAGCAGCCAGTAATCTATACTTTTCGTGGTTGGTCATACTATTTTCTGCTTCAATACTAATAGCTATTCTGGTCTTAATATTCTTGTTATTAAAACATCTTCATGCCGAAAAAAGAACCCACGACAAACTAAGCGGAGATATTCAAACCCTATCAACCGAAAAAACAAAACTTCAAGCAGAAAATACGAGATTGTGTGATGAAAATCAAAAAATACAAGATCAGCTAAACGAAATGCTTGAAACTTACTCAAAACTTGAACAAGATTACGGTGATGTAACAAGCACCCATCATTCCTACAGATACATAGTACCTGTTTTGCTCAACATGCAAAATAAACTTATTTCTCAATTAAGCAACTACGTTTCATTTACAACAAAAGAAAGAGCCGTTTGGATTGAAGCTTACACTGATGAATTCAAACAATTAATTGCTGAAGTGAAAGTAGATATGGCGAACGATTACAACAACACTATAGTAACAAGTTTGCGTATTCCTGATGATTGGGAAAGTTTGTCATCACTAATTCACTTATTACTAAACAAATCAAAAGAAGCGAATGTGATGATTTCTTTTTACAGCTTCATAAGAAATTGGGATGATCTAAATGTGCCAAAAGTTGTCTTTCACCGCTTACTAAGCAACATTGCAGATAATGCAATAAAAGAGGCAGCTAAAAGATTTGACGGTGAGGTAGTCATTGATTTCAAACAAGCAAAAGATGGGTGCATTTCATTTGAAATAAGTGATAACGCAGATGAGTTCGACATAAATATCTTAAAGAATCTTGGACAAAGAAAAAGCAGCACTAACGGAACTGGGGATGGCTATGCAGAAATCCTTGAAGATTTAGAAATTCACCAGGCTTCATTTTACCTAGAAGAATGGCTTGATGAAAAAATTAAAAGAAAAAAGATAATTATCACATTTGACGGTGATAACAATAAATTTCTTTATTCTCATTACCGCGAAGCATATCTTACTGCTGAATTAAAACACTTAGACTTTGATTTTCTTTAAATTACTGCTGTTTAGTGTCTGTATTGATATTTCTACAAATAAGTGAGGTTGAAGATAGATGAAAAAGAAAATAACAATCGCAATATTTACAGTTTCAGTGCTAGTTGGCGGTCAACTCATTTTTCTCATGCGTTATCAACAGGTTGAAAATGTTTTAGGTGAGGATTTTACAGATACATTTGTACTTCACAATATTACTATTGATTCTGGGAATCCAGTGAGGCCTGATGGTTCTGGATTTGATTTTCACGAACGCCATGCGACACAATTTGATCGATATTATAGCGATGAATTTTTCACTCATCATTCAATATTAAGCGAGTATCAAATTAACATATTACTAAATTTGCTACTTGAAGTTCAAGTTCGACCTTACAATCTGCGAGCTCATCCAATTATTTTTAACGCATTCACTTTACAAAATATCGACCCACAACTAATCGATCCGCCATTTATCGTAAATTTTCAATTCTTTGATCAAGACAAGCAAAATGTAGTGTTTGTCATGTTTCGTGGAGCAGAAATTTTATCGATTGGAACTGGTGAGGTAACGGAGTACGGATGGGGAGCGAATGAACGTTTTGGTTTAAATCCAACGATTTTTCGCATTCATGAATTTGATCAGTCTACTTTGTTTGAAATTTTAAGAACCTTAGATGGCGATACCCCATTCTAAACAGAGCTTGCATAAGTAGCTCTTTTTTTCTTATCCCTAAAACTCCTAAAAAACGCCCCCCTTTTACAAAAAATTAGACCACTTGAAATCGAAAAAATTAATGGTATAATTGTTATATAAAAATAACGAGGAATGAAGTATTATGAGAGTTTTAATCGCAGATGATGAAAAGAAAATTTGTTCACTAATTAACCATTTAGTAGACTGGGAATCCTTAGGTATGGAAGTCATAGGTTTTGCCCATGATGGTGTGGAATCCTGCCGCATGATTAACGAGTTGCTACCTGATTTAGTTATAACAGATATTAGAATGCCAGGATTTAATGGACTTGAAGTTATTAAAGAAATTAAAGCGCAGCATCCGCACATTCAGTTTATAATTATTAGTGGTTTCAAGCAATTTGATTATGCCCTAGAAGCCTTACAATCTGGAGTTGTTAATTATTTACTAAAACCTATTAATCAAACAGAGTTGTTATACACATTAAACAAAATTAAAGAACATTACATTGAGCAAAATGAATCTAGTGTAAAGGTTAAAAAACTTGAGGTCGCAAATGAAGAAAATCGAAAACGAGCCCGTAAGCAATGGTTGCTTGATTTAATAAATGAAAATTCTTCGGAAGTGATAGACATTGAAGTGGTAAATGAACGTTTTAGTTTTGACTTTCGAGCCGGATTTTTTAACATTGCGATTTTAAAGATCGATGGGATTTCAAACAAGGAACTTTCAAGCAAGCATTTTAAAAACAAGGTTGGTTGGTTACTTAGAACTCAAATGGTTCATTGTTATGATTTTGAACATACATTTTATGCTGGGAAATTTATTGTTTTATTTAATTACGAGTCGGAGTTTAATGCGATTAGGCAGTCTTTAGTGAATGTTTTAGAAGCTTTACAAGATGAGGATATTTTTAAGGGTTATTCTGTTACGATCGGGCTTGGAACTTGCGAGGTAAATCCTGAAAATATTTATAATTCTTACAAAATAGCACTAACAAACGTTTATGAGCGCCTTAATCTTGGGACGAATAAATTAATAAGCGATGGCGTTTTAGCGGAGACAACTTATGATGACACCCAAAAACAGTTCAACAAATTATTTATCAATGCCATCGAATTTAATGACATGGACAAGCTTTATGATGCACTTAGTTTTTTAAAGGAAAACTTTTTTGTTAGTGCAAATTACAGTGGCTCAACAATTTTGAGCGTTACAAAAGAAGTTTTCAATCTCTACATTCTCGCTCTTTCTAAGTTTAGCTTAGGCTTTGATTTTGGGAGTGATGTTTCTAAATCATTTTTTGATGAAATTGAAAATATTGCACCTAAAACAAATGTCTTCAACTATTTAGAGTCTACTATTATCAAGATGTTTCAAGATTCATTAGATGAGAAAAACAATCGTGATTCAAAACCAATCGCAAAAGCAAAAAAATATATTTCACAAAATTTTGCAACAGGCATTACGCTTGAAGATGTCGCTTATGAAGTTGGTTTTAGTAGTGCGTATTTTAGTACCCTTTTTAAAAACAAAACTGGTGAAACTTTTTCTGGCTACTTATTTAACATTCGCATGGAAGAGGCAAAACGACAGCTACGAGAGACACAAAATACGGTGGTTGTTATTTGCGAGAGTGTTGGCTATTTTGACATTAAGCATTTCACAAAAGGATTCAAAAAACACACTGGTTTAAAACCAAAAGAGTATCGAAAACTATATAGCTAAGGAGCCTTTATGTTCATGGAAAAATCATTTCTTACTCGATTACTTGCCCTTGGCTTTGGGTACTTATTGTTATTAATCATTGGCACTATTTACTTGATAAAATCTGAGAGCTATTTATTTTTACTCATCTTCTATGCAAAATCAGCTGTCATTATTGCACTCCTCACTTTCATTACATTTAGTCAAATAAAATCGAAAAAAATCATAATTGAAACTTCTGCTACGCCGAGTGCTGTAAATATCGGATCAATTGATTCGCCGACTGTTAAAGCAAAGTACTTAGCACTTCAAACACAAATTAATCCTCATTTTTTATATAATACGCTTGAAGGTTTTAGGAGTGAGGCGCTGCTGAGTGGAATCCCTACTGTGGCAAAAATGTCTGAGTTGCTTGCAAAATTTTTTCGCTATAATATTTCTAATTTAGAAAAAATGGTGACGATTGAAGATGAGCTTAAAAACATTCAAAATTATTTTAGAATTCAACAATTTAGATTTGATGATCGTTTGAATTTAGAGATCATTTTTGAGGACGATGAGGAGTTGATTAAAAACTGCCCTACTCCGAAATTAATTTTGCAACCAATTGTTGAAAATGCGATTCATCATGGCATTGAGCCACTTTTAGAGCAAGGTAAGGTGACGATTCGTTTTGCTGTTTATGCTGATAATCTTATTATAACAATTAGCGATAACGGTGTTGGTATGAATAAGGATGCCTTAATGCGCTTAAATAAAAAGATTAAGCATGCAGATTTTGAAATGGTTGCTAAGACGAGTAGTTCATCAGGGATTGGTGTGTTAAATGTGAATAAAAGAATTCAGCTGTTGTTTGGTGAAAATTACGGTTTGTTATTTTTTAGCAAGCTTGGAATTGGTACTGATGTTGAAATTTCTTTGCCGACGAAAGGTGGTAATGGGTTAAATGAAGCGAATTCTACTGAGATTTGATAATGTCACAACAAAACACAATGATATTACTGGGTTAAATGACTTTTCTTTGCGTATTGGCAGTGGAGAATTTATTGGCATTAATATTATCAACGAGCAAGGTATATCACACTTAGTAGATATCATCCTGCAAACAAATCGCCCCTACTCGGGAAAAATTTATTATGATTTTGCCTTTTACGATTCAAAAAAAAGAAATAACACTGCCATTATTGATAAACGCATAAAACTTGTTTACGGTACGAGTGTTGCTGAAAATCTATTCGTTTTTAGAAAAAATTTCAAAAGCTTTTTTATCAACCACAACATCCTAGATAAGGAAGTAAAGAGCATTTTAAACAAATACCAACTAACAATTACCTCGCTTGATGATACGAGCAAATTAAGCAGCTTAGAAAGAGTTGTAGTTGAACTCTTAAAAGAAACCTTACAAGGTCGCAAAATTATCATCCTAAAAGATCTCGGCGAACTGCTTGCGCTTGATGATTTAAAGCAGTTGATGATCTTCATTTCGCAATTATTACTTGAAGGAATTTCCTTTATCTACCTCGGAAACTACCCCGATGATGTCTTTAATTACTGCAACAAATTTATGATCTACGACGAAGGCCAGATCAAAAAAATCTTTCACAGCGACCAAATCATAAACCTGAGGAAAGAACTTGAAAAATACAACGAATCACAAAACATCGTAAATGACTTTTATGTCGAAAATCCCAAACCAATCTTCAATCTACGACTCATTAGACCCCCCACTGATAACAATTTTCTTATCTCGATAGCGCCCGCTCAACTTCTAGTATTACTAGACCGTGATAAACTTGCAACTCCTTCGTTATTTGATTTAGTTAGCAGTCTGAACGCCTCTAGTTCTAATGTTAATGATCAGTGGGATTTAAGTATTATAGATGAGTCCATGAAGAATTCGCTTAATTTTAATTTTATTCCAGAGGATTCCATTAATAAGAGTCTTTTTCATGACTGTTCGTATATGTTTAATTTTTGCTTCTCTTTTGATCTTAAGATTAATAGAAGCGTCTTTTCAAAAAAAATCCGTGAAAGCATTAGGAAAGAATTTGAGGCTGAAATTGGCGATAAATATCAGATGAAATCGATTAAACATCTTGGCAAGTATGAGCTGTTAAATTTGGTTTATTACCGAATGCTACTTTTAAAGCCAGCGGTAGTTTTTATTTTTCAGCCCTTTGTTGATATTGATGTTGAGTTTCAATCTCATACGCTGAAATTGATTGACAAGTTAAGGAGTCGCCATATCGCTGTTGTACTAGTTACATCTTATTTGCCTAGTTTTAGTGACTTCAAAAATATTATTAAAATTTAGCCACAAAAGAAAAAATGACCCCCTTTTTAAAAAGAAAGCACTCTATTTTAATGCTTTCTTTTATGCTATAATAGCATTATGAACATTGATTGTTGCTACAATTATCTGTTCAAAACTTGGTAAGGAGGTTTAAAAGCATGGAGTATCTTTTGAAGATGGAAAGTATTACGAAAACTTTTCCAGGTGTAAAAGCCTTAGATAATGTGAGTCTTAATATTAAGAAAGGAGAAATACATGCACTTCTTGGCGAAAATGGTGCTGGCAAGTCTACTCTAATGAAGGTTTTAGGCGGCATCCATAAACCAGATGATGGAAATATTTTTTGGGAAAATGACATTATTAATGAAATTAATCCAGATATTTCTAAAAAGCTTGGCATTGGTTTTGTTCATCAAGAACTCAATTTGGCTGAGGATTTAAGTGTTGCAGAAAATATTTATATGGGTCGCCTACCTGAGAAATTTAGCGGCGTCATTGATTTTAAGAAACTTCATGAAGATGCATCTAACGTTTTAAAAGATCTTGAAACAACATTTGATTCCACAACACTCGTTAGAAATTTAACTACTGCTAATAAGCAGCTTGTTGAAATTGCTAAGGCTATTAGTCTTGATGCTAAAATAATCATCTTTGATGAACCTACAACATCTTTATCTGATAAGGATGTCGAAAATCTTTTTAATATCATTAAACGGCTTAAAATGCGGGATGTTTCTAGTATTTACGTTTCGCACCGCATGAATGAAATTTTTGAAATTTGCGAGCGTGCGACCGTTTTGCGAGACGGAGCATATATCGATACTGTTGACTTAGAAGATGTTGATATTCACCAGATTATTAAAATGATTGTTGGTCGTGAACTGTCAGATTTTTACCCAGATAAGGGTGATGTTAAAATTGGTGATGTTATGCTTGAGGTTAAGGGTTTAAGTGATAGAGATGGTCGTGTTAAAAATGTTGATTTTAATGCAAGAAGTGGTGAGGTTTTAGGCTTTTCAGGTCTTGTTGGTGCAGGTCGCACGGAACTTGTGAGGTTGCTATTTGGCGCTGATTTGCCAAAAGAAGGTGTTATTAAGATTGCTGGAAACGAGATTAAAATAACTAGTCCCACTTGTGCAATTGAAAATGGTATTTGCTTATTAACTGAGGACCGGAAACATCAAGGTTTAGCTCTTGGGATGTCTGTTCTTGATAATATTAATTTAACTAAGCTTGATTCCTTTGTACTTGATAAGTTGTTGATGAAAGAAGTTGCAAAAAAGTACAAGGATTCGCTAAATATTAAAATCCACGATGTCGATCAAGCTGTTTCATCGCTTTCTGGTGGAAATCAACAAAAAGTTGTTTTAGGTAAATGGTTAAATAAAGATGCGTCTATCTTCATATTTGACGAACCGACTAAAGGTATTGATGTTGGTGCAAAAACTGAAATATATGAAATTATTAATGACCTTGCAAAAAGAGGAAAAACAATCATTGTAATTTCTTCTGAAATTCCAGAACTGTTAGGTATTACTGATCGTGTTTATGTAATGTGTGAAGGCAGGATCACTGGTGAGCTTAATAAAGATGTTGCCACACCTGAGGCGATAATGGAATTGTCAATTATAGGAGGTTCTTAATATGTCAGGAAAAAAATTCAAATTTTCAATTTTGGACTATTCAATTTATATTGTTTTAATTGGCTTAGTCGTTTACTTCTCTTTTGCTTCAAATGTATTTTTAAGTCGTGCCAATGTTGGTAACTTCTTTTCTCAAATCCCAGCTGTCGGCATTCTTACTCTTGCGTTAACAATGGTGTTAATTACAGGTTGTGTTGATTTATCTATTGCTTCTAATCTCGCTTTTTCAGGCACCATCGCTGTAATGATGTCCTCAAGTGGGATTCCTGCTTTTATCGTTCTTCCTGTAACACTTCTTGCTGGGGCACTCTGGGGATTTGTTAATGGATTTTTTATTACAAAATTTAAAATCGCTCCCTTTATTTTAACTCTCGGTACAAGTTATATTATCCGCGGACTCATATTATTTATGACAAATGGGGTAAATGTTGCTGGTGCTCCTGAATGGTTTTTCAGATTATCAAATACTCGTTTTTTAAATGGTATGTTCTCTAGTAACACTGTCGTGTTTGTAATATTAATTTTCGTATTTAGTTTTATTATGAAAAAGACTCGCTTTGGTCGTTATTGTTATGCTGTTGGTACTAATACAGAAGCTGCTAGGCTTTCTGGTATTAAAACTGATTGGCATGTTATTAAGGTTTATATGCTTGCTGGTTGCATGGCTGCTTTAGCGGGAATCCTTGTTATGTCAAATCTTAATGTTGGAGCACCTTCTGAAGGGGTTGGGATGGATTTAATCGCCCTTGCTGCAACAATTATTGGTGGAAGTAAGTTTGGTGGCGGTATTGGTACAATTGGTGGTGCTGTTGCTGGTGTGTTTACTATTCAAATTTTCTCAAATGGTCTTGCTATTCTTGGTGTTAACACGTTTTTACAAGGTGTTGTTACAGGTTTAATTATCGTAGCAGCTGTTACGCTTGACTATTTTAGAAGAAATCAGAAAGTAACATCTTAAACGTAAAACAAAGGAGATATGTCAAAATGATGAAAAATAAAAATATTTTAAAGAGCTTATTGGTTGTTTGTTTATTGTTGGTAGGAACTGTATTCCTAACTGCATGTGATTCTGAGGGTGAGGGCGATACTTTGTATTTCTTACCTATTAATGATACTGGAGCTTATTGGTCTGTAATGCTCGCTGGTGCACGTCAGGAAGCTTATGAGCAAGGTTTTAATTTAGTACACCGTGTTTCTCCAAGGGATCATCCTCAAAGAAATGAGCAACAAGTTGGTTTTGTTCGTGAGGCAATCGCTGAAAATGCACTTGCCATGTCGATTGCTCCAATTGACCCAGATATGTTAGACCGTGTAGTTCAAGAAGCTGCTGATGCTGGAATTCCTGTTGTTACTTTCGATGCTGATGTGCGAACAACAAATAATCGTCTCTCTTATGTTGGAACTGATAACTTTGATGCTGGTGCAATTCTAGGCCAAAAAGCAGCAGAATATTTACTTGCAAATGGTGTGACTGAAGGTTCACTACAAATTGTTTTAACGTTCTTAACGCAAACTACTATGGTATTTCGTCAAGAAGGAATTCGCCACGGTTTTAATGAGGTAATGGGTGATTATGCTGATAACTTCACTTGGCTTGAAGCAATTCAAGATGAGGGGCAGTCTCAAGTTTCTATGTCACAACTTGAAAGTCGAATTGTTGCAAATCCAGATCTTGCAGCTGTATTCTCACTTGGCGCTGAAGGTCCAACAACAGGAACAATAGAAGCACTTCGCTCTCAAGGAATGGGTGGTATTATTCCCCACTTTGGTTTTGACTATACTGATACGTGGCTAACAGGTGTTAATGATGGCTTGGTAACTGGAATTGTCGCACAAGATCCATTTGAGATTGGACGTCAAGTTGTAAGAACAATGATTGACATTGTTGAGGGTCGTGAAGTTTCAGATACTTATCCAATTCCTGTAACTTGGGTATATGCAGATGAAATTGAAGAATTAGGTCGTTTAATTCAAGAACGTATGGGTGAGTAAATTTTTAAGTTATAACACTTTCATTTTCGTGGTGGAAGTGTTATAATAGTATATATAGTTATAATTAGGAGGCTCACAACATTATGAAAATTCAAAATCCAATTTTAAAAGGTTTTAACCCTGATCCTAGTATTTGTCGCGTAGGTGATGATTATTATATTGCTACCTCGACTTTTGAATGGTTTCCAGGTGTTCAAATCCATCATTCAAAAGATTTAGTGAACTGGCAACTAGTTAGTCATCCATTAAATCGTTTTTCTCAACTTGATATGAAAGGAGTACCGAATTCAGGTGGAGTTTGGGCACCAGCATTAAGTTATGCAGATGGGAAATTCTGGTTAATTTATACAAATGTAATGGTAAATGCCGGTCCTTGGAAAGAAGGGCACAATTATTTAGTTACGTGTGATACTGTTGACGGTGAGTGGAGCGAACCAATTTATATGAATTCTTCTGGATTCGATCCGTCATTATTTCATGCAAGAGATGGGAAAAAATATTTTTTAAACATGCTCTGGGATCCACGCATTGGTATTAATTCATTTGCTGGAATTGCACTTCAAGAATATTGTGTCAATGAGCAAAAACTTGTAGGTGAGATTAAAAATATTTTCAAAGGTACGTGGTTAAAATTTGTTGAAGGGCCACATATCTATGAAAAAGATGGTTATTTTTACTTAATTACTGCTGAAGGTGCAACAGAATTCTTCCATGCTGTTACAGTTGCTAGAAGTAAAAATATTGATGGACCGTATGAAGTCCATCCACAAAATCCAATATTAACGGCTGCAAATGTTCCAAATCATCCGCTACAAAAAACAGGCCATGGGTCATTTGTAGAAACACCAGATGGTGAATGGTATTTGGCTCATTTAACTAGCCGTCCAATTTGGCCACAGCACCCCGCACTACTTCAGAATCGTTCAGTTTTTCATGGACGTGATTTTGCAACACAACATGTTTATCAAAATCGTGGATACTGTAACTTAGGTCGTGAAACTGCGATTCAAAAACTCGAATGGCGCAACGGGTGGCCATATGTAGTAGGAGAAATTTGTGGTAGTGTTGAAGTAGATGCCCCAACTGGTGTCACAGAACATATTTGGGATATGACATATGATGAAATTGATAATTTTGAAAATGATAAATTAAATATCAATTTTGCAACGCTACGTATTCCTTTTTCTGAAAAAATCGGAAACTTAACGGAAAATCCAGGTCATTTAAGACTTTATGGACAGGAGTCCCTAACGTCTCGTTTTACTCAATCTCTCGTTGCACGTCGTTGGCAAAGTTTCACCTTCGAAGCAGAAACGGCAGTTAAAGTGATGCCTGTTAACGTGCAACAAGGCGCTGGACTCGTTTGTTTTTACAACACTGATAACTGGTCAGCACTACAGGTGCGATGGGATGAAGTCCATGGAAGAATTGTTGAATTAACGCTTGGTGATAATTTCAATTTCACACAACCACTACTTGAAAAAATACCAGTTCCAATTACTGCTGATTATGTTCATTTTAAAGTCAACGTTGATCATGATGTTTATTATTTCTCTTACTCATTCAATGGCTTTGATTGGATAAAAATTGATAAATTACTTGATGCAACAAAATTATCAGACGACTATGTCACTGGTCCAAGATTCACAGGTGCATTTGTTGGAATGAACTGTGATGATATGAGTGGTCAACGTCTATCGGCTGACTTTAAATATTTTAGATATTCAGAAGCTTAATTACACATAAAAACATGCACCTTGATCAACTTACTTGACGTGATCGGTGCATGTTTGTTTATAAATACTAAAGCCCATTTGCATTAACAAAAGCTCATGCTACGAAAGCATTGTATTTTTTTGTAAAAATTGTTATAATTATAAATAGTTACACTAGCACAGGAGGTTTTCAAAAATGAAAA
>JGI24703J35330_11748432_pt1 | contig 16161 bp, 11 predicted proteins | sample TergutNt197P1_FD_35330 | JGI IMG/M metagenome (IMG submission 35330) | reverse complement strand
TCGTTAACTGCACAATCTAGTAATGATCTACTGTAGACGCTCTTTTCTTCCATTGAAAACAAGACTTAAAATTGTCATTCACCGTACTAAAATAGTCATTAACTGCACAATTTAGTAATGACCTCCCGCAGACACTCACTTCTTCCACTGCAAACAAAACTTAAAATTGTCATTCACCGTACTAAAACAGTCATTCACCGCATTTTTTGCTGAATAGACAGTTAGTAACCCCCGCAAAAAAGCAAATCCAATTACTCACACGCAATTCGATTTGCCTTTTTAGCTTTTAAATTCTAACCCACCATTTCCAACCCAAATTCGATGGTGTTCCAAATATTAATCAAAATAGTCGCCGTCACAACAAACTTAAAGACTTTCATGATCTGTTCATTAGTGAATTTTATATTCAACTTGCCACCCACATAACCGCCAATAATCGCAGCCGGAATAATATACCACAACAATGTTAAATCAAATCTACTAAAGCCACCATACGCCATTCCCATCGTCACAAGTCTTGACAGCTGTGTAAATAAAATCGTCGTTATCGAATAAACTGTTGCTTCTTTCATAGTAATTCCAAAGATAAGCGTGAAAGCAGCCACATTAATCGGTCCGCCACCAATTGCCATAATACTAGCAAAAATTCCCAATCCAAATCCGGCTAAAACATACCACTGTACCCCTTTTAATTCATACTTCTTTACCTCTGGCCTGGTTGCAAGCAAAACAAAAACCAGTGCGAGAATAGACACAATATTTTGAGTCATTTGAATAGCATTCCCATCGATATTGCTTCTTGATAACCACTCTAGAATTTCTTGACCGAGAAAGCCACCAATGATTGCACCGATTGCCAACGTTAATGCTTTGTCAGGCTTTATACGTGTTCCCATTTTAAGCTGCTTTAATGTCGACGAGATTGTCATCGTCAAAACGGCAATCCCCATATAAAAGCCAATTTCAATAAAATCGTGATAACCGACTAAATCAAAAACAGGCCTTAAAACCACACCGCCACTAATTCCTGCAATCGCACTTGTTGAAATAACAATAACAATGATGAAAAAATATAAAATCCCTATTAGCATATCAAAACCATCCTTTGATCTCTGGCTCGCTGGCCAAAATTTATCATTACTTTAAAACCTTGTTAGCTAGTATACCACAAAATTTAATTCATTTGTATATGAAAACGCCCGCCCATTTTCATTTGTGCTATATCCACCTTGGATGCATGAAATTATCAAAAAAAAGAACAGCCAAACTCACCAACTGTTCCTAATTATGTGAATCTCCCAAATAAAAGTTCCAATCCTCATCCCATTCATCTTCAATTAATTCAATAACGTGAATCCGCACACCATCTTCACCTTCGATTAGCGTAAATCGTGCACTCGTTTGAAATTGGTTTAATTGACTTAGTCGTGAGCGAGCAAATGCCCACTCAATCTCAATTATAATAGTTCTAATTTCTTCCATCTCAGGTACTGGTTCAGAAGGCCAAGGCCAACGCATCGTCTCATCGCTTTCGTTTTCTTCACCTTCAAGATGATCATCAGTCTCAATTTCGAGCCAATGCGAATCAAAAGAACTGCTCAAAACTGTCGTTGTCTCAACCATTGGCAACGAAGTATGTCCGTATGATTCAATGTGTTGATTCAAATATAAATAAAAGGTATCTAGAGCAAAACTTCTGAAATCATCTACCATCTCTTCTGAAATAAATTGAAGTCCACCGATATCGGTTCTTGATTGCTTATTCGATAGCGTGAAAAAATCAGCCACAAAGTTTTGAGCTATCAACTCAGCATAATTCAATAAATCAATATCAGCTTCAGTTTCATAATACCGATCATAAGCGTGCGCAAGAAGTCTAAATAGCTCAATTTGATGATCGGTGGAGTCACGGCGTAGCCGATAACCATTAGCATCAATACTTCTTATGAGTTCAATTTGTTCATCGGCAATCTCATCAATATCAGAAATGGTTAAATAGAGCGGTTCCTCCTCTTCTTCCTGCCGATGATTTCCCAGCACCTCAGCATACAACTGAAAGGCTAAAACGGCACTTAAAATTAGCAGAGCTACTCCGAGCATTGTGCTTGCCCCTAAAAATAATGTTCTAAACTTATTTTTTTTTATGCTCATCAGGTCACATCTTTCTATTTTCGATTTTATCTGTGCTTTTGATCATCATAAGATCACTGTCCATTCTCAGTTGGCTCTTCCTCTCCATTTGGTGGTAATACCGGCAATCCTCCTCCTGGTGGAAATGGTAATCCTGGTAGAGGCGGCACAAATGGCGGCAATCCCGCAGGCGGTTGTTGATTTTGGGGAGGATCTAATGTGCCCGCACCATTATCTCCTACAATAGGCGGGTAGGTAATGGGCTCTTGGGCAGGCGGTTGAGCTGGTATGTAGGGAGGGAGTGTCTCCATTGGTGGTTCTGTTGGCGGAGGTTGAGGGGTAAAAAAGGTCAAATCTCTGTAAACATTATCTACTTGTCCCCATTGACGACGTGGAGGATTGAAGCCATCGAATGTAAATTCAAAATCAAAGCCTGGTCGTTCTAAACCTAGATTGATTCGCATTAAGCGATTTGCTTCATCAACTACCCATGGATGTGGGTGGGAAATCCAAGCCTCATTACCATGCAACCAACGTTTTTCTGGCTGGCCTGTAACGGTCATGTTGATAAAATGAATTTCATTCATCAGTTCTGTAGCACCACGACCTTGTATAAGTCCGAGCATATATTGAGCGATGGTCATCAGTTCGTGCCTTCTTAAGTTGGTTTCTACATGTTCACCACCTGCTTCTAGCATAGCGAGCATATCATTAATGCTAGTTGTTTGGGAAAGCATTTCACTTAACATTGCTTGAAAAATAATTTGTTGATTTCTAACTCTTGTGATGTCGTCTCCTTCAATATTGGTTGTCCCTCTTGAATTTCGATGTCGAGCAAAAGCAAGAGCTTGTTCCGCATTTAGTCGCTGTAAACCAGCGTCAAGATAGATTGCGTGTTCTCCGAACCTTTGGCGCGAGTCTTGCTCATAAAATGCCTGTGGAATATCAACTTCTATGCCACCTAGCGTGTCAATCAAACTCATAAAACCTGTAAAGTTAAGCTTTACATAGTAGGGGATTTCCATATCGAACATATGTTCGATTGCCTCAATTGCCGTTCTTGTTCCGCCCATATTTGTAACTGAAAGTCTCTCATAACGCCCCCAATGCGGATACCACACAAAGCTATCCCTAGGAATAGAGGTAATAGTAAATGATAAATTTTCAAGATTGATTGTTAGAAGCATAAAAGTGTTGATCGTACTCGGTGCATTTAAGTCATTTCTTCCCGCTTGTGCAAGTCCGAGGAGTAGAATCGAAAAAGGCTCTCCTGGCTCAATGTCTGATCGTTCAGCAATTTCGATTTCAACTGTGAAAGATTCCAAGATCATAGTGTCTGTTTCGATTTCTCTAAATTGCTCAATATCATCGAAAACTTGAGCAAAATTACTCGCAATGATCATGCTGTCGATTTCATTGTTATATAAAGCATTAATCATCTCTATCGGTGATTCAAAAATAGTAGGGATGTAATTAGGAATAAAATCTTGATCAGTTAAAAACTCATCTGTTGCTACTTCTGCTTCTGCAGTAGTTGTAAAAATACCAATACGCCCGTAGTTTCGAACTGCATCAATATTAAAGTCAGCCATGGTAACAAAGCTGTAAGTTCTCTCTTCATATATAACTTCATCAGGAGCTGAAACGATATCCAAAACATCATTTAGGCGCATGCTTGTTATAGCTACCATAATTGTCCCATAGCAAACAGCAATGATTAAAAAACTGTAAAGTACTCTTAAAACCTCAGCAATACCAAACTCATAATCCCTAATATGAAATTGGTGTTTTTTCTCATCAACATTACCTTTGCTAAGTTCTAAAACGCATCCTAAAAAGAATAGTGCCCAAGCACCTGTTGCTAATGCAAATGTCACCAAAAGTCGCAACGATCGATCAATACCTGTAAACTGGTCTAAGTAATAAATTATAATCCCCACCGGAATCATCGGCAATAAAATAAGTATTTTAAACCAGTGTCGTTTAAAAAACTTCATAACCTTTCACCTTCTATGTTGCCAGACTAAAAATATCTAGCTTAAATTTGAAGCAATAAAAATACTCAATCCTAGTTATTATACCCTAAATACGAGCCCATTTCAAGGTTAATAGCAACTTTACCATAGTTAGTTAAGTCATAAACTATAGCACAGTACCTTTAATTTCGTAATTTATTGATTTACCATCCACTTTCATGTGTTTCTGGAATGGATTCTATGGCGTAAAGCCTTATATCATTTTCATCTTGAATAAGAATAAATCGTGCACTCGTTTGAAATTGGTCAATCTGCCATAGTGAAGATTGTTCATAATGCCATTCACTTTCAATCACAATCGTCATTATTTCTTGCCCAATGACTTCCCAAAATTCATTGTAAACAAGGATTATCTCATCTGAGTCAAGCTCGTCTTCTTCAACAGGTACAGTGCGTGTTTCCATTCTAAAAGATAAAATTGTTGTTGATGCGACTGTAGGTAATGATTCATTACCAAAGGCATCTGTATGTTGATTGAGGTATAAGTAAAAGGTATCAATGGCATAGTTTCTAAAGTCATTGACCATACTTCTTGAGAAAAACTGAAGTCCGCCTACGTCAGTTCGCGTATTTTTGTTAGAGAGGGTGTAAAAATCAGCAATAAAATTTCTAACAATCGCAGATGCATATGCTTCTACATTTTGCATGCTGTTATCTTCTTGAAAGTCGTTATGTGCATTAACAAGCTGTTCAAATAATTCAATCTGATAATCAGTTGCATTTCGTCGCAATCGATATCGACCTGATTCTGGTAAATTTTCAAACATTTGTTGTTCCTCAGGCGTTCTTGTTGGTTCTAAAACCATTTGACTTCCACTCCCAAGGATTTCGTCAACCCTTAACAACAGCAATACTGCGCTCGCGAAAAAAGCGATGAATAAAACACCACTTATCGTTAGTAAAAATTTTTTAAATCCACTACTCTTATAGCTCATAATTTCAACCTCACATTCAGATATTATATCTCATTCTGGCACTTCATTCAAGCTTAAAGAGAAAAAAAATATGGCAATTCAACATTAATACTATTCGGATCGACTAAAAATGAAAAGAAATGAGCTTATTATACAGTTTGCCCATTTCTTTTCAAATTATAATGTTGGTTTTTGAAATTCAATATCCCTACCTGTTAAACCATTCGATTGCTGCTTGGATTTGTGTGTCGTAAGCAGGATTTCTAACTTTATCACGAAACGCCATTGACAGGGTTGTCGCACTTAGACCATCGAGAATACCTGTTTCTTCTAATCCATGATCAGTTTGGAAAGCTTTTAGGGCTGTGACTGTCGTCATATCAAAATAACCATCTGTACGAGCTATGTCATAACCTAGTACTTCTAAAATTTGTTGCGCACTCATGATACCAGAATGAACCATGTCATATTCAAGTTGGTCTTCGCCGCCAAGGTTGATTTGAAAAATATTTAAAAATTCGGATGGTTCTACATGGATGGTAGGTTCAATACCTTGCCCTTCAATTAAATTACCATTTGGTGTTAACCACGCTTGAATGGTGAGTTGGAGCATGCTGTTATCTCTAATCTGACGTGATTGCTGAACGGTCCCTTTCCCAAATGAGGTCGTCCCCATAACTTCAAAGCCGCCTGATTCAATCATTGCTGCTGCAAAAATTTCTGATGCTGAGGCACTTCCGCCGTTGATTAGGGTAAGGATTTCTACATCTAGCCTAGGGTTTGAATCTCCACGAGTAGTGTGGAGAGTTTCATTACCATGTCGATCAACAGCAGATGTAATTGGCAATCCACTCGGTAATAAGTAGCTGACCATGCCATTAACCGCATTAAGATAGCCGCCTGAATTGTTACGTAAATCGATGATAAGTCCATCGATGCCATGATTATCTAATTCTTCAATGGCATCTCTAAAATCTCGCAAAGTTGCTTCTCCAAATGTTGAAACGCGGATAAAGCCAATGGTCTTTCCACTTTGCTCGAATATATCAGTTGTTACTGTCTCATTTAGAATACGCCCACGAGTGATGTCAATATAGATGACGTTTGTTCCAGAACGCAAAAGTCCAAGGGTCACCACTGTTCCGTATTCACCGCGGATTCGGTCGACAACTTCGCGTTGGTTTTCATCGCTCACATCAACGCCATCAACTGATAAAACGATATCTCCAGGGAGGACACCGTAGCTTTCAGCAGGAGAGCCAGGCATCGGAGTGACAATGGTAACTTGACCGTTGATGGTGGAAACTTCTGCTCCGATGCCATAAAAGCTTTCTCGTAGGTGTCCCATTACACCTTCAAAATCGGACAGGGAAAAGAAGTTACTATAAGAATCTCCTGTTGCTGAGATCATGCCGTCGATGGCACCGCGAATTAAGTCATTATCTTCGTCGAAAAAGTAATGGTTGTTTTGTAATTCTCCCAGAACTAGCAGGAATTCGTCAAACTGATCGGAATCAAGTCTTAGATTTCTTGAAGGATTCTGTTGGACAAGTTCTAATACGACGTAAGTCGCCACAATCCCAGCGGTAAACATCAGGATTGAAAAGATAGTGATAAGAATCCAATTGATGGGTCTTCTTTGTTTTCTGGGTTGTTGTTCTTGTTGCTGTTGTTCATTAATTTGTTTTTCTTCATTCATTACGCTTCACCTACTTTTTAGGCGCGATCATGGTAAGTCCTAAGCGATCACGCTTCATGTCCACTTCTTTCACCCATACGGTAACAATATCACCAACGCTAAGCACATCAAGCGGGTGTTTGACGTATCCCTTTTTTAATTGGGATAAGTGTACTAAACCGTCATTTTTCAAACCACAGTCGATGAAAGCACCGAAATCGACAATATTACGGACGACACCTTCAAGTTCCATGCCTGGGGAAATATCTTCCAGTTTTAAGATGTCACTTCGCAAAATCGGAGCGTCTAATTCATCACGCAAATCGCGATTTGGGCTTACTAATGCAGCTAAGACGTCTGCAATGGTGAATTCGTCAGTGGCGAGTTCAGTCGCCAATTTTGATTTGTTTGCACCCTCAACTGCGGTTTTCATGTTTTCACTACCTAGGTCTACGACGGTTACTCCTAGGTTATTCATCACAGCTTCAGCAATATCGTAGCTTTCCGGATGGATCGGGGTAACGTCAAGTGGGTTGTCCCCATCAGGAATTCGCAAGAATCCAATGGCTTGTTCATAAGTTTTTCCACCAAGACGCTTAACTTTTTGTACTTGCTTCCTGTTTGTGAATTTACCAATTTCATCACGGTAAGCCACAACATTTTCGGCGATGGTTGCATTTAATCCTGCCACATGTGTTAGTAATGATGGCGATGCTGTGTTCAAATTGACACCGACGCGGTTTACAGCTGTCTCTACCACAAAATCCAGTGATTCATCAAGCGCCTTCGCATTAACATCGTGCTGATATTGCCCAACCCCGATGGATTTAGGATCAATTTTCACAAGCTCTGCTAGCGGATCTTGTAATCTGCGCGCGATGGAAACAGCAGAACGCTCCTCAACTGCAAAATCAGGGAATTCTTTTTGCGCAACAGGACCTGCTGAGTAAACAGAAGCGCCTGCTTCATTTGTGATTACATATTTCACGTCAGCGTCAACCCCACGCAAGATATCTGCAATAAACGCTTCTGTCTCACGACTAGCTGTTCCATTTCCGATAGAAACAATCTCGACACCATGCTTTTTGATTAAAGCTTCAACTTTTTTCTTAGCAGCTTCAACCTTTGCAGGATTCGGCTTTGCTCCTTTTGATGCTTCGTGAGGATAAATCACTCCGATATCTAAAACAGCGCCCGTTGGACTGACGACGGCTAATTTACATCCTGTTCTAAAGGCTGGATCGACCCCAAGCACCACGCGATCTTTCATTGGGGGTTGTAGCAACAGTTGGCGCAAGTTTTCAGAAAAAATATGGATCGCCTGAATTTCGGCTTTCTCTTTCAATTCTGCGCGGATTTCCCGCTCAATGGACGGTTTGATCAAACGCTTATAGCCATCTTCAATTGCAAGGGCAACGTAGTTTGCAGTTGTTGATGATTCATCAGTAATAAATTTTTCTTTTAAGCGTCCAACAATAAAATCAGCGGCTTCTACAATACTAACACGGATAACTTTTGCTGATTCTGCACGATTAATTGCAAGGACTTGATGGTTGGCGACTTTATCGATCAAAGATGAATAATCATAGTATTGCTTATAAACAGCTTTTTCATCCAGAGTTTCATCTTTGACTTTTGTAACCAACTTCCCTGACTTAATTGTCTGGTGGCGCACAAATTTCCTAAATTCAGGATTATCTGCAACTATTTCAGCCACAATGTCCATCGCGCCTGCAAGGGCAAGTTCTGCTGTTTCAACTTCATCAGTCAAAAATTCACCAGCTTTAGCTTGAACATCCTCTTGTCCATAAACGAGCAAAAAGAGTGCTAAAGGTTCAAGCCCACGTCTTTTGGCTTCTGTTGCGCGTGTTTTTTTCTTTTCTTTAAACGGTCGATACAAATCTTCTATTTCTGTTAGTTTTTGCACTTTTTTGATGTCGGCTTCGAGCTCTGGTGTCATCATCCCTTTTTCGGTGATTAAACGAATGACGTCGAGTTTTCGTTCTTCTAGGTTGACGCCATATTCGTATGCTTTGCTGATTTCGCGGATCTGATCCTCATCAAGGCCACCTGTTGCTTCTTTACGGTAACGCGCGATGAAAGGCACTGTTGAGCCTTCTTTTAGCATGGTCAAAACAGCCTCTATCTGCTTACTTTTCACTTTAAAATTCTTTTCGATTTGTTTGTACAACGATTCTACATAATTTTCCGCCATGGTTTTTACCTCACTTATCAAACTTGATTAGTTTAATTGTAACACAACATCTCAAAAAAAGGAACTGCACAAACACAATTCCTTGAAAATAACAACATAATTCGTGAAATTTAAATAAGTTATTCCTTCACACCACCGAGAGCAACACCTGCGATGATGTATTTTGACAGGAATGCATAAACAGCAAATAGTGGTAGAACGGTTAGTGTTAAACCTAACCAAATAGAGCCTAACTCCCTCTGATATATGTTTCCGTGTAATAAACTCACCATAATCGGCATGGTAAATAAGTCTTGTCTATTGAGAAGAACGAGTGGTAAGAATAATTGATTCCACGTTCCAACCATGATGAAAATGGCTTGTGTGGCGATGGCTGGTTTCATGATTGGCAAAACAATTCTGTTGAAGGTTGCAAATTCACCCGAACCATCTATTCTCGCTGCTTCAACCATTTCTAAAGACAAGGTTGCCTGAAGATATTGTCGCATGAAAAAGACAACTCCAGGAGAGGCGATGGCCGGAACAATAAGCGGAATAAAATTATTATTTAACCCTAATTGCCACATAAACTGGAAAAAGCCAATTGCAGCAATCGTTCCAGGAATCATGAGAATAACCATGATAAAAGCGAAAAACGCCTTTTTCAATTTCCACTCATAAGCGACAATACCATAGGCTGTTAGCGAAGAAAAGTACACTGCAAGTCCAGTCGCACCTACGGAAATAATAAATGAGTTTCTAAACCCTACCCATGGATTAAAAGCACCGACCAAAAGCAATTGCCAGTTGCTTAGCAAATAGCGACTTGGCAGAAGCGATAATGCTCGTGCTTGAATCTCCACTGTACTTCTTGTTGCGTTAATAAACATAACTAAAAACGGCATGATTGATAAGATAGAAAGAAGGATTAATAATGCATAAATGAGAATTTTTCCAGTTTTTTTCATGATGCATTTCCTCCTTTAAGCATTTTTCGCGCTTTTCTTTTTTCTTTGTTGAGCGCAATCTCATCCTTATCTCGGAATACGTAGAATAGAGCACTGGCAATAATCGCACACATGACAAATAAAATCATACTCGCCGCTGCTGCTCGATTCCACATACGACTTGGTCCAAAGGCTTGGTTATAAATAAATACTGCTGTTGTTAACGTTGCATTGTCAGGCCCACTTCGATCTACTAATAACATTGGGATATCAAACATTTGCATCCCCCCAATGAAACTTACTAGCAAGGTAAATAATACGATTGGCTTCAATTGGGGTAGTGTAACCTTGAAAAAAGTTTGAAAAGCATTTGCGCCATCAATTGCTGCCGCTTCGAATAAGGTTGGACTAATACCATTAATTCCTGCAATCACAACGATCATAGTTGAACCATACCACATCCAGAATTGAATGAAGGTGAGCGTTGCACGAGCAATCAATGGATCTCTAAAAAAGCACGATTTTGATGTGGAAATTTCACTTATGAAACGTTTTCAAACGACATAATTTCACATTTTCTTATTCTCTCTTCTTTCATTCACAGTTGTTTCTAATTGCCGTTGTCTTTTTGACCGTCGAAAGCTATTCAACAACATAACTACTTAATGGTCCTAAATAGGATTTCTTCGGTGCATTTACAGGTAGATAAATAAGGATCTTCTCCAAAATCAAGCCTGCTTCGAGTGCACCGATAGTTACAGTCTGCAAACCTGCGTCAAAACTCATCGTTGTTTTTGTCTTGCGAATATTCTCCAAAACGCCTTCACTCCAGCGAGGATCTGTGTGAAATGGGATGAAATCTGCTGGAACTGTGGTTATCACTTCACTCTTTTCTAAATCACCAAGTACAAAACGAATTGGCGTATTATTTCTCATCGGGTTTGTTGGTGTTGTCCATACTTCTACTACATACTCACCTGCCTGCTCGAGAAAGAATTGATAACTTAGCATCGGTTTATCATCTGTAGGAGCAAAATTCGCCGTGGTTGGATAGACTTTCATACCCGCTCCACTGCGACCGTAATTTTCCAAATAGATAAACCCACAAGCTTTTACATCAGTTTTATCAACATATTTTTCTGCTCCCATCACTACTACCCCATTATTTTCCAGATGCGTCAAAGGCGGTAAATTTGTCGGATCTGCTTTTGCTTTTATGTCAACTGCTACAACACTCTCAGCATCTTTGATTAGTAGACGAACCTCAGCGATTTCTTCGGTTAGTTTTTCACGCTCGCAAGTCAAGACTAAATCAAACTGAGATTCAACTGTACCTTTAGGCTCATTTATAACCAGCCACTCTGGAATAGCTCCCTCTACTTCGTAATCCAAAGTGCCGATACCGTCATTGGCGATTTCTAATATCACTGATCTATTGCCAGCATAAAGGAAATCAGAAACGGTAATGTTCATCGGCGGACCGTAAGTTTTACGCTTAGTTGCTACCTCATCTTTTCGAGATACTACAAGGCGAGGTTTATTAACAGGTTCAACAAAAGTACGCAATGGATACTTATGACCATCGTCATTCCAAGTGGTGAAGCCGATATGCGCTTCTAACTCCATCCCACGCCATTTTCCACCTTTAAACTCAGAAAAATCTTTAAATAATTTGCGGTCTTTATCGATACATATCGTTACTGCATGTGCATAAGCGTTAGCAATTTTCTTCCCCTGGTCGGCATAATGCTGGTTTTTAGCTGAATAAATATGCATCCGCATTAGGTTCACACTGGCTGTTGCTGGCACGCAAATCATGCTATAGTAAGCTTCTTTGGCTTTACCAGTTAGCATGGAATAAATTTTTGCATTCTTCGCCTCGACAGCTCCAGTAAGCATTAATATACGATCTGCTTCATAGTAATGAGCTGGGTGATAAATGGAGGCGTTAAGGGCTTCTGGTCGTCGCATAGCATTCATCTTAATATAGCCTTGTAACACCTCGCCAATTTCTACTTGGAGTTCTGCCTCTACAGTCGGAAATGTTTTAGCAACCCAACCAGCAGTGTATTTTCCAATTGAATTTGGCGCATTTGTGCCCCAAGTTTCAAAATCATAAGCCAAATCCATAAAGTATTGAAGCGGCACTTCGTTAAATTTTAAATCGCCAACATTGACAATCCATACGTCACGCACACCGTAATCATAAGCGGTCGACATCTGCTCCCAAATGCGTTCATAGCTAGTCGACGGCATCCATTCATAAGAAATAGGTCCACCATGGTAATCGAAATGATAATACATCCCGTAACGTCTACCACTCAACTCAGCACTCGGCAACGTCCGCACAAAGCCGAAATTATCCTCACAGAACATGCAAATCACATCATCAAGCCCTTCCCAATCTTTCAAGCCTTCTGCTGTTTCATCTCCATAAAAATACGCTTCAACCTCTTTGTAAATAGCCAGCATCTCCAAATTGTTAGGATTCCCATGCTCCTTTAAAATCGCACGTTGATTAGTGATAACATCTTTTAGCAAATCGATATTATCTTTTAAGGTTGCTTCCTTACCTAAAATTTCACTATCCCGCTCCCCACGCATTCCAAGCATAGTAATTTTCTCAAATTGCCCACTCCTTTTAATGCCATCTTCCCAGTACTTATTCAATCCATTCTTATTGGTGTAATAGCACCATGCATCACCGTATTCGCTATCAGGTCCACGATAGATATCCCATTCCTCGCTAGCACGAAGCATCGGTTCGTGATGGCTTTTCCCCATGACAATTCCGTATATATCAGCTAATTCTTCATTCAACTGCCCAGGACCGTCGAGTGCAAATGATGATGTCCACATGGCTGGCCATAGGTAATTTCCTTTTAATCTCAAGAGAAGCTCAAAGACATTATCATACATAACAGCTGTAAATCCGCCGAAATGGTTCATTGCCCAATTCCCAAAACAAGGCCATTCGTCATTAATGAAAAATCCACGATACTTGACTGATGGTTCTTTTGAAACGGTTGATACATCGTCTAATATGTAAATTTCGTCTCGCCTTTCAGGTTCAGCATCGCCCCAGACGTGTAATGGAGATACTCCGATGTATTCTGACAAAGCAAACATTCCGTAAATAGTTCCACGCTTGTCGCTACCGATTATCACCAATTGTCCATCAACAAATTGAATGGCATAAACTTCATTTTTGCCCTCGATAAGGGTTTTATCGAATTTTCCTGCATTGATTAAATTTTCCACAATGGCGCTTTTTCCTATAGTTGCACAAATTATGTTTATTTCCGAGGAAATATTTTCGCCAATAAGCGGTCTTACACTTACGATTTTTTCAAAATCCTTAGCAACCTTTTCTGCTATTTTTTTAACCCCCTCATAAGCCGTTTCTTCTACGATGATGCTGATATTGCTTAATTGGTTAATCTTCATTTTTATTGCTCCTTTTGTTTTTGTTGAATACCGCTGTTTCGAATATCGGATTCTGAGCTTCTTTCTAATTAGTCTCTTAATTTGCGAGTTATTTTGATTTTAAGAGAGTTTTGGGCTGATTTGCTCAAAAAACTCTCTGAAATCGCGAGTTATTTTGTTTTTAAGGGAGTTTTGGACTGGTTTGGATCAATAACTCTCTGAAATCGCAAGTTATTTTGATTTTAAGAGAGTTTTGGGATGGTTTGGCTCAAAAACTCTCTGAATTTGTGAGTTTTTTTGATTTTAAGAGAGTTTTGGACTGATTTGGCTCAAAAACTCTCTGAATTTGTGAGTTTTTTTGATTTTAAGAGAGTTTTGGACTGATTTGGCTCAAAAACTCTCTGAATTTGTGAGTTATTTTGATTTTAAGAGAGTTTTGGGATGGTTTGGCTCAAAAACTCTCTGAATTTGTGAGTTTTTTTGATTTTGAGATTTCTCCTTGATATCACAGGCTTTTTATCGTACGTTGGTCTTTTTGAGGAGATGTACGATAATCTATTGGGCGGTTTCTTATAAATTCATTTCCTGAAATTATGACAAGATGAGTTTGATGTGTACACCATTAAAGTAAGATTTTTTTCGGATTTAACATAACCACATACATCACTGGTACTAACGTCGAGACCATTATTGTTGCCAAGCCAACTATGTAAAACAATGCGATTGTTTGAGCGTTAAAAGACATATCGAAAGCCGCCAACATTTCTTCTGGAGATAAATTGGTTACAGGTGGAAAACCAATTTGATCAAAGATCGTATTCTCATCAAAATTGTTGAAAAAGTTTCTTTCCTCAGTCATTTCTAATTGTATAAGTCAAATGTCGAACCTAGTGTTAATTGATTGAGATTAGCAAATTCATCAGAAATAATCGCAACTGCTTCACCCGTTGCTGGAATCAAGTCTCCTTCTTCAAACTGTCGTCCAGAGATTAAGTTTATCGCACCTTGATCAATTTGGGCAAGTTCCTGACGAGATGTTCCTCTCATCCAAATGGGATGTGGCATTCCTGGCATTCCACGCGTTGTCACACTTTCTTCAAAGGTTTCAAGATCAAAACTGAACAAAATACCTTGAGTGATATAATCATAAAAGTTAATCTGAGGTAGCGCCCCGATGTCGCGAACATGATGAGGTGTCATCGGTGGAAACAGCGGGATCTCAATCTGAGGTGGTTCGTTAGAATTAATATTTGCCCCATGATATGTCCACCAGCCTTCTGTGTCAAAATCAATTGTGACAATCGGACGCATTCTTCGGCGTAAATTTGCATTTGTATTACTAATCGCACCACCAACTGAAATAGCACTTGCGATCACTGTCCCTAGAATAAATACTAGAAGTAGTAACAGCATTGATTTTCCAAATCTTCTCCTAATACTTATTAACGTGCGTTTAAAAAAATTCATTCCTAATACTCCTCTCACTCTAAAAAAGGCGAGTCAAAACAACTCGCCAATCATCATCCCACATATTTAGTAAGTGTGGCACGGACTGCACCTGGACCTGCAATTAATTCAACAAACAACTCCTCAACAAATTCACCTAAACCTGTTTCATAAAGGTCAACACCAAAAATATTTTCATTCGACAGTAACGGCTTTAGTTGACCTGTGTAGGTTTCAGGTTGTCCCACTTTAATATCTGCTACCATTGCAGTTAATTGTGCAAGCATTGGGTCATCTGATAATTCAAAAGCCTCTCCATTATCATCAACAGCAAGCAAATAACGACACCATCCAGCTAGGGCTAACGGAATCGCCTTTAAAGCTTTAGCATCTCCATCTTTTGCCATATATGACTTAATAGTCTCGCCAAAGCGAATCCCAACTTTTTGCGAAGTATCTGTTGCAATCCGTTGAGGCGCATCAGGCATAAATGGATTTGGAAATCTCACATTAATCACTTCATCAACAAAATCAACAGGTGAAATAATGCCTGGATCAGTTACAACTGGCATGCCTTCAACAGGTCCAATTTGCCAAACTAAATTTTTCAACTGCTCATCTTTCATCTCATCTGCAATTAAGGTATATCCTAAGAGACAGCCGTAAACCGCAAGGGCTGTGTGAAGCGGATTTAAACAAGTCGTTACTTTCATTTGCTCAACCTTGTTCACGGTCTCTTGGTCTGTTAAATAAACGCCCGCTGCAACTTTTTCAAAAGCGGGACGACCATTCGGAAATTTATCTTCGATGACTAAATATTGCGGTACTTCCGCATTCACAAATGGTGCAATAAAAGTACGCTTTTCAGTCGTAATCGGGTTCATATTTTCAATTCCCGCTACAGTTAAATCTGCTGCAACCGATTCGGCCGGGCGTGGGGTGATTTTGTCAATCATTGAAAATGGAAAAGTGACCAATGATTCATCATTTAAATACGCAATGAAATCAGCATCAATAAACCCTTTGTTTGACCACTCAGTTGCTAAGGTTGTTACTGCACCTTTTAAAATTGCACCGTTATGAGCACAATTATCCATAGAAACAACGGCGATTGGAAATTTCCCTGCCAAATATCTCGCATACAACGCCCCTGTTACAACTCCCATTGCTGAGGTTGCTGATTCTGGACCATTTTCAACCTCGCCAGTAATCCATGGGAAATAATTGCCGTTTGCATCTTTTAACGCATACCCTTTCTCAGTAATGGTAAAAGATGTCATTTGTAAAGATGGATTTTTAAAGATTTCCGCTAACCTTGCTTTATCTGCTTTCAACCCTTCAGCTAAAGATGCCAACACACGCTTATCGGTTGTGCCGTCAGCTTTTAACA